>LXNI01000810.1_pt1 | contig 32892 bp, 31 predicted proteins | sample 809091 | NCBI WGS metagenome assembly LXNI01 (sample SAMN04870527, study PRJNA318959) | sponge metagenome | biome: 01000161; feature: marine sponge reef; material: water | host: Sarcotragus foetidus | place: Greece: Milos, Mediterranean Sea | collected 2013-05-29 | depth 5-7 m | reverse complement strand
TAACGAGTGTGTTCGCAGATGGCTTTGGGGCATTCATTTGCACCAGCGTCTGCGCGTCCCTCCCGGATTCCCGAGCTTCCCCCGCATGCCTGTAGTCATGCTCCTCCAACTCGGCGCTCCGACTTTATGCTGGTGCAAATGAACACCCCAAAACCATCTGCTGTATGTCGGGAATAGTATGTGTTTGATAGCATCGTACGGGGTAGCTGCCCCGAAACCCGGGTTTATAAAGAGCCTTCAGCGGGTTTATGAAGAGCCTTCAGCGGGTTTATGAATAGCCTTCAGCGGGTTTATGAAGAGCCTTCAGTGGGTGGCGCCAAATCAATGTCGATCCGGCCTTGTACACTGTTGATGAGGTACAGCTCATCGTAATCGCCCAGCGAGTCAGCCGGGATGCGCCGTTCAGTTAATTCACCATGGTCTAAAAGGTATTGCCGATATGTACCGCCCAGTAGTCCGCAGTCCACTGGCGGTGTGTAATGTTGGCCGTCTTTGACCGCCACCAGGTTGGCAATGCAGGATTCTGTCAGTTCACCGGAGGTATTGCACAGTATTACATCGTCAAGGTCTGGATGTGCTGCCAGTTGCTGATCATAAATTTCACGGCAGGTGGTTTTGTGATACAGATATAAATTTTCCTGGTCCACAGGACTTCCGGTAATCGCGACTTTCAATTTCTGGCCCGGGATTTCGGAATTTACCAGGGGAAGGGTATCGGTATTGATGAAGCCCTGTTTCGTCAGGGTCATCCGTATCCGGTATGCTCCCACCTGCGTTACAGTTTCAGCACCAGCGACCCCACTGCAAGAGTTGGCGGTTGAACTTTCAGAGAGGTTCTCCTGAAGCATTTCAGAAAGTGACATCAGTTCGCGACGGACTGACTCTTCATCAAATTGAAACAGGAAATATTTTGCCGATGATGCCATCCGGGCCAGGTGATAATCCAGCAGGAAGAAACCTTCTTCCGGGGTCCAGCGCAGGGTTTCCAGCAATTCAAATGGCTTATGCTGCTCGCTGATGACTCTGGTTTTGGTAAGACACTCCAGGTACTCGCCGGCCGGGTTGGAGTCCCAGACGATACCACTGCCGGCGCCGTACACAGCTTGCCCATCGACTTGTCGGATAGTAATGGTTCGAATAGCCACGTTGAATTGAGCGGTTCTATCCGGGCTGACATAACCAATGGACCCTGTATAAACCCCTCGCGGGTCCGGCTCAATTTCACAAATTAATTTCATGGTGTTCACTTTTGGTGCTCCTGTAATGGATGCACTCGGGAACAGCGCGGAGAATATTTTGCTTAACGGGGCGCTGGTGCGGGCAGTAACGGTTGTTGTCATTTGAAACAGTGATTCATAAGTTTCAATGGCAAACGGATGATCAATCCGGATACTGCCACTTTCCGCGATGCGACCCAGGTCATTACGGATCATATCGACGATCATCAGATTCTCCGCCCTGTCCTTCACTGATTCGGCCAGCGCCAATTTGTACTGCTCATCCCTTTCAGTGTTTCGTCCGCGGGGGGCAGTACCCTTCATGGGTCGGCAAGTGATGTTTTGGTTATCCAGTGAAAAGAACAGTTCCGGTGATTGAGATGAGATGATGTATTCCCCAGTATTGATGAAAGCAGCGTATGGCGCTGAGTGACTCTCGATGAGAGAGACAAAAGCAGCATAGGGGTTGCTGTCTGCTGTTGCTTTGAATCTGAAGCTGTAATTGACCTGGTAGGTGTTACCCTCCCGCAGTTCTTCTTTTATCCGGTTGATCTGTTTCGTGTATTCCGGGAGTGTCACCGATGGCGTCCAGATTTGTCTGCCGGTATCAACTTGAATCTGACCAGGATGGGTCAGAACAGATACCCTGGAATAAAGACCAAACCAGACCAGGGGCGGGCCGCTTTCCGGTTCATGGGTAATGAGTGCCTTGTCGAACGCACCGGACGCTTCGTAGCCAATGTATCCGGCGGCATGGTATCCCGATGCAACCGCCTGTTGTACCTCCTCTATCGTCTGCATAACTTCGTCTGCAGATGAGGCACTCAGTATTCTTTCCGGACTGACAAAGTGCAGCCAGCGGTCTACTCCATCGACATTGTTCGAACGAACGACGGCAAATCCCTCGTGCTGCCAGTTGGTTTGTTGATTCATCTGCCGGTTCAGAAAATAGTGGTCAGACCTGATTTTCTCATTTTATTGGGAAGCGGTCAGGTTCAATTTCATGAATTAAATATCCCTGATCTCAAATGCAACTGATCATAACCAGAGCTGTGGTTCAACCACCAGGAACCTGAAATGGTTTGCCCGGCAGAATGCACTCGATAAATTACGATACTTTCTACCTGAGTTTGTCGATTCAGGAAGCCGGTTGTGTTACAAAGTGGGATAGACATGTAATGAAAAATACGGCAGAAGTGATAAGGGGACCAGCGTGACCGACACAACACCGACACAACACCAGCAAGACAACGGATCAAAGGGGTCCGAAGACATATTCGGGCATCCCCGGGGTCTTTACATCCTGTTTATGACGGAACTCTGGGAGCGATTCAGTTATTACGGGATGCGGGCTTTGCTGATCCTTTACCTGACCAAGCACTTTCTGTTCGGTGACAGGGAAGGTGGACTGATTGTAGGCAGCTACGCGGCTCTGGTTTACGCCATGCCGGTAATAGGCGGTGTGATTGCGGACAGATATCTGGGATTCCGCAAGGCCGTAGTCTTTGGCGCCATATTGCTGGTATGCGGTCACTTCGGTATGGCTTTTGAGGGGCCGGAAGCCAGCCGGATTACTGTCGATGGGGAAGTCATCGTGCAGCGTGACGACGTATACACTCAGATTTTCTATCTGTCCCTGGCGCTTATTATTGTTGGGGTTGGATTTCTGAAAGCCAATATTTCCAGTATCGTCGGGCAACTCTACGGTGAAACAGACCCACGCCGTGATGCCGGATTTACCATTTTCTACATGGGTATCAACCTGGGTGCGTTTGTGGCCACTCTGCTGTGTGCCTACCTGGGAGAAACCTACGGCTGGCGTTATGGTTTTGGTTTGGCGGGTATTGGGATGCTGATAGGGCTGGTGACATTTACTGGCGGTGGCAAGTACTTGAAGGGACTGGGGGAACCACCGGACAAAACAGTATTGCAGTCATCAATGATGCCGGGTCTGACCCGGGAACACTTGATTTACATTGTTGGCATTCTGTCGGTTGTAGGTGTGTGGCAACTGATTCAGAACACTGGCGAGTTGGGCCTCGTGCTGGTGTTGTTCAGCGGTGTTGTCGTTGCGGGGGTGGTCTATTTCTCGCTGTTCAGATGTACTCCCGTTGAACGGGATCGAATGCTGGTCATGTTGACGCTGATCATTCTATCCGTTTTTTTCTGGGCATTGTTTGAGCAGGCCGGCTCATCTCTTACTTTGTTTACGGACCGTAATATTGATATGGGTAATATCTTTACGGCGGGTATGTTTCAGTCACTGAATCCGTTCTTCATCATCATACTGGCGCCATTTTTTGCCTGGCTTTGGGTACGTCTATCGCAAAAAGGTCTTGAGCCATCGACTCCTGCCAAGTTCGGTCTGGGCATCCTGCAGGTTGGTCTGGGATTTGCCGTCCTTGTCTTTGGCGCCACTCAGGCTGGTCCGGATGGCAAGGTTGCAATCATCTGGCTGGCACTGATGTACCTGTTACACACTACTGGAGAACTCTGCCTGTCACCGGTTGGACTATCCATGGTGACCAAACTCAGCGTGGCAAGAATTGGGGGCATGATGATGGGCGTCTGGTTCTTATCAGCCTCACTGGCCTCTTATGCAGGGGGGATGATTGCCGGACTGATGGCTATTGAGGAAGGTGGGGGCGTCCTGTCAGGGCTTGCTTCACTTGCTATTTATACCGATGTGTTTGGCAGGCTTGGCCTGCTAGCCGTGGTACTGGGTGTTCTGGTGCTGCTGGTGTCTCCTTTTCTGCACCGTCGGATGCATTTAAAAGATTAGGCGTCTGTGGGTAAATTTGTCAGTTTTTTGAGAAAACAGGCATCCAACAGAAACGCGCGAGTATAATGCAATCACGGAATTTCTGTTCAATATTCACGAGTTTCAAGGACACACTTACCAGGGGAATAAACCTCTGGTCGAGCATATTCCAAAAGATCAAACCTGACCTTGCGTTCGTGATATTTTCTCAGGAACGGATTAGCTATAGTAATTAACAGCGAAGGGCGCCCGGCAAAAGGCTCCCTCCGCTGCCAGTCATTAGTCCTTGAGGCGATTGATTGTCCGCACGACCACAACTGTAACAACACCGGATAGTAGTGCTACTACAAGCTGGTCAAGGATTGCGTCAAGGTACGCGCCAATCACTTGAACATTACCCAGAACATCTGCGCCCGCAGCCGCAGCCGCTGCTACAGCAACCACCAGGTAGGCAGTTGCGTCCTCTGCGTCTATCGCCATATAGGCATAGGCCAGTCCCAGAATTACCAGAGCAAGTGGAAGCAGGGCATTGGGTACAATACCTGGAGCTAATCCCTCTACGAGTGCGGCCAGAACAGCCAAACCAACGATTACTTTTGTTGCCATTGTCTTATCCCTCTTAAAGATACAAATAAATAATGTTGGCAACAGCCTTTAATCCTGGTCGGCTCAAAGGCCAGAGCCACATTCAAAAGTGAACAGTACTCAGCAGATTAAGATGTGTGATGTCTTAAGCAATGCTGGTGTTGATGTCCACCTTCATTTCTTTTTACGCCATTGTTTTCCAATTAGCAAGTATCTAATTCATTGGTTTAACAACTATTTGCTTATATTTGGCTTTTTTTCCCTCGTAACTTTCCACAGAATCGTATTAAATCGAAAATTATCCTGTGAAATGGTGTTTCTACCCGTGTCCAATACAATACCGTTAAGACCCGAAGAAGTAAGCCAGGAGTGGCTTACCACTGTCCTGCAGGACAGTGGATTTCTGGAGAAAGACAGCATTGTCAGTTGTTCCAGGGAACTCATTGGCGAGGGCGCAGGGTTTTTAGGTCAAATTTTCAGGATTACCCTGCAAACCGGGAGCGGCAATGCTGATCCGGCATCACTTATTCTCAAGATCCCGACGACAACGATCAATCGAAAGATAGGTCAATTGATTGGTGTTTACGAAAGGGAGATTCGATTTTATCAGGAACTGCAACCACTTCTGCACATCAGGACACCGCGCCTCTACTACAGCGCAATGGATGCTTCCGACCCGGAGACTGCCGTCAAAGGACTCAGGTTCATGAAACGACTGCCGATCAGGGTCGCGGGACTGTTGATTTCAATCATGGGACGATTACCGGTAACAAGGGAGCATAGATACGTCCTGTTGCTGGAGGATCTGGGGCAATTCCGCATCGGTGATCAGGTCGAGGGATGTTCAATGGACGAGGCCATACTGGCACTCGACACCTTGGCGGGACTTCATGCCGATTTTTTCAATAGAGCTCTGGACCGATTTCCATGGGTTATCCCCATTGACCTTGGGGCAAGAATCACACAGATACTGGCAGAAGGTGCTACGTCTCAATTCCGTGAAGAACACGCGCCGGTACTTGCCAGAGAACATGTCGGTTTAATCGATTGGCTTGAGGGTCATGCTGATGATTTGTTGAGTCTTGTCTCAAAACTTCCCTATACCCTGCTTCATGGTGATTATCGCCCTGACAATCTGTTTTTTGATGATGCCAGAGGAGAACTGATCGTATTTGACTGGCAGACCCTGCTTCAGGGTCCGGTAGGCGTTGATCTTGCCTATTTTCTGAGCGCATCAATCGAGAATGATGACATGGATTTACTCCTGTCCCATTACCGTCAGAGTTTGCTGAAAAGAGGTGTTGAGTTTTCGCCTGAGCGCATCAGATTTGAGTATGAAGTAGGGCTTTTATGTACAATCAGTCGCCTGATTTTCATGTCAGCTCAGGAATTTGCATTTGGCGAAGGCCGGGGGCTGGACCTGCAGAGAACATGGCTGAACCGTATTATGCGTCAGTCAGAAGGTATTGACCCGGACAGGCTGATGCAGACAATCCCGGACTGAGTGCAGCAGTATTCGTTAAACTGGTACTGACACCTGCATCTATTTTCAACAGACCTGTTCCCTGTATTGAAATTTACCCGGCAGAATATTCCTGACCTGGCAATTTGGCCAGTTCATGGGATTCATTGTCAGCTCTGTCTAAGCCAGGATTCGAGGATAACGACGGCAGCCAGGTCATCGACTCTCTTTCTGGGTGTCACTTTCTTCCTGGAGGCGCGTATCCTGCCGCTGGCGCCTTTCTTCCCGGTTGAACCTTCCTTTACAACAGTTCCAGTCTGCCTGACTTCAAAGGTACTCAGTCTTTCGTCCATGGTTTCTGCCGGGATGCCGAACCGGCCAGAGAGTTTCTCTGCAAAGCGTGCCGCACGATGACTCATGTCGCTTTCGGAGTTGTCCATGTTGAGAGGTAGTCCGACGATGAATCTGACGGGTTGCCAATCCTTTATCAGTTTTTCCATTTGTGTCCAGTCAGGGACACCGTCCACTGCTCCAACAATACCCAGGGGTGTTGCCGTACCCGTTACCCGTTGGCCGACTGCAACACCGATTCTCCGGAAACCAAAATCGAAACTCATAATCAGCTCTGCCATCAGTGATGGCCGGAATTCGCGTTTATGAGATTGAGATCCAGCCCCATCTTTTGAGCCGCAGCCTGAGGTCTGTTTTTGAATGGGGTTGAAAACACAACATCCCTGTCGAAGGATGCTACCAGCCATGCATCCCTGACCAGTTCCTGTTCCAGTTGAGTGCTTGCCCAACCGGCATACCCTACCAGCACCAGCGTATGTTCCGGTGCAGTCGGGTCATTCAATAAATCAGTGGAAGTCGTCAGAGAGATATCATCATTGATGATGTAGCTGTTTGGATAGACTTTGTCTGTACTGTGCAGAAAATACAGATGATCCTGATGTACAGGTCCACCAATGAGTACCGGCAGGTCTGGTGGCTCCGGTGTATGATCGATGATCTGCGGCAAGGTAATATCAGCAGGCTTGTTGATAATCAGACCAAAGGCGCCGTCCTGGTTATGTTCTATGAGTAGTGTGATGCTGTTCGCAAAGAAGTCCCCCTCGAGACCGGGGAGAGCGATAAGAAAGTTGCCGTTCAGATATTGTTGTTCAGTCAATTTGTTTTCCTGGGAGGTTGTGTAAGCCGCCTTGCCGGAACTGCCAGGTTCGAATGATCTCGATCATATCGGTAGTTTGACTTATTTCTTCCGGAAAAGGCATAAAGGGGGAAGCGATTGTTACTATATTAACCGCAGCGTTATCCAGTATCTGGTGCCCTGATGATTTGAGTATCCTGACGCTCATCAAACTGCCGTCCGGCAAAATGGCTACCATTAACCGTAATGAACCGTAGATCTGTTGTCGTCGAGCTTCTTCCGGATAATTAAGGTTACCGACTGTTTCGATTTTACGCCGCCAGGCATCAAGGTAAAGCGCATCCTGACTGGCGACGGTGGATTGACTGGTAAGGCGTTTAATACGTGGCAGTTTGGCTTGAATCTGTTGCTGGCGATCAAGTCTTGCTTCCAGAGAGGCAACTTCAAGATTGTATTCCGGCACTGATCTTTCATCAGAAGTTTCATCCTTTATGACCGGGCGTGTTAATACTGTCCTCGTGTTATCGGAGGCAGTGTTCTTCCTTGACGTAATGACAGGTTGTTGCGCCTGCTCAACAAGCCTGTTTACTGGCTTGTGATCCCGTGCAGTGTCATTAATTCGGGAATCAGGGTCCTCTGATTGATCCAGGGTAGTGATCATCCGTGTTTCCGTCAGTGTACCACTGCCTGCCTGATTGAATTGTGCGAGGTATTCCGCCTTGTCAGGACGGTCATCGCCCTGATTCTGAACCAGTGTGATCTCAAGGGTGTGCGTGGAAGACTTGCTGAGTCCACTGGTAAAGGTTACGCCGAGAATAATAACCCCATGCAGGGAAATGGCTAAAAAGAGAGTGAACGACAGGCGATCCGTAGTTGATACATCCTGAAACATGGATGAATTCAAGGTGTCCATCAACAGAAACTGTCTTTGAGAAAATCCATATAGTTCCCGGCGATATCCAGATCAAAGGCATGGTTGATTTCACGTATGCAAGTCGGGCAGGTGACGTTGATTTCTGTCAGATAATCACCGATGACATCTATACCTGCAAAATAGAGTCCTTTTTCCTTCAGAACGGGACCAACCTGGTCACAGATAAAACGGTCTCTTGCGTTAAGTTCACGTCCGACGCCTTCGCCACCCGCTGCAAGGTTACCCCGGTTTTCTCCTGTTTGCGGGATACGGGCGAGCCCGTAGGGAACTGGCTGACCATCGATCAGCAGGATCCTGGTATCACCACGGGAGATTTCTGGAATGAATTGCTGCACCATCGTTTGGCGAGTGCCATTGGCAGTCAGGGTTTCAATGATAACACCCAGGTTTCTGTCTCCAGGGCGAACACGGAAAATCGATGCGCCACCCATACCATCCAGAGGTTTGAAAATGACATCGCCGTATTCTTCCTGGAAAGCGCGCAACAGTTTTGGGTCACGGCTGACGAAATGGGGAGGACAGCATTCGGGGAACTGCAGCGCAAACAGTTTTTCGTTGCAATCCCTGACACTGCCCGGACGATTGGCGATCACCACGCCTTTTGACTCAGCCATCTCAAGCAGGTACGTCAGATAGACGTATTCCATATCAAAGGGTGGATCCTTGCGCAGTAAAACGAGATCGAAATCTGTCAGGGGGGCATTGTCCTCCGCCAGTTCCTTAAACCAGTCGTTCTGGTTAACGGTAACCTGAATCCTGTGACGATGAGCGTAGACCTCACCATTACTGATGTAGAGATCACCCTGTTCCATACTGTAGATCTGCCAGTTTCTGCCATGTGCAGCTTCCAGCATGGCCAAAGTACTGTCTTTCCTGGGATTGATGGACGCCAGTGGGTCCATCACCACTCCAAGTTTGATCGTCAAGCTCTCTCGCCTCAAATTATTCAGTATTGGTCGGGATGGTGAGATTTGAACTCACGACCCCTGCCTCCCGAAGACAGTGCTCTGCCAGACTGAGCTACACCCCGACCGCAATGGTGATTATACGCCAGTTTCTATCTGGAAAATCGAGTTTAACTGAATTTATGCAATCCACTAGCCAGAAGCTGCAATAACATGTTTGACTGGATTGTACAGTGGCAGATTCACGCTGACCTTGACACCGTTGCCGTCAGGTAAGTTGGTAGCACTGACACTGCCACCGTGATGTTCTGCTATCACGCGAACCACGTAGAGTCCCATACCTATATGCAATCGGGCTTCCTTTGATCGTATTGTTACCATCGAATCGAAAATGCTGACCAGCTTGTCTTCCGGGACAGATGGCCCCTGGTTGGTAATGGACAAACTGAGATTGTCCTTGTCTGTGTTCAGATCTATGTTGATAGTGGATCCGGCCTCGGAAAAGTCAACAGCATTATCGATCAGCTTGTCCAGGAGTTGTTCGATCCGTAAGTCGGAGACTCTGCAAAGAGTCTGATTCCGGGTTCCCCAGTATTCAAACTGCCGGTCGGGATGGGAGAAGTGGCAGTTGGCGATGTAGTTCTCGATAAGACTGTGCAGGTCGATCACATCCAGCTCATCTGCCTCCAACGCGTCTTCGAGGCTTGCGGCATCAGCCAGGTTCTGAACGATTTCGTTGATACGCATTACTGCCCGTTGGGCGCTGTCCAGGTATCTGGTTCTGGCGGGCTCGGACGTTTCAGCCTCCAGATTTTGCAGAGAAGTACTCAGGGTATTCAGCGGATTATTGATTTCATGCCGCAGAGTTCGCGGCATATTTTCCAGAAACCGGGTATGCTGATGCAGGCGATTCAGCATACCGGAAAAGCTGCGTGCCAAGTCACCAATTTCATCTCCGGAACTGGTTTCCGAGGTCAGCCTGTTCGTTTTTAGTCGGCCGTAAATATCGATTGAGCTGGTGGCTTCCGTGCCGAGTTTGCTTATACGGCCAGTGAGATGTACGGAAAACACGAGTATCAGTGCAATGAAAATGAAAATCGAAAGTACAAAGAGATTAACGATACTATTAAGGGAGTCCCGACGCAGTTCAAGGATTTCATCCGTGTTTTGTCGGAGTATGACTGCACCGATAATCTCGTCCTCCGCTACGATGGGATGCGCTGCTATAATGACTTCACTTTCCTCTTCGCTGTAAAGACGCTGGTAAGCCGGCTTTCCGGCCAGAGCCTCCTTGAATACACCGCCTTCCGGTTCTACGGTCCTTGACCGTAGTCGAAAATCATCATTGCCGCCAACGTCTGCGCGTATTCTGCCCTGGCGATCAATGACCTGAATGTTGGCCGCTGAATATCCCAGGCCTTCGACAATTTTCAATACCTCGGGAGATTTCAGGACCACCAGACCAAAGGCTTCACGTCCATCTGAAGGCAGCGTACCGGTTACCGATTCGATAGATCGTGTCTGAATATCATCCACATCTACCACGTTAAGACCGAATGTAGGCGTGGTGCCCAGGAGAACACGGGGAATTCTGAACTCAACCAGATATCCGGCAGGTGTTTGAGTCATGAATCCCTGAATTCGATTCTCTGCTTCCCCAATGGCGTAACGCCAGTCACTCATCGGATAGGTCGTCGTTACGCCGGGATCAGTCATGGTAATGATATACCGCTTGGTTGTGCCTTCCTGGCCCGTGAATTCAATACGTATGTGATCAGACATATCGAGGCGGAGAATATTTCGATTACGGAATACCAATTTATCGTCATTCACATGCAGCATGGTGAAAATCTGATCGTTATATTCACCCAGGACCAGGTAAAACTGATTGGAGACATCTGGATTGTTCTCCTGTGGATTAAAACCACCAAACTCGACCTGGTATTCAAGAATGTCTTCCCAGTCGTTGTCCTTGCCATCAATTTGGACCGGTTTTTCCAGGGGATGTGCAAAGAGTTGCTCATAACCTTCGGGAGAGAGTGGCAGGTCGTCAAACAGGTCAGTACGTCCGTTCAACAGATTTGAGATACCCTCAGCTGTCAGCAGTTGCGCATTGGCCTGACTTTCTACCAGGAAGTCTTCCATCCGGCTCAGGTACTGGTAGCTGAACCAGGGAAAAACGACCAAAGCCATACTCATGAGTATGATGAGTTTAGTGCGCAGACTCAGCCCAAGCAGCAGTGATGAAGTTATCAATTTACTGAAGAGCCCTGATAACCTGTGTTGCTGATCAGATTTCACAGGAAGATCACTTGGCTGACCAGCGATAGCCAAAGCCGTATTCTGACTTGATGCAATCGAATTCAGGATCAATTTCCTCAAACTTTTTTCTGATGTTGCGCATGTGGGTATTGATCGTGTTGTTGGTCACCAGACTCTGCATGGTCGCATTCATCAACATGTCATAGGAAACTGCGTGCCCGGGAGCACGGACCAGTTTTGCCAGCATCCGAAACTCTGTTCCCGAGAGGTTTATGGCTTCGCCTTTCCAGAATATCAACAGCGCTTCCTGATCGATGGAAAGATCGCCGACTGTTTTTGACGAGACGGAACCGCCCCCGTATTGAACCCGAGCCTCGTTGATGCGCAGGAGACTGCTGATTCTCTCGGCCAGATAATCCAGGGAAATGGGTTTTGGCAGGTAATCCCAGGCACCCAGTCGGAGCCCGCTGATCTTGTCAATTTCTGCGATACGTTCCGTCAGAAAAATCACCGGTAATGTCGGGGATCGGAATAACAGGTCACGGCATATTTCGAAACCGGCATCCACTTCATCACCAAGGATAATATCAAGGATTGCCAGATCAGGCAGGTTACTTTCAAATCCATCCAGCGCATCCCGGCGATTGCTGTAAGCAGTGACTTCGTAACCTTTTTTGACAATGGCATCGACGTAGTTGGACCGTTGGTCCGGGTCGTCTTCGACTATGACGATTCGCTTGGCCATGGAAACTCCTGATTGAACTGTGATGGATACTCCTGATTGTGGTGTGTCTGTATCGGTTAATTACTATGACAGCCTGACGTTAAAAATTCTCACACCTGATCATGGAAAAGAGCAGGTATTGTACCTGATTCACTGTTTCTCCATTTTAGTTCAGGAAACTTTCACTTTCCGTTAAGGAATAATTGAACATTTACTGATTAACTATACATCTTTATATATGACAGCCAGAAAAGGAAAGCAAAAACCACATGAAAGTATTTGTACCCATGTCTGACCTGATTTTGAGAGAACGTAGTGAGTTGACCGGTAAACCTGTACCCTTCAACCCCGAGTTTCTCGGGCCGGGGATGAGTCAGAACAAATCAACCGATATACCACGTAACGGGATAGAAGACGACGATTACGTGTCTGCCTGCAGGAGACTGAAGGCAATTCAGGAAATATCCGGTCCCGTCACTGCCTGAAGCTGTAATTCTGCAAGACGGGGTATGGAAGTTGCCGCTCCCTGCCGGGTTACACTTAGCGCGGCAGCATCGCAGCCCAGTTTTATACATTGGCCAATGTCATCTCCCCGACTGTAACCGGCAAGAAAATAACCTATAAAAGTATCACCCGCGCCGGTTGTATCCACCGGTGTAACCGGGCTGGCGGGTTGGCTGATCCGTTGCGCAGAATCCTGGTAGATGGCGCCTTCGGCGCCCAGGGTCAACACGATTCCGGAATTCGGGAACTTTTCCAGCATCCGGTTCAGTATCATCTCGGGTTCTTCTTCACCGCTGATTGCCGCACCTTCGACTTCATTGACGATAAACAACTCAATTTTGTCCAGAGGATATCGGTTGACCTCAGCGGTAATCGGTGCGGCATTGAAAACGATCCTTTGGCCGTGGGCCGCCGCCAGTTCGATAAGGGTCGGGAGCGAGGAGATTTCGTTCTGAATCAGCAGAAAATCCCCAGCTGCCGAGGATGACAGAACCTCTCTGACATCATCTTCAGTAACGGTTCTGTTGGCGCCACCAAACAGGACAATGGCATTTTCTCCATCAGGCGTGACCTGAATATTGGCATGACCGGTGGGAACCGCGGCAATTCGGGTCAGACGGGTATCAATGCCTGCATCATCCATGAGTGTCTTCATCCAAACACCATCCTCACCGATTTTCCCCGCATGTCGCACTTGTCCACCGGCAAATGCGATTGCCAGGGACTGATTAAGACCCTTACCTCCCGGATGCACCTGATAATCAAGGCAGGGTAATGATTCGCCCGGATTGACGAAGTAGGGAACCTGGTAGACATTGTCGATGCAGATAGAACCGAAATTTGTAATCATGAAAAACCTTTGAATTCCTGCTTTATATTTAATTCTTGTGTTGACTCGATTTGTATGACCGCATTGATCGAAGTGTCCTGGTCAGTTCAGTTTGAACGTTCTATGGAGAATCTCACAAGATTTTCCATTGAATTTCTGTATTTTGATGGCGTTACCATATGGATACACTTCATCGCTTTCTCCTGTTCCATGCTGGCGCGAGACAGGGTATATCGCAGACCCCCGGTGTTCCTGACCATTTCAGTGACGGCAGGTAATTGTTCGGTTCCACCTGCCAGGATGGTCTCCCGGATGAAATTTGCCTGGGCTTTATCACCATTGCGCATGGCAATGATCAATGGCAGCGTTACCTTCCCTTCGGCCAGATCATCACCAACATTTTTTCCGAGTTCCTGTGCATTTCCGGCATAGTCCAGCATGTCGTCAATCAACTGAAAAGCCAGACCCAGATGCAGTCCAAAATCCCGCAATGCGGATTCGGTGGCCTGGTTGGCGCCAGCGAGCACGGCTGCCGTATGAGACGCTGCCTGGAACAACATGGCTGTTTTCCGGTAAATCACCTGAAGATAGCTTTGTTCTGAGAAGTCCGGATTTCTCACATTGGCGAGTTGCTGCACTTCTCCTTCGGCGATGACATTGGTTGCCTGTGCCAGTATTTCCATCACCCGTAAATTGCCGATTTCCACCATCATTTCAAATGCCCTGGAATGCATGAAATCTCCAACCAGGACGCTGGCGGGATTTCCCCAGGCGGCATTGACGGTTTTTCGGCCTCGACGCAGGTCAGACTCGTCTACCACATCATCGTGCAACAGCATTGCCGTATGTAGAAATTCTATGATTGCCGCAAGCTTGATGTGGTCCCTGCCTTCGTACCCGCAGGCTTTGGCGCAAAGCAGTACCAGTAAAGGTCTGAGTCGTTTCCCGCCGGCTTCCACCAGATAACTGGAAATCTGTTCAACAAGAGGAATACGGGATGAGAGACTGTGCTGGATGAGTTGATCTACTTCGGCAAAGTCTTCAACGACAGATTGATAAAAGGGGGTGGACATCGGGGTGTGAGTACAATACTCAAATTGATTGTGCAGGAATGCTATTTCCGCCTTGCTGGCGTGTCAAGAAAACCTGATGGCAATTCAAGACATGGTTGATGGAGTTTGAGGCTTACCGGGAATTGATTTGCCTTCGTCAGTAAGGTATATTGCAGCGCAAGTCGTCAGGGCTGACCCACAACGAGGCTCAAACCCTGTCATGTCGGTTCAATTCTATTCGAGTCATATAAAATGTACGCTGTTATTGAGAGCGGTGGTAAACAACATCGCGTTGAAACTGGCGAAACCGTCAGGCTGGAAAAGCTGGATGCTCCAGAGGGTGAGTCGGTCACTTTTGACAAGGTGATGATGATTGGTGACGGGGCGGACATGCAGATAGGGACACCACTGGTTGAAGGCGGTTCTGTGACAGCCGAGGTCATCTCACATGGTCGTGGCGACAAGATCAGAATCATCAAGATAAAGCGACGCAAGCACAGTCGGAAGCAGGCTAATCACCGACAGTGGTTTACTGAAGTCAGGATTAAAGAAATTACAAAAGGTCAGTCCAGTGGCACATAGTAAGGTCAGTCCTGTAGCAAATACACAAGGTCAGTCCTGTGGCACATAGTAAGGTCAGTCCAGTGACACATAAAAAAGGTTAGTCCAATGGCACATAAAAAAGCAGGTGGTAAAACCCGTAATGGGAGAGACTCTGAGTCCAAACGACTGGGTCTGAAGATCTTTGGGGGCCAGAAAGTGTCTGCCGGTAATATCATTGTTCGCCAACGGGGTACGCGTTTTCATGCCGGGGTTAACGTTGGTTGTGGCAAAGATCACACATTGTTCGCCATATCCGACGGGGTAGTGCAATTCCAGGTAAAGGGCGCCAAACAGCGTAAGTATGTAAACGTTGTCGCCGAGGCATAATACCTGTCTTTGACAGACCCACCAGACACTTCCAATGAATCCCGCTGAAGGCTCTTTATGGAGACCCGCTGAAGGCTCTTTATGGAACCCCGCTGAAGGCTCTTTATGGAGACCCGCTGAAGGCTCTTCCAATATTTCCAATATTGTCTGGCGCCACTCAGCATCCTGTATAAGGCCGTGAACCTTCAGTTTAATCTGAGGAACCATTGGTACCTACACCATGAAATTCGTAGATGAAGCAAGTATCAAGGTTATGGCCGGCGATGGCGGTAACGGTTGTCTGAGTTTTCGACGGGAAAAATATATCGAAAAAGGGGGACCGGACGGTGGTGATGGTGGTGAGGGCGGCAATATCAGTCTGATCGGTGATGCGGCGCTGAATACGCTGGTGGATTTCAGATTCCAACCGATATACCGGGCAAAAAAGGGTGAGCATGGCAAAGGTAGTGATCGAACCGGAGCCCGTGGCGATGACCTTGAAATTCGGGTTCCACTGGGAACGAGCGTATTCGACGACGTAACTGAACAATACCTTGGTGACCTGAACCAACCAGGTGATCGATTGCTGGTGGCGAAAGGTGGCAGACACGGTCTGGGCAACGTTCGCTTTAAATCCAGTACAAACAGGGCGCCACGAAAAACCACTCCGGGAGAACCCGGTGAGGTGCGTAATCTGAGGCTGGAGTTGAAGCTCATCGCCGATGTCGGATTATTGGGATTGCCGAATGCCGGTAAATCCACGCTGATAAGCGCTGTCTCCGCCGCCCGGCCAAAGATCGCAGAATATCCATTCACAACTCTGGTACCCAATCTTGGTGTCGTTCGGGCAGGGGACAACGACAGTTTCGTCATTGCTGATATTCCTGGTCTCATCAAGGGAGCATCGCAGGGGGCTGGCCTGGGTGTGCAGTTTCTAAAACACCTGTCCCGGACGAAACTGCTGCTGCACCTGGTGGATTTGCAGCCTTACGATGGTAGTGATCCGGTCAGCAACTGGCAGGTGATCGAAGACGAACTGGCTGATTACAGTGCAGGTATAGCCGGCAAGGAACGTTGGCTGGTGCTCTCCAAGTCCGATCTGATGTCGGGTAATCAGCTGGAACGGAAAATTGATCAACTGAGGCAGTCGATCAATTTTACCGGACCGACTTTTGTCATTTCCGCTGTAGCCCAGGAGGGGACCGGTGAGTTGATGCAGGCGATAGCCCGGCATTTCAGTAATCTGCAGGATCGGGGAAATGAAATCGTGAATGATTCGGCCATAAGGGATGAAGTGCATCAGTTTTCATTGACCAGACGGCAGGCCCGGAAGGAGAATCGTCAACAGGCGATGGATGATGACAGGGTGCATTACAAGCCATGATGAACAAGGAAAACAACCTGGATACCGGAAACACCTGGGTGGTAAAAATTGGCAGTTCGTTATTGACACAGAATGGTCAGGGACTGGCCTTCGACCTGGTTTCACAATGGGTTGATGACATTGCTGCATTGCATCGAACCGGTAAAAGAGTGGTTCTGGTATCGTCCGGCGCAGTGGCCGAAGGCATGACGCGTCTCGGTTTTACAGAACGGCCAAGATCAATTCATCTGTTGCAGGCAGCCGCCGCAGTGGGACAAATGGGTTTGATTCAACTCTATGAATCCAATTTCCAACGTCATCAAATGCATACGGCGCAAGTGCTGCTCACCCATGACGACCTGCGGTCGAGGGAGAGATATCTCAATGCACGTGCGACCTTGAATAGTCTGCTGGACATCGGTGTGGTACCGGTAATCAATGAAAATGACACAGTCGTTACGGAAGAAATCAGGTTCGGAGACAATGACACGCTGGCAGGCATGGTGGTCAATCTTATTGAAGCAAACACACTGATTCTGTTGACGGACCAACCGGGTCTCTATGAAAAGGACCCTAAGTCAGGCGAATCGGATTTACTGATGACAGCTTCCGCCAGTGACGAGAAGCTGAACGGGATGGCCGGTCCAGGCAGTATGTTAGGCCGTGGCGGAATGGTGACAAAGGTGCAAGCGGCCCGAATTGCCGCGAGAAGTGGCGCCAATACCATTATTACGTCAGGCGGAATGCCCAATATACTGAAGACGCTGGCAACGGGTCAGGTGAGTGGCACAATACTCAGGGCGGACCTGGAATTAATGGCATCGCGCAAGCAATGGCTGGCGACACTGCCTGCCGGTGGAAAACTATATCTGGACGCGGGGGCTGTTGATGCCTTGAAAACCCGGGGCAGTAGTCTGCTGCCTGTAGGAGTAAAGCAGGTGGAGGGCAGTTTTACCAGGGGAGACATGGTCTCCTGTATCGATGCCCAGGGTCAGGAAATTGCGCGTGGATTAATCAATTATGGTGTTAAAGAGACCAGAAGCATCATGGGCAGACCCAGTGCAGAAATTGAAATCAGCCTGGGTTTTGTGAATGAGGAGGAATTGATTCACAGGGATAATCTGGTGTTATCGCTATGAGGCCTGCAGGCTTTTGATTATTGTATTAAGCCGGGATTTGTGTCTGGCAGCTTTGTTTTTATGGATGAGGCCGTGCGTGACCGCACGGTCCAGAATTGGAGTCGCAGCATTGTAGGCTGCAGTAGCCTGCTCATGGTCGCCGGTATCAATGGCCGCCAGTATTTTTTTGAGCGCGGTTCTCATCGCTGACCGCTGACTGGCATTGCGTTGTCTGCAGGTTTCCGACTGAATTGCGCGTTTTCGTGCCTGAGGTGAATTTGCCACTTGTCTATAACCGGTGATGATGCTGAAAAATGAACGCGCTACTATGCCGATTCGGTGTATCTTTGTCAATCGTTTAGGGAATTCAGTCTGATATGCCTGAAGAAGCTACAGATAACACCCGTGGCGGATTGCTGAAATCAAGTGGAGTGGTGTCGGCGCTTACCATGGTATCCCGGGTTTCCGGACTCATCCGGGACATGGTTGTAGCCCACTTTTTTGGGTCCGGGGCCGACGCATTTTTTATCGCTTTTCGAATTCCGAATCTGTTCCGCCGACTGACTGCCGAAGGGGCTTTTGCCCAGGCGTTCATTCCGGTACTCACCGAGTATCGTCAAAAGGGCTCAATCGAACTTGTGCGTAACCTGGTCAGCCGGGTCAGCGGCGTCCTGGGGCTGAGTCTTCTGGCGCTGACCATTATCGGTGTAACTGGCGCCGAATATGTGATGCACGTGTTTGCCGCAGGTTATGTTTTCCATGGTGAAACAGCCAAGTTTGTCCAGGCAGTGGACATCCTGAGAATCACATTCCCTTATCTGCTGTTGATCTCGATGACCGCCCTTGCCGGCGCGGTGCTCAATTCATTTGGCCGTTTTGCCGTACCGGCCTTTACACCTGTTTTGCTCAACCTGACACTGATTCTGTCCGTTCTATACCTGCGGCCCTGGCTGGATCAACCAGTGATGGCGCTTGCCTGGGCGGTATTGATAGCCGGCGTGGCACAACTGGCCTTTCAACTGCCGTTTTTACATCGACAAAAGCTGCTGGTAATGCCACGGGTGGAAGCCCGACATCCCGGTGTAAAAAAGATACTGGTTCTCATGTTGCCGGCACTGTTCGGGGTATCAGTTGGCCAGATCAATATTCTGCTGGATACCATACTGGCTTCATTCCTGGAAGACGGCAGTATTTCGTGGCTGTATTTCTCAGACCGCCTGCTGGAGTTGCCCCTGGCGTTATTCGGCATTGCAATTGCAACGGTTATTCTGCCGGGACTGTCTGCGAACCACGTAAACAAATCGCCGGAAGAATTTTCCAAAACCCTTGATTGGGCGATACGGCTGGTGATATTGCTTGGAATACCTGCCTCGATTGCGCTGGTTTATCTTTCCGAAAGTCTAATTACGACGATATTCTACTCCGGCGAGATGACCCAAAGGGATGTCATGATGGCGGCAATGAGTCTGGCGGCCTATGGAACAGGTCTGCTGGGACACATGTTTGTGAAAATACTGGCCCCGGGGTACTTTGCCCGTCAGGATATGGTGTCCCCGGTTCGCTATGGTGTCATTGCATTGCTGTCCAACATGGTCCTGAACCTGATATTGGTCTGGCATCTGCATCATGTCGGACTGGCGCTGGCGACTTCAATTTCTGCGTTTATCAATGCGGCTCTGCTATACCGCGGCCTTAAACGCACCGGTATACTTGTCCACGAAACAGGCTGGTGGCGGTTCTTTTGCCAGGTTCTGGTGGCCAACATGGTGATGTTGGCGGTACTCTATGCCGTGACCCCTGATGCAGGACAGTGGTATCAGTTTGGCATGGCGGAACGATTTGGCGTCATGCTGTTAATCTGCGCTGCGGGCGTTGTAACCTATGGCACTTCACTCCTGCTTTCGGGAATTCGATTTCAGCAATTGGTCCGGTGAGTCAATGCAGATAATTCGCGATGTTATCAATCTGAAACCCCAACATCAGGGAAGTGTGGTGACCATTGGAAACTTCGACGGTGTTCATTGTGGTCACCAGGCGATCCTGCATGAAGTCCGCAAGAAGGCCACCAGTCTTGGTGTACCAGCGATGCTGATCTGTTTCGAACCCCAGCCCAGGGAATTTTTTGACGTATTCAATGCGCCGGCAAGACTGACCCGATTCAGGGAGAAGGTGTCTCTGCTTGCCGAGCATGGAATTGATCTGGTGTTGTGTTCAAAATTTACTGAAAAAACCAGGTCCATGACGGCGAAACAATTCGTCAAGATTCTGGCCGAAGATGTCATCGCCAGTGCCTTGTTCATCGGTGACGACTTTCGCTTTGGTCATGATCGCAGTGGTGACTTTGCACTTCTCAGTGAAGCGGGAAAGTACTACGGATTCGATGTCATCAATCATCACACGCTGACTCATGGACAGATGCGTGTCAGCAGTACGAGAATCCGCGAATGCCTGGCGCAGGGAGAATTTAAACTTGCCGAAAGCCTGTTGGGTCACCCTTATACGATTATCGGCAAGGTTGTTTATGGCCGTCAGATCGGGAAAACGCTGGGTGTGCCAACCGCCAATATCCAGTTGCATCGCTATCGCGCCCCAATTGACGGCGTCTATGCGGTGGAAATCTCCGGTCTGGACAAAATTTATCAGGGGGTAGCTAATGTTGGTGTCCGGCCCACAATCGAAGAAGCAACGCTGAAACCAATCCTTGAGGTGCATATTTTTGATTTTGATGAGGAAATTTACGGGCGTCAGGTTCAGGTGCGGTTTTTGCACAAGATTCGAGATGAAAAGAAATTTTCCGGACTGGATGAACTGAAAGCGGCCATATTCAGTGATATCGAACAGGCGCACACTTTCTTTAATGGTGCCGGGAAGTGATCTATTACCTTATTACAGCAGTACTGGTCCTGCTGGATCAGGTATCCAAGTGGTATATGAGCAACATACTGCCACTGTGTGAACCGGGGCGTTGTGTTTCCATTGAAATATTGCCTGTATTCAAGTTCACTGTGTTGCATAACACGGGCGCTGCGTTCAGTTTCCTGGACGACGCCGGCGGCTGGCAACGTTGGTTCCTGATGGTGGTTTCCGGTTCCGTGAGTGTTGGTATCGCCATCTGGATGGTTCAAATACGACATACACAGAAATTGATGGCTTTTGCACTGGCATTTATATTGGGGGGCGCCCTGGGCAACCTTATCGACCGGGTTTTGCAGGGTTATGTCGTGGATTTTATTGTCGTTTACTACCATCCCCATTACTTTCCTGCTTTCAATATAGCCGATTCAGCGATCACCATAGGCGCCGGAATAATCATTCTGGACATGTTGTTGAGTTACAAATCCAGGGCAGAGACCAGTGAGTAATACACCCGTTGGACCCGGTACCCAAGTGGAAGTCAGGTTTACCCTGCGCTTACCCGGTGGCAATGTGATCGATTCCACGGGAAACAAGTCGGCAAGCTTCGTTGTGGGTGATGGCAATCTGCCGTCTGGATTCGAACGTGCCATGTTCGGTATGTTGGCGGGGGAGTCGGCAGAATTATTGATCAGATCGGAAGATGGTTTTGGTGATCACAATCCGGAGAATATCCAATGTATGTCCAGGTCAAGCTTCTCTGAAGATATGGATCTCAGTGAGGGCCTCGTTGTATCGTTTGCCGACCGGCAGAAGGCGGAATTGCCCGGGGTGATTTCCCGCATTGACAAAGACGAAGTGGAGGTCGACTTCAATCATCCACTGGCAGGCAGGGATTTATTATTTGAGGTCCAGGTTATTGCCGTGGAACAGGTGTCCAATGAAATTATCAGGGTTTAACCCATGACGATGAAAGTCTATCTGGCCAAACCGAGAGGGTTTTGTGCGGGTGTTAACCGGGCCATAGAAATCGTGAACCGGGCACTTGAAAAATACGGTGCACCGGTTTATGTCAGACATGAGGTGGTGCATAACAAATCGGTGGTGGCAGAGTTGCGCGGCAAAGGCGTCGTTTTTGTGGACGAAGTGGAAGACGTACCGTCAGGCGCCCTCATCATTTTCAGTGCCCACGGGGTGGCAAAGCAAGTCCAGCGGGATGCGGTTCAGCGAGACCTTCAGGTTTTTGATGCCACCTGTCCCCTGGTCAGCAAGGTACACCAGGAAGTGATCAGGTTTGCCCATCAGCAACGTGAAACCATATTGATCGGACACGCCGGCCATCCGGAGGTTGAAGGCACACTGGGACAAAGTGAGGGTACCGAAAACCGGGTATACCTGGTAGAAAAAGAGGACGATGTTTATCGGCTTTCAGTCCGGGATCCGGAGCATTTGTCTTACGTCACACAGACGACTTTGTCCGTGGATGATACCCGCTTGATTGTGGATACTCTCAAACAGCGGTTCCCGAACATCAAGGGACCGCGCAGGGATGATATCTGCTATGCAACCCAGAATCGTCAGGATGCCGTGAAGGTTCTGGCGGAAAAATGTGAGTTGATTCTGGTAGTGGGTTCAAAAAACAGTTCAAACTCGAATCGCCTGCAGGAACTGGCCGAAAGACTCGGTAGTGAAGCCTACCTGATTGATGATGCATCAGGAATTGATCCAGATTGGCTGAGAGATCCTCTTAATATCGGTGTTACCTCGGGGGCTTCTGCACCGGAGTTTCAGGTACAGCAGGTGGTTGACAGACTTGTGGACCTGGGTGCAGATTTTCAGTCTGAACTGGATGGTGTGACTGAATTGATGGAATTCTCCCTGCCGCGTGAATTACGCACATGATGGCAGCTACTGGCGGGCGTTTCCTGGATTTTCTTGCAGAGCCCTGCTTTTGCAGGAGAAAAGATAATGAGATCAAGGGGATATACGCTCATCGAGATCATGGTAGTGGTTGCCATTGTGGGCATAGTTTCCGCAATCGCCTATCCACAATACCAGGGATACCTTTCTGATACCTGGCGTGCCCAGGCCGTGGCGGACCTGAAAGCCTGCAGCATGGCGCTGGAACGCTATTATTCCAATGGATTTACCTATACCGGTGCGGATACCAATACGATCTGCAATACCAATTCACCAACCAGAGGTGAAGTTCGATATACCATCAGTTATGAATTACTGACGGCAACGACTTTTACTGTTCGGGCGTCTCCCCTGGGAGAAGCCTGCGGTGTCGGCAACTGTTTTGAGATTGATCAGTCCGGTAATCAAACACTCAATTAGTTCCTGTTTGAAAGTTGACTTCCAAGAGATTGAATTGCGACATTCGCGTTCAGAAAGACGACTTCCAAGAGTTTGAGTTGCGACATTCGCATATTGTCGGATCAAATCCTGAGGTGAATACTGCCATTGTCTTACATGGATTGAATCCAGGACCGATTTTCTACTTACCTCCTCTGCTGTAGCCTTTTGGATCAGGGCTGTATTCCCGCGGAAGTCAGAGTTAAAGAATTCCGTATTTCCCTTTTGCAGCCGACCGGAACCGGATAGCTCTTGATGACATGTTAAACAAGCGGGTTGGCAGTGGTTTTTCCCTGATCGAACTGCTTGTTTCTGTGGTCATCATGTCCATTGGAGTACTCGGCATGGCAGGATTACAGATACTGAGTCTGCAACAGAACCGCAGTGCCCTGTTACAGGGTGTGGCGACACAGCGTGGTAACGACATTCTGGAACGGATAAGGGCAAATCCGGATACGGACTACAGTGGTATTTCATTAACAGATACCCCGGTAGTGACCGGTAGTTGTATTGAAAACAGCTGTAGTGAATCCGCGCTGAAGGACTATGACATTGCCCAGTGGCAATGCTCGATAAATTCCCGGGACACCGATGGATCAAACTATGCAGTTTGCGACAATTTCAGTATTTCCGGAACGTTACCCGGTGGCGCCGGCGCCATCTCTTTGAATGGTGGAATTTACGAAGTTCTCGTTCATTGGGTTGATGCACAGAAAGTTGATGATGTCTCCGGTGTGACACGTTCCATCACCATCCGGGCAGCGGCGCCATGAAGATCATTTTGTCAATGTGGCTGCTGCAATGAGCAGTAAGAATGGACCGGTGTCTCCATCATCCGGCATGTCGCTGATTGAACTCATGATTTCTCTGGTGGTCGCCTCCATTGTCATCACAGGACTGATCCAGATGTTCACGGCCACCCGGGAGGGCAGTCGTCTGCTGACGGGGAAGGCAACTGTAGCCGAATCCGCCAGGTTTGCACTGCAACTGATGGCCAGGTCCATTCATAAGGCTGGATATCGCGGTTGCAATTCAAAAACCGTACCGGATGACATCGTTAGTGATGTGCCTTATGAGTTCAATCTGGCGGCAGGTATACAGGGATTCAATGCCGATGGAACGACATGGTCGCCAGAAATTGCGTCTATGCTGCCGGTTTCGAATCGAGGTGACGATACAAACGTCTATCTGGCATCCGGCACTGGCATCAAAACCAGTGCCTATGATGATTGTGCTGTCAATGGATGCCTTAAAAACGGCGTCGATATTCTCACGCTCAGATTTGCTGACAGTAAAGAATACCGCGTAGATACAGAAAACTTCCCTGTGACCACAGGTGCAGAACAGGTCGTGATCGATGGTGTTCTGACCGATGTGGAGAAAGACTTCGAGCAGTATCATCTTGTGTTCATTAACGATTGCACTGCCGGAGATGTGTTTGTGGTCACAGACATGGCGTCGGCAGGCGCTGGTCAGACCCGGATATCACACAATGTTGGCGGCTACGGGTCCACCCGGAATCTGCAGGCTTTGCTGGGTAAAGGCCGGGGGTATTCATCCGGAACAACAGTCATGGGTATTGGATCGCACACCTATTTCATTGGCGCCAGTGTCAATCGCAACAGCCAGGGTGACCGGGTGGATGCCCTGTTCAGAAAATCCGGTCTGGATGCACCGCGAGAACTGGTCGAGGGGGTTGAAGATCTGCAGATCATGTACGGTGTGGATACGGCAGGGACTGCGTTGGCGCCGGATATCTTTATGGATGCCAGCCAGGTCACAGACTTTAATGATGTCATCGTGGTACATGTGGAAATCACCGTAAACAGCGTCGATGACGTAGGTTCGGCGGCGGTTGATGGCATATTGAGACGGAAATTCAGCCAGACCGTACATCTGAGAAATCGGCTGGTGAAAGGATGATCAACAGCATCGGACAACAGGGTATTGTACTGTTTCTGACCCTGACAATTCTCCTGCTGATGACGGTATCCGGTGTGGCCTCGATCCGGATTGCGATGATGCAGGAACACCTGTCCCGTAATTACCGTGATGTGAGTATGGCATTCCAGAGTGCGGAATCGGCCATATTGGAAGCAGAGAGATTTTTAGAGGCCGCAGAGGATTTCAATAACTTCCCTGAAGAAGGTGAATCTCCGGAATGTTTCAATGGGCTGTGTAACTCCCGGGATGGGACAGAACGATTCTCGACAGTGGACTGGTCTCAAGGATCGGATGATTATATTCCAGCAGCCGTTACGGCCTCTGACCTGGGTACAGCACTTGGACCGGGCTACGTCATTGAACATGTCGCCAGGGTCAGCTCTGATCAGAATTCCCTGAATATCACTAATGTTGGCGAAGAGGATTTTTCAGGCTACGTCTGTATCTTCAGGATTACTGCACGGGGCAGCGGAGGGACTGATCAGTCCCATGCGATGATTCAGGTGATGTACGGGAGACGGTGTTAAATGAAACCGGTCAGAAAGTTGACATCCGTGCTGGTGATTTGTTGCAGCGCCAATGCCCTGTCCGCGGTTACAGTGACGGACTTTGAGGCACTGTCACAATCACCTCTGGAACTGCCGGTGCCGGCAATCCCCAATGTCATGTTGCTGTTGGATGATACCGTCGAAGGTATGCAAACGGATTTGCTGACAAATGACACAGAGGATGTGGGTCAGGAGGGCGCAGGAGGCAGGTATATTCATAACAACGATATCAAGACCTGGATCATGCCCCATGGGTCGGGTAGCAGTCATGACTATGCACCGACTGAGGCATCCGACCCCGGCAGTGGATTGTGGCGTCTGCGAAATTCTTCATACAACAGGATCTATTATGACCCTGGAGCAGAGTACAAACCCTGGTCCGGGTCCGGCATGAATAATTTGGCATTTGGTAATGCAGACCCTGCCAACGCACCCGATGATCCCTACAACACGGAACAGTTTTATGATCTGACGGCAACGCACACTCTGGGCAGCGGCGACATCCCTGTCAATTATTACTGGACATGGACCGACCAGGACAGCGATGGCGTTGTGGATGTGACCGAGAGTGGTATGAAAGTCGACATCACCAGAGATAACGCACCATTCACCGGTGGACCGGACAGAACTGATTGCACCGCCCATGTCAATGCCCCGATCAGTTGCACTTATGAAGAAGAAATCCAGAATTTTGCCAACTGGTACAGTTATCACCGGACCCGGAGTTTAGTTGCCAGAGCCGGTCTGGGACAGGTCATTGCAGACGCCAGGAACCTGCAGGTTGGCTTTGCCGGATTCAATGGTCAGAGTAATGTCACTGGTGTCAAAGCACTCAACAATAGTGAATTAACCGGACACAAGGCCGACTTGCTCGCAAATCTATACGGGGTAACGCACAGTGCCGGTGACAACAATATGCGAACCGCTCTGTTACAGACGGGCAAGTACTTTGCCTGCGAAAGTCAGGCAATTATCAACGAGGCCAGTGGCAAGGCTCCCGGAGAAACCGGATGTCCTGTTCCGGCCGGTCCCGTTGGAAACTGTCAGCAGAACATTGCCCTGGTTGTATCCGCGGGATTCTGGGGAGGTGAGCCTCCGGGAGTAGAGGCTGACAGCGGTCGTTTCCCTGATGCCGATGATACGGTATTCGATGGCGGACGTTATGCGGACACAACCAGAGATACACTGGCTGATGTGGCAATGTACTTTTATGAGCGGGATTTACATCCGGACCTGCTTGATGAGGTTCCCACTGGTTTGCGAGACTTGAACGGCGTGCCACGGGATGAACACCGAGCCGCGTTCTCGGGTACCGATAACACTACGGATACCATGCATCAGCACATGAAAACCTACATTATCGGGTTTGGCGCCCAGGGTGATATTACCTTTGATGCCGCCGAAGCCAGGGCGGTGGATTTTAATGCCGAAGCAATCGATTTCTGGGGTGATCCGGAAAGGTCGGACAACGACAAACTGAATGACCTTGTACATGCGGCATTGAATGGTCGTGGTGCTTACCTTGATGCCGGTAATCCGCCAATGCTGAAAGCCGCACTGGCATCGGCATTTGAACAGTTTTCCAGCCTTGTCGGTACAGCAACCGCCGTGGAATACAATGCGGGAGAGGTCTTGGGGGATTCGGTGATCTACCGTGCATCCTTCAACATTGCACAAGGCACAGGTGATCTTGTTGCCGAAACTCTGGACATTGATTCAGGCGGTTTGATCAGCCCGGGCGAGGTGAAATGGAGTGCTTCTCAACAACTTGATGCCCGACCCTGGGATTCTCGGATCATATTCACCTGGGGCCCGATCAGGATGCATGGAATACCCTTTCGGTATTCAGAACTGAACCCTGATCAAAGAGAGGCGCTTGCTGCTGCATTGAACCTGGGTGAGGAGGATGAAGTCACAAGGCTTGTCAACTATCTGCGAGGAGACAGTACCCGTGAATGGCCGGATGGCCCCTTTGGAAACCGGCCGGAAGTCAGGGGGCGCCTGGGTGATATTGTCAACTCAACACCGGTATATTACGGCAAACCCAATCGCAATCTGAGGACAGGTTCACGATTTCCGCAGATGCCGGGATTCACCTACCCGGAGTTCGCCCGGCTTCATGCGGGACGCCAGGACATGGTTTACGTGGCGGCGAACGATGGTTTGTTCCACGCTTTCAATGCCGGAACCGGTTATGAGGAATGGGCATTTGTGCCTGATTCAGTCATCCAGGGAAGCTACAGCAACCGGATTGGGGAATTAGCCAGGGTCAATAACCCGCACAGGTTAATCAATGATCTGTCGCCGACAATCGAGGATGTGTTTATCGACGGAACAGGACTCAACTCGGCGGCAACCCGCAATTGGATGACGATAGTCATCGGTGGTCTGGGTGCTGGCGGCAAGGGATACTATGCGCTCAATATCACCGAACCTGTGCCCGGTACCGGGAATAGGGAAGCCGATACAGCCGCGCTGGTGGATAAAGTACTGTGGGAATTCACTGATGAGGATGATACCTACCCCACCTGTGAACGGCCGGTGGAGGATGACTGCACCACGGGTCAGGGACTCGTGGATGATGCGGATTCACAACTTGTCGATACTTCATTGATTCCCGCGAAAGCCTACCGTGACCTCGGTTTTTCTCTGAGCCAGCCGGTTATTGCCATGAGCAATCTCAGACACAGTGATGGGGAGCATGAGTGGGTAGTCGTGTTCGGTAACGGCTATAACAGCAGTTCAGGCCGGGCAAAACTCTACATTCTGCGTATTGAACGTGGCATTGACGGTCACTGGTGCCACCCGGACCGGGTATTTGATGGCAATGAGCATGCCAGTGACCACTGGGATCACACTCTGCAGAGCAATCCATTGCATTGCCCGGGTGGAACCGATTTCGTCAAGATCGAAGCCTCGGGGCCGGTCAATATTCCCCTCGACAGTAACAATGACGGGGACCTGGATGATGTTGCAGATAATCCTGACCGTGTTCTGGCCAATGGTCTTGGCTCACCACGCGGTATTGATATCAATAGCGACGGAACTCTCGACTATGCCTATGCAGGCGACAGATTTGGCAATCTGTATCGCTTTGATCTGTCATCTGATGATGTCCACGACTGGAGTGTAGAGTTGTTGTTCCAGGCTTCCCATACTCAACCTGTTACCACCCGGCCTTTTGCCGTCAAACATCCGTCTGCAGTCACCGGTGCGGATTGTGACCCGAATCCGGATGTGAACAGTCCCTGTGGTGGCTTAATCATCATCTTTGCAACCGGTAGCCTTGTCTATGCTGATGATGTGACGGACAGAAAGATTTCGTCAATCTATGGCATTTGGGAACGATTCCAGTCCGGTGCCGGGAATCGGGTGATCAAAAGTGAACTGGTTGAACAGGCATTCGCTTTTACCGATGCCACGCATCTGACACGGACATTAACCAGTAACCCTGTTGATTATTCACCGCAGGGTGACATGGGTTATTACATCGATCTGGATACTCCCTCTTACAGTGACCCCTCTACAATTCCATTTGCAGGTGAAAAGGCGATTCGTAATTTCCATGAAATTTCCGGTGTCATTTACGTCAACAGTGTTATCCCCCGCAAGTCAGCTAGTTGTACCGGCAGGTCACGTGGTGCACAGATTGCATTCTGCGCCGGTACGGGTGGATTGAACTGTGTTGGTCAATCGCCTTTGTTCGATGTCAATGATGACGGAAATTTTGATGAGGAAGATCAGATTGAAGACGGTTCTGATCCGGCGAGTGTGATGATCGGAAATGGTTTTCCGGCGGACGCTGCATTGATTGAAGATATACGCCTGACACAATCAAGCGGCCGGACAGTGCAGAATACTCGCGTTAATCCGGGAGAGTCGGGGAGCACTGGTCGGTTGTCCTGGAAGCAGTTACATTGACAGGGATAATGATGAAAAACAGATTCTGGTCTTTTGCCTGTCCCCTGGTTTTGTCCTTCCATGTCAGTGGTCAGCAAATTGAATATGGTCATTTGAACTGGGTTGAGGGGGAGGGGGTCATACACAGCATCAGCATCGGAGATCGTACCGCGGTCATCAGTGGATATCGTTATACTTTCGGTCATTCTTCCGGACAGGATCAGCCCGAAATAGAGTTGTCAGGAAGAGACCACGGCGCCTTTCAGATGCTGCGAACTGGCATGAAAGTCAGGTTTCACTTTGTGGCAGTGCCAAATAGCTACCGCCGTGTCCTTTACCTCAGGCATTTACCCGATGAAGACTGACCCGAAAATTCATGCCAACCATGCGGGTCCTGTTTGTCATTCAGGCAACCTGGAATCATTTCAGCATCTGAGCAAATTGTTGTATCGATCTTCCACCAGTCCGTCGTTGTCGTGATCATAGGATTTTCTGACCCGCCCCTGTACATTGATCACAATTTGTCTTGAGAATTGAAGATCGCGATCTTTCGGGCAATAAACGAAATTGCCGTTCTGGGAATGGGTATACCCCATACCGGTTATCTGAAGATACTGACGATTCCTGAAAGAGCGCCATTTGATGGTGCTTCCCGGGTAAGGGTACTGTAACCGTATCAGCATCCGATCATGATCGTTGATGATGCGGTCTCCATTGGCATCGGTGAATATGAGTACGCCATCATGCCAGTTGCCACCGCAGGTATTACCGTCTTCACTGGGGCATAGCGTCGTGAGCACTCCGTAGGTCAATGCGGACTGTCTGGTAAATAATACAGCCCGGATGATCCAGTTTATGGCAGAGGCAGCCTCGTTGCGTCCGATAATACGATTGAAAGAGGGTGCGGCCATACCCGTCAGGATGCCGATAATCGCCAGACCAACGATCAACTCGATGAGTGTCAGACCGGTGTTGTTTCTATGCATGGCAGTCAGTAGATGAAGTGCTGAACATGGTATTTCCCGGATTTCTGTCAGGATATTAACAGTCCGGATGATTCGTGTTTGTAAGATATTTCAGTGATCTTGTGTCAGAGACCTGTGTTGAGAGCCTTCAGCGGGCCAAAATCCGCCCTGCCGCTGTCGCGGAGCAAACTGGCTGGCTTACCTGGAATCTCTTAGTTGTGTTTGATGAGAACTTGCTTCATTAACGAGTGTGTTCGCAGATGGCTTTGGGGCATTCATTTGCTCCAGCGTCTGCGCGTCCCTCCGGGATTCCCGAGCTTCCCCCGCATGCCTGTAGTCATGCTCCTCCAGCTCGGCGCTCCGACATTAGGCTTACGCAAACGAACACCCCAAAGCCATCTGCTGTATGTCGGGAATAGTGTGTGTTTGATGAGAGCGAGAATAATATTGCCGGTTGCTACGGCGCCGCGGTCTCGGAACGACCGAGCAGGCCAAAACTCAGTATATTGAGCCAGGATCTTCCTTTGCGTTTTTCAGACGATTGTTTTCTGAACTGCCCATCGGTATCTATTGACCCATGATTCGGGAAATTGGTTGTCAATACCAGCTGGGACTGATCAGCCAGTTCATCCAGTTCCAGCAGACGATAAGCCTGGACCATAATGCCAAGTGCTTCTGGCACCGCGGGTGTGCCCTGAAAGTTTTCAAAAACATAGCGGCCGCGGTTTGCCGCCGCAATATAGGCGCCCCGACGTATGTAATATTCGGCGACATTAACCTCGGCCTCTGCCAGCAGATTTTTGAGAAATCTCATGCGTCTCTGTGCATCCGGAGCATATTCGCTATTTGGAAATCTCTGGATCAACTGGGAGAAGTCATTAAATGAGTTCCGTGCCGCTCCTGGATCCCGCTTGGTAGTGTCGGTGGGGATCAGGCTGGATATAATGCCCTTGTCTTCATCAAAAGAAGCCATTCCCCGGAGGTACCAGGCATAGTCCACATTGGGATGTTGTGGATGCAATCTGATAAAGCGATCCGCAGCCGTCCGGGCAGCTTCAGGTTGGCTGCTTCTGTAGTAGGCATAGATTATTTCAAGTTGGGCCTGTTCGGCATATCGGCCAAATGGAAATCTTGATTCAAGTAACTGCAGTTTGGTAACAGCATCCTTATAGTTACCGCTAAGCAGATTGGACTGGGCCGAACGATACAGCGCCAGTTCAGTTGCTTCCTGATCGGATGAGGACGGGTCATTACGACATCCTGCCAGAACGAGCATTGTCAGAAACAGAATTAACAACTTGCCGTGCACAAGAACTCCAGTGTTGCGGGATAAAGGGCTATTTAACCATAGCCTTTACTGTAACCCAAGACGCCTGGTACAGGGCAGTGAGATTTCAACCTGATACACTAATACAAATTGTTTTGGAGTACAGTTACAGCCCACCATGGAATCACGCATCATTCAGCAGGCGTTTGTCCCGTATTCATCGGGGTTCAGAAGGCTGGATCAGGTTGCCGCCGAGCTTTTTCCTGAATATTCAAGAAGCCGTCTGCAGAGTTGGATAAAAACCGGTCAATTGCTCGTGGACGGACAACAGCAAAGAGCCAGCAGCAGGGTGATTGGGGGTGAAAGTCTTCAAATCAATGCACAACAGGAAGTGATCTCCGGAAAGCCCGAGCCTCTTGACCTCAATATTGTTTTTGAAGACCAGCATCTTCTGGTGATCAATAAACCGGCTGGTCTGGTAGTGCATCCCGGTGCGGGCAATTTAACCGGTACCATGATGAATGGACTGCTGCACTATGACGATTCACTTGCACAGGTTCCCCGTGCTGGAATTGTACACCGTCTGGACAGAGGAACCTCCGGGCTGATGGTGGTTGCCAGAACGCTGCAAAGTCAGACTCGTCTGGTTGAGCAACTGCAGAGCCGGTCTGTCCGAAGAGTTTACGAAGCGGTGGTAAGCGGTAATCCGGAACCGTCAGGCAAGGTTGATGCTCCCATTGGACGGCATCGTTATCACCGGACAAAAATGACTGTTCGGGATGATGGCAAGCCTGCTGTCACGCACTATCATATATTGTCCAGGTTACATGGGTTCTGCCTGCTGGAGGTGTCACTGGAAACAGGACGTACTCATCAGATCAGAGTGCACATGCAATACCTGGGTCACTCTCTTGTTGGTGACGTTACCTACGGAGGTCATCCTTATCCGATGTCCGCCGATGGTACTGGAGGGAACCGTCCTGTGTACTTCGATCGCCCTGCGCTGCATGCAAAAAAATTAGCGTTGCTACATCCTGAATCTGGCGTCAAACTGGAATGGGTAGTCCCTGCCCCGGAGGATTTTACCGATCTGGTAAATGCCCTGGCAGCCATTCCATAACGCTGGTGCAAACGAACACTCCAAAGCCATCTGCTGTGTGTTGGATGTTGTACATATTTGGTAGATTGTTTCGTTAACGAAGCTGTTCGCAGATGGCTTTGGGGCATTCATTTGCACCAGCGTCTGCGCGTCCCTCCCGGATTCCCGAGCTTCCCCCGCATGCCT
>LXNI01000809.1_pt1 | contig 32894 bp, 22 predicted proteins | sample 809091 | NCBI WGS metagenome assembly LXNI01 (sample SAMN04870527, study PRJNA318959) | sponge metagenome | biome: 01000161; feature: marine sponge reef; material: water | host: Sarcotragus foetidus | place: Greece: Milos, Mediterranean Sea | collected 2013-05-29 | depth 5-7 m | reverse complement strand
CGCCTCCTCGGTAGCTTGCGGCTGTCGCAAACCCAAGATACCGCAGAGCGACCCCGGAACCGGATACCCCAAAATCAAATCATATCAACGCAAAAACCCTGCCCGCGCCACGGTTCTGCAAGAAGCTCAGAGGCTCCAAAATTTGCCGGTGTCACAATTCTGGAGTGATGACGTCGTTTTGCAGACGGCTGGTCCCGGGTCTCACTTGAGAGATCCGGGGCGGGTTGCAACGCCCGCTTCGTCTTCCGCGTCGGCTACGCCCCGTCCGCCCGGCCGGTCACGGTCGCATGCCGGGGCAGGTCGTCGGCGATTTCGAGCCAGCGGATGCGCTCCTCGTGGAAGACGTGGAAGGCGGGCTTCAGCGGCTCGGGGTCGTCGAAAGTGCTGATATAGAAGTGGACCTCGCCCGGGAAGCGGTCCGACTCATAGGTGAGCGGGGTGCCGCAGGCGGCGCAGAAGCCGCGCGCGACGCCGGGCGAGGAGGCGAACAGGGCCCGCTCGCCCTTCGTGAAGGCCACCGAGTCCGCGCGCGCGCCGACAAACATGGTGACCGGCGCGCCGGTGCTGCGCCGGCAGCTGGCGCAGTGGCAATAGCCGGTCCAGAGCGGGGCTGCATCGACCCGGTAGCGCAACCGGCCGCAGAGGCAGCCGCCTTCGAGGGGGAGGTCCGCCATGGCCGCTCAGGCCGCCGCCGCGTGGACCGCGGGCTTGCCGCGCACGCTGATGCGCCACAGCAGGCGCGAATCCGCTTTCGAGGTGGCGACGCCGATGGGCGTGGCCGCGTGCATGGTCTGCAGCGTGTCCCACACCACGAGGTCGCCGGCGGCGTATTTGTGGCGGTAGATGTGCCGTTCCTGGAGCGCGTGGTCCTTCAACTCGTCGAGCAGCGCCTCCGCCTCATCGTCGGCCATGCCCTCGATGGCGTAGGCGCCGTGGCCGAGCGCATAGAGCGCCTTGCGGCCCGTCACCGGATGGCGCATGACCAGCGGGTGATAGACGGGCGGCACGCGGCGGTCCTGCTCGTCATTGGCGATCGGGTTCGCCGGCGGCTCGTCCCGGCGCCGTTTGCCGCGCCCGTATTTGTGCGCGACCCGGATGCCGTCAAGGCGCCGCTGCATCGCCTCGTCGAGATTGTCGTAAGCCGCGGCCATGTCGCAGAACTGCGTTTCGCCGCCCTGCCGGGGCGCGATCAGCGAGTAGAGCATGGTCGCGCTCGCCGGCGTCTCCTCATAGGACTGGTCGGTATGCCAGAGCGCGGCGCCATTGCGGATCTTCGGGTCCTCGTCGCGCGCCTCGGTGTTGCCGACGGTCATGAGGTCCGGATAGCCGGGCATGCGCATATGGTCGAGCACATGCGGGATCGGTTCGCCCCATTGCCGGCCGAAGCCCAGATAGCTCGCCTCGTCGAGCGTCTGGTCCCTGATGATGATGACGCGGTGTTCGTAGAGCGCGCCCGTGAGCCGGCGCATCAGCGCCGCGCCGGCCCCGGCGCCCAAATCGACGCCGCGGATTTCCGCGCCGAATGCGGCCTCAAGCGGAACGATCTCAGTCATCTTCGCCTCCGGAGGGTCGGCTTCCGCCTGCCGTCGGCAGCTTGCGCCGGGCGGCGCGTCTTGGATGCCAACGCCTTGATCGGACGCCTGTTTTTCCTCGCGCCGTCGCGGGTTCAGGGCGAAAATGTAACCGCGTTTCCCCCCGCCTGCAACAGATCGCAGGAGGAAGGGCCCATGTCCCGTGTCCCCGGTCACCATCACCGTCACCGCATCCGTCTCGTCCTCGTCCACGCGCGGTGTGTCCACCGAGAGCGCGAAGCCGGCGGGCGCCACGGTCTCCGGGCCGCCGCTTCGCGCCGTCCGGGGTGACAAGGCTGCGGCATGCGCGCATCTCGTTCGTTCTTAATTATGAAATAAATCTCATAATACTTGCTCTCCCGGATATTCATGGCCATATGATCCCGGAGGAAGGGGGCGGCATCCGCAGGACCGACCCGGAGGAGAACACATGCCGAAAGCGCCAGGCCGGGGAAACCGGGCGGCACATAGCGGGGCTTCGGGCCGGAACGACCACGCCCCATGCCGGAACGGGCTATGGGATATACGCGCTTAGCATGCAGATCATGACATCGCATGACATATGCTGACACTCTCGGGGGTCTGTCCCTCCGGGACGGGACCCGCGACCGCATGGGCGGCGCCGGAAATCCGTGACTCCGGCAGGCTCGGAGGGCGGGTCAACCGTCGCGGCTGTTCTCTTCCTCTTCGTCGATCAGGATGCGTTCCGAGGCGCCGTCAAGATCGTCGAACTGGCCGCTCTTCAAGGCCCAGAGGAAGGCGCCAAGGCCGATCAGGCCCAGCAGCAAGGCGGCCGGAATGAGGATCAGCAGCATGGTCATGCGAAGGGGCTCCGGCCGGCGCGCCCGAGGCGGAGCGCATTGACCGTGACCGCGATGGACGAAGCCGACATGGCGGCGGCCGCAATCAGCGGCGTGACATGGCCCGCGACCGCAAGCGGCACCGCCAGCGCATTATAGGCCGCCGCCAGGGCGAAGTTCTGAAATACGAGCCGGCGCGCCCGCCGCGCAATGCCGATGGCGATGGCGACGCTCTCCAACCGCTCGCCCTGGAAGACGATATCCGCCGCCGTCTGCGCGAGATCGGCGCCCGCCGCCGGCGAGATCGAGGCGTCGGCACCGGCAAGCGAGGGCGCGTCGTTCAGTCCGTCGCCCACCATCAGCACGCGGCGGCCCGCCTGCTTCAGCGCCTCCAGCCGCGCGAGCTTGTCGGCGGGGCGGGCCTCGGCCTTCCATATGCCGATCCCGAGCGCGTCCGCCGCGCTCCGGACCGCGGGCGCCCGGTCGCCGGACCATAGCTCGACGCCGAATCCCTGCCGTTGCAGCCAGGAGACGAAGGCCGCCGCATCGGGGCGGAGCCGGTCGGCGAAGCGGAAACGCACCGGCGCCCGGCCCGGCCGGCGCAGCCATAATTCGGACCCCTCCGCGCTGTCGCCTGCAGCCCCGGACACCCCGCACCAGGCGCGGTTGCCGAGGCGGACCTCGCTCTCCCCGGACCCGGCGGCAAGCCCCATCGCCGGCTCCTCGCGCACATCCTCGCGGACCGGCGCGGCGCCCGCCGCCCTGAGCAGGGCGCGGCAGAGCGGATGCCGGCTCGCGCCCGCCACCGAGGCGGCCGCGGCAAGGTCCTCTTCGACAAGCGCCTCGCGCCCGAGGAGTTCGGGGCGGCCGGAAGTGAGCGTGCCCGTCTTGTCGAGCAGGACGGCATCCACCGCGGCGAGGCGCTCCAGCGCGTCGCCGGCCTTGACGAGGACGCCATGCCGCAGCAGCCGGTTGCAGGCGACCACCTGCACGGCCGGCACGGCAAGCCCGAGCGCGCAGGGGCAGGTGATGATGAGCACCGCGACCCCAATCATCAGCGCATCGCGCAGCGGCAGCCCGCCGAGGCCCCACCAGCCGGCGAAGGCAAGCAGCGCCAGCCCATGCACGACGGGCGCATAAAGCCGGGCCGCCCTGTCCGCGAGGCGCCTATAGGCCGAGCGGCCCTGTTCGGCGGCATCCACGAGGCGCAGGATCTCGTTCAGCAGCGTGCCGGTCCCGGCGGCTGTAGCGGTGAGCGTTACGGGATCGCCCATATTGACCGTGCCGGCATGGACCCTGTCTCCCGGCAGGGCCGCTTCCGGCGCCGCTTCGCCGGTGAGCAGGCTGCGGTCGATGGCGGTCCGCCCGGAAAGGATGTCGCCGTCCACCGGAATCCGCTCGCCGGCCGCGACCAGCACCCTGGCGCCGGGCCGGACCGCATGCGCCGGGACAAGCTCGCGCACGCCGTCCGGGCCAAGCACGGTCGCCGGCTCCGCCGCCAGCGCCGCCAGGTTCTCCGCCGTGGCGCGCATCGCACCGCGCGTCCGGAGGTCGAGATAGCGGCCGACCAGCAGGAAGAACAGCAGCATCAGCGCTGCGTCGAAATACACATCCGGCCGCGCGGCCAGCAGTTCGGCGAGGCTGATCGCGCCGGTGACGCACAGCGCAACCGAAATCGGCAGGTCCATATTGACGCGGCACGCGGCGAGGGCGCCGGCCGCCGAGCGGAAGAACGGCAGGCCCGCATAGGCGATCGCCGGCAGCGCGATCAGCGCCGAAATCCAGTGCATCAAGGCGCGCGTGCTCTCCGCCATGCCGGACGAGCCGCCGGCCCAGACCGCGATCGACAGCAGCATTACATTGCCCGCAGCGAAACCCGCGACCGCGAGCGGACGCAGCAAGGCCGCCTCCTCCCTCCGGCCGGCGCCGGAGCGCACCGCCGGGCTGCAGGGCACCGCCGGATAGCCGAGCCGGGCGAGCCTCTCGACCAGCGCCCCGGGCTCGGCCGCGCCCTCGCGCCAGCTGAGGCGCAGCCGGCGGGCGGTCAGGTTTACCCGCGCCTCGACGACGCCCGGCTCGGCGTGCATGGCGCGCTCGATGGCGGCGATGCACTGCGCGCAATGCACATCGTTCACCAGCAGGTCGAGCGATGCCCTGCCGTCACCGTTCCGCTCGACAAAGACCGACAGGTCGTCGGCGCGGGCGCCGGGCGCTTCGGCAATGGCGCTCACCGCGTCACCAGGAGCTCGTCTTCGGCCCGGAAGCGGCGCCCGGCTCTATCTTGCATCTCGAAAACGACCCTCCAACGCCCGGCAGCCAACGGCGCGCCCGCGGCGTCATAGCGTCCGGGCGCGGTTTCCACGACCTCCAGCTTGCGGTCCTCGGAAGCGCTGGCCGGACGCCCGGCCTCCGCCTTGCCGGCAAGCCCGGCGACGACCGCGCCGGCAGCGTCCCGCAGGCGCAGCCGCGCCGTCCCGCCCTCCTCCAGGATTTCGGCGCGCCAGCCAAGCGCCTGCTGGCGTTCGGCGCGCTCCAGCACCCGGTTATATTCGAGGCCTTCGCGATAGGCGTCGCGGGCGGTCGTGCCGGGATGCGAGCTCAAGGAAAGATAGATGAACACGCCGTTGACGGCGAAGACCAGCAGGAAGAACCCGAGCAGCAGCGCGAAGACGCGCCGGCCTGTCAGCGCACCGCGCCGGCGGCCGGGCGCCTGCCTCCCGCGTCCGGGGCGGAGGCTCACTCGGCCCGCCGGAATGTCGTGGCATGCCGGTAGCGCTCACCTGTCGCGAGGTCGGCCGCCACGATGTCGAACGGCGTCACCGCCTCCGGCGTCGCCGCGAGCGGCGCGGCCACATAGATGCGCAGCGTGCGGAGCCGGTCCGGCCCGACCGGCAAATCGCCGCTGCCGCCCCCGACCGCGGACAGAACCGCCCCGGGCAGTCCCTCCGCCAGAATGCGGAACCGGCGCGCCTCATGGCGCTTGTTCTGGAGCTTGACGGTGTAGCCATTGCGGAAGCTGCCGTCGGAAAGCTGCACGAATAACGGGTTGCGGTCCCGCAGCACGGCGATGTCGGTGTCGCCACGCGTGAGCAAGCTTGCGAGCATGACCGCGCCGACCAGCGCAATCGACGCGGCATAGAGCAGGATGCGCGGGCGCTGCAGGCGCAGGCGCCGCCAGGCCGGGAGTCCGGCGGCTTCCGCAGACGGCGCCTCGAGACCGGCCAGCGTGTCATAGGCGATCAGGCCGCGGGCCCGGCCGACGCGGTCCATGATGTCATTGCACGCATCGACGCAGAGCCCGCAATTGATGCATTCGAGTTGGTTGCCGTCGCGGATGTCGATCCCCATCGGGCAGACGGCGACGCAGGTCTTGCAGTCCACGCAGTCGCCGCGCCCTTCCCAGCTCCGGCCCTGCTTGTGGGAACCGCGCGGCTCGCCCCGCTCGCGGCGATAGCTCACCAGCATGGAATGCTCGTCCAGCATTGCGCCCTGGATGCGCGGCCAGGGGCACATGAAGGTGCAGACCTGCTCCCGCGCATGGCCCGCAAGCAGGTAGGTGGTGCCTGTCAGGACCCCGATGAACAGATAGGACACCATCGGCGCCTCGAACCGGGCAAGATCGACGGCGAGCGTCGGCGCGTCGGCGAAATAGAACACCCAGGCGCCCCCGGTGGCGACCGCGATCAGCAGCCAGAGCCCGTGCTTCGCCGCTCGTTTGGCCAGCTTCCGCGCTGTCCAGGGCGCGCGGTCGAGGCGCATCTGCGAATTGCGGTCGCCCTCTATGCGCCGCTCGACCCACATGAACAGGTCGGTCCAGACCGTCTGCGGACAGGCATAGCCGCACCAGACGCGCCCGGCAATGCCGCTCACCAGGAACAGGATGAGGGCCGCGAGGACGAGCAGGCCGGTGATGTAATAGACCTCCTGCGGCCAGATCTCGATGAAGAAGAAGTAGAAGCGCTGGCCGGGGAAATCGACCAGCACCGCCTGGTCGGGCGCATTCGGGCCGCGGTCCCATCTGAGCCAGGGCAGCATGTAGTAGAGGCCGAGAATGGCGGCGAGCGCCGTCCACTTCACCCTCCGATAGCGCCCGGAGACGGCGCGCGGGAAAATCCTGGCCCGTTTCTCGTAAAGCGGGCGGCGCGCCGCCGCGTTCACAGGCTCGACATCGATCCTGCCGATATCGGCGGCCTCCGGCTGTGCTGATGCTGCATTCATCGCTGCATACTCGTTTCGCAGAGCATCCCCCATGCGCCGGCACGGAGCCGATGCCGCCGGAAGGCGGGTTTGTCCGGGTCGCCCCCTCCTATGTGCCGCCGCCAAGCGAGTGGACGTAGATCGCAAGCTGCTTGATCGCTTCGGGCGTCAGCCGGCCGCTCCAGCCCGGCATCACGCCGCTGCGGGCGTTCTCGACCTGGGCCCGGACCGATTCATAGCTGCCGCCATAGAGCCAGATCGCATCGGTCAGATCGGGGGCGCCCAGTTCCATAATACCCTTGCCGTCCTCGCCATGGCAGGTGGCGCATTCCTCGGCGAAGAGTTCGGCGCCCTCGCCTTCGGCCGCCGCGCCTTCGCCGGACGAGAGCGACATCGTATAGCGGACGACCGCCTCGATCTGTCCGGGTTCGAGCAGCTCGTCGCGGCCATAGGCTGGCATCTCGTTGAACCGGGCGTCCTCGTCGCTTTCATTGCGAACTCCGTGGCGGATCGTGAAGGCAATCTCCTCCAGACTGCCGCCCCAGAGCCAGTCGTCATCGTTGAGATTGGGATAGCCGACAGCGCCCTCCGCGCCTGAGCCGTGGCACTGGGAGCAGTTCACCGCAAAGGCCGAGCGTCCGCCCGCAAGCGCGAAGGACAGGAGTTCGGGATCGGCCTGGATTTCCTCCAGCGACGCCGCCGCTATCCGCTCGACATACCGGGCCTGCATCGCGCGGCTCTCGGCGAGCCGCTCCGCCACGACCGTGCGTTGCGAATAGCCCAGCACGCCGCGCGTATAACCCTCCACCAGCGGCCAGGCCGGCATGGCGATCCAATAGCCGATGGACCAGAGCACAGTGGCGTAGAAGGTCCAGAGCCACCAGCGCGGCAGCGGCTTGTTGTATTCCGTGATGCCGTCCCATTCATGCCCGGTGGTCGGGGCGTCATCGGAGGGGCCGCCGCTCCCGACCATGGTCAATCCTCCTTGAGCGGAATGCGCGCCGCATCCCGGAACCTGGCGCGGTTGCGCGGCCAGAGCGCATAGGCGACGGCGGCGAGGAACATGACGACGAGCGCGACCAGCCCCCAGGTGGCGGCGAAGCTGCGGACCGACTCGTAATCCATGCGCCTGGCCTCCCTCAGCGGAGCGCTTCGCCCTCGGCGCGGTAGGCGTCGAAATCCACCAGCGTGCCGAGCATTTGCAGATAGGCGATCAGCGCGTCCATTTCGGACACCATGTCGGGATTGCCGTCGAAATCACGGATCTGGGCCTTCGGGTATCGCTCCATGACGGCGTCCGCCCCGTCCGACTCCGGGTCCGCCTGCGCGGCCGCGTCGATGCGCGCATTGGCGACCATCTCGTCCGTATAGGGCGTGCCCAGCGCGGCATTGGCGCGGAGGTCGGCCTCGATATTGTCGAGTTCCGCCGGGCGCTCCATCAGGAAGGCGTAGCCGGGCATGATCGATTCCGGCACGACGTTCCTCGGGCGGATCAGATGTTCGCGGTGCCAATCGTCGGAATAGCGGCCCCCGACGCGGGCAAGGTCCGGTCCGGTCCGTTTGGATCCCCACTGGAACGGGCGGTCATACATGCTCTCCGCCGCCAGGCTGTAATGCCCGTAGCGGTCCACCTCGTCGCGGAGCGAGCGCACCATCTGCGAGTGGCAATTGTAGCAGCCTTCACGGATATAGATGTTGCGCCCGGCGAGCTCGAGCGGCGAGTAGGGCCGCATGCCGCGGACCTTCTCTATCGTGCTGTCGAGATAGTAGAGCGGCACGATCTCGACCAGCCCGCCGATCGACACGACGATCAGCGTCAGCACCAGCATGAGGATCGAGTTCTGCTCGATGGTCCGGTGGCCGAATTTCGCCATCGCCCGGCCTCCCTATGCGGCCGCCGGCGCCATCGCGCCCGGCGCTTGCAGGGGCTCTGTCTCCCGGATATCGCCGCGGGCGGTCCGCCAGAGATTGTAGGCCATGATGAAAGCGCCGGCGACGAACAGCGCGCCGCCGAGCGCGCGGATCACATAGAAGGGATGCATCGCCTCGACGGTCTCGACGAAGGAATATTCGAGGAAACCCAGCGAATCATAGGCGCGCCACATCAGCCCCTGCATGATGCCGGACACCCACATGGCGGTGATGTAGAGGACGATGCCGAGCGACGAGATCCAGAAATGCCACTCCACCAGCCGGAGCGAGTAAAGCCGCTCCCGTCCCCAGACCGCTGGCGCCAGCACATAGAGCGCGCCGAAGCTCACGAAGCCGACCCAGCCGAGCGCGCCGGAATGGACATGGCCCACTGTCCAGTCCGTATAGTGGCTGAGCGCGTTCACCGCCTTGATCGACATCAGCGGCCCCTCGAAGGTGCTCATGCCGTAGAAGGCGACGGAGACCACCAGCATCCTGAGCACGGGGTCGGTGCGCAGCTTGTCCCAGGCGCCCGAAAGCGTCATCAGCCCGTTAATCATCCCGCCCCAGGACGGCATCCACAGCATGATCGAGAAGGTCATGCCGAGCGTCTGCGCCCAGTCCGGCAGCGCCGTGTAGTGCAAGTGGTGCGGCCCCGCCCAGATATAGAGGAAGATCAGCGCCCAGAAGTGGACGATGGAAAGGCGGTAGGAATAAACAGGCCGCTCCGCCTGTTTCGGAATGAAATAATACATGATGCCGAGAAAGCCGGCGGTGAGGAAAAAGCCGACGGCATTGTGGCCGTACCACCATTGTGTCAGCGCATCCTGCACGCCGGCCCAGGCGCTGTAGCTCTTGGGCCCGAAGAAGGAGATCGGCAGCGCTGCATTATTGACCAGATGCAACATGGCGACGGTGACGATGAACGCGAGGTAGAACCAGTTCGCCACATAGATGTGAGGTTCGCGGCGTCGCGCCAGCGTCGCCATGAACACGAGCAGATAGGCGACCCAGACCAGTGTCAGCCACAGATCGACATACCATTCCGGCTCGGCATATTCCTTCGACTGGGTGATCCCGAGCACATAGCCCGAGGCCGCCAGCAGGATGAAGAGCTGGTAGCCCCAGAAGACGAACCAGGGCGCGATATGGCCGGCAAGCCGAGTGCGGCAGGTGCGCTGGACGACATGGAACGAGGTTGCGATCAGCACATTCCCGCCGAACGCGAAAATGACTGCTGACGTATGGACAGGGCGCAGGCGGCCGAAATTCGTCCAGGGCAGGTCGAAATTGAGCGCCGGGAAGGCAAGCTGCAAGGCGATCCAGAGGCCGGCGGCAAAACCGACCAGGCCCCAGACGGTCGAAGCGATGACGCCGGCGCGGACGATGGCCGTATTGTAGTGCGGCCGGTCGCCGGACAGCATGAGCGCCGGAGCCGGGGCGGAGGCCGCTCGGACCGTGAGCGCGGCGGCGGCGATGCCGAAGGCGAGGAACAGCAGGCCGTGGAGAATGAAGCCCGGGTCTGTGGCCCGCAGCACGACCAGCAGGCCGTAAAGCGCGACGGCCGCGAACAGGCCGCCCCAAAGCCAATTGGTTGCCACGCGCATCCTGCACTCCCAGCCGGTCCGGGACCATCGGCGGCAGGTCAATGTCCGACAGGCGGCGCCGGATGTCAACGCAGAGGGGCCGGCGGCGGGCCGGGATTCGGACCCTGCCTTTGCCTTTCAGTCGTCCGTCAGACCGCTCGAATCGTCGGGCGGTTCCGCCTGTAACGCGGCGCCAGAGGCCAGCAGCGCGTCGATCTCCGCCTCGTCGAGGTCCCAACCGGCAAGCGCGGCGCGCGTGTCTTCGCCGGGCGCGGGCGGCGGGCGGGAGAGGGCGCCGGGTGTGCGCGAGAAGCGCGGTGCGGGGGCGGACTGGTGGATGCCGCGGCTCGCGGCGAGCGCGCCCCTTGCCGCCATATGCGGGTGGACCGGCGCTTCCGCCAGGTTCAGCACCGGCGCGAAACAGGCATCCGTGCCTTCCAGCAACGCGCACCAGTCGGCGCGCGTCCTCGTGAGGAACAGCCGCCGGAAACGCTCGGTGAGCTCCGGCCAGCGAGTCCGGTCCATGCGCGGCGGCAGCGCCTCCCGGTCGAGGCCGGTCAGCTTCAGGAAGGCATCGTAGAACCCGGGCTCGATGGCGCCGAGCGCCACCCATTTGCCGTCGGCGGTCTCGTAGCAGCGGTAGAAGGGCGCGCCGCCGTCGATCAGGTTCGCCTCGCGCTCGTCCCGCCACCAGCCGGCGGTCATCAGCCCCTGCACGAAGGTCATCAGCGAAGCGGTGCCATCGACCATGGCGGCATCGACGACCTGCCCCTTTCCAGAGACACCGCGCTCGAACAGCGCCGCCATGATGCCGAAGGCGGCATAGAGCGCGCCGCCGCCGAAATCGCCGGCGAGGTTGAGCGGCGGCACGGGCGGGCCCGCTTCCGGGCCGATGGCGTGCAGCGCGCCGGTCAGCGCCAGATAGTTGATGTCATGGCCGGCCGCGCCGGCAAGCGGCCCGGTCTGCCCCCAGCCCGTGAGGCGCGCATAGACGAGGCGGGGATTGCGCGCGAGCGCCGCCTCCGGTCCGAGCCCGAGCCGTTCCATCACGCCCGGCCGGAAGCCTTCCAGCAGCACGTCGGCGCGCTCGGCAAGGGTCAGCACCGCCTCGACCGCGCGCGGATGTTTGAGGTCGAGTGCCGCGGAGCGCCGGCCGCGATTCAACAGGTCGGTGCGCGCATGGACGCGGTAGCGCGGCTGCACGCGGTCGATGCGCAGCACATCAGCGCCCATATCGGCCAACAGCATGGCGCAATGCGGCCCCGGCCCAACACCGGCGATTTCCAGCACGCTGAGCCCGGCAAGCGGCCCCGATGCACTCATGCAGCGATTTCGGGCGGGTCGAAGGCGGTGACAGGGGGTGGCTCGCCCTCGAAGCGCTCCACCTCCACCAGCGCGCTCATCGCGCTCGGACCCTGGCCGAGCTTCGAGGTGCCGCGGTCGGCGGTCAGCACATTGGGGTTGCCGTGCTTGTCGAGGCTGTCCGGCTCCGCAGGGTCGGCCGGGTCGTACCAGGCCCCGGTCGCGAGCACGGCCACGCCGGGCGCGATCTCCCCGCTCAACACCGCGCCCGCGAGCAGTGCGCCGCGGGTGTTGAACACGCGCACTACATCCCCGTCCGCAATGCCGCGCGCGGCGGCGTCCGCCGGGTTCAGCCGGATCGGCTCGCGGCCCTGCACCTTGCTCGCCTGCGAAACGCGCCCCTGGTCGAGCTGGGCATGGAGGCGGGTCGCCGGCTGGTTCGAGATCAGGTGCAGCGGCCATTGCCCTGCGGCCTCGGCGCCCAGCCATTCCTTCGGCGGCAGCCAGGCCGGATAGCCGGGGCAGTCCTCATAGCCGAAGGCCGCCACATGCTCCGAATAGAGCTCGATCCGGCCCGAAGGCGTCGCCAACGGTTCCTCGCCCTTGCGGAAACCCTCGAACAGGATGCGGGGCTCGGCCGGGCGCGGCAGTTCTACATGCCCCTCATCCCAGAAGGCGTCGAAGTCCGGCAGATTGAGGCCCCGTTCCGCCGCGCGCCCGCAGGCCTCGTCATACATCCGGCGCAGCCATTCCATCTCGCCGAGCCCCTCGGTGAAGCGGGTGCGAAAACCGAGGCGCTCGGCGATATCGGCGAAGACATCGTGGTCGTTGCGCGCCCGGCCGACGGGCGCGATGGCGCGGTGCATGGAGAGCCAGAAGCGGTCCCGCCTGCCGGCGGCGATGTCGTTGCGCTCCAGCGTCGTGGTCGCCGGCACGACGATGTCGGCATGGCGCGCAGTCGCCGTCCACCAGGGGTCGTGGACAATGACCGTCTCCGGGCAGCGGAAGGCGCGGACGAGGCGGTTGATATCCTGATGGTGGTGGAAGGGGTTGCCTCCCGCCCAATAGACGAGGCGCGTATCCGGATAGCGCCGCTGCTCGCCGTTGAAATCATAGGCGCCGCCCGGATCGAGCAGCATGTCCGCGATGCGCGAGACGGGGATGAACTCCGACTCCGGATTGGGCCCGATCGGAAAGGTCGGCCCGGTAATGCCGTGGCGCGGCGCGCCGATGCCGGAGACGCAGCCATAGCCGAAGCCGAAGCCGCCGCCGGCTAGGCCGATCTGGCCGAGGCAGGCCGCGAGCGCCACCGTGGCCCAGAAGGGCTGCTCGCCATGGTCGCCGCGCTGCAAGGCCCATGCGGTCGAGATCATGGTGCGCGCGGCCGCCATCTCGCGGGCGAGCGAGCGGATGCGCGCCGCCGGCACGCCGGTGACACCCTCGGCCCATTCCGGCGTCCTGCCTTCCAGCGAGGCCTCGAATGCTGCCGCACCCGTGCAATAGCGCTCCAGGAACGTCCGGTCGGCAAGCCCCTCAGCCATCAGCACTTGGCAGAGCGCCAGCATCATGGCGGTGTCGGTGCCGGGGCGGATCGGGATCCATTCCCCGCCCAGGTCCGGCGGCAGGTCATCGCCGAGCGGCGAGATCGCAACGAAGCGCACGCCGCGCGCCTTCGCCTCGCGAATGAAACCCGCCGCCGCATGCTCGCCATTGCCGCCGGAATCGACCTGCGCGTTCTTCACCGGCAGGCCGCCGAACGACACCATCAGCCCGGTATGCTCAACGATGGACGGCCAATCGGTGACCGGGCCTGCCGCCGCCTCGACGCCGCCCAGTATGTGCGGCAGCACGGCGAGGCCCGCTGCATAGCTGTAATTATGCAACTGGTTGGTGAAGCCGCCCGCCATGCCGAGAAAGCGCTGCAATTGGCTCTTGGCATGGTGGAAGCGCCCGGCGCTCGCCCAGCCATAGGAGCCGCCGAAGATCGAGGCAGGGCCGAAATCCTGCCCGACCCGCGCGACCTCGTCCGCGATGAGATCGACCGCTCGGTCCCAGTCGAGCGGCACATAGCAATCGCGCCCGCGCCCCGCGCCACCGTCGCCGTCCAGCCAGCCGCGCCGCGCCATCGGCCCGGCTATGCGCGAGGCATGATGCACGGCATCCGGTATCGAGGTCACGATGGGCGAAGGTTCGGGGTCCTTGGCGAAGGGCAGCGCGCCGGTGACGCGCCCATCCGCCGTCTCGGCCCGGAAGGCGCCCCAGTGCGAGCCGTGGTGAACGATAGCCATCGCGTTCAAAGCCCCAGCACGTGCTTGGCGACGATATTGCGCTGGATCTCGTTCGACCCGCCATAGATCGTGGCCGCGCGTTTCAGCAGATGCTCGCTCATCAGTCCGACGGCGCGGTCGGCGATGGGCGGCTCCTCATTGGTGTCGAGGCGCGTCCATTCCAGCGAATAGGGGATCGCATCGACGCCGACCGCCTCGACCAGCATCTCGTTCAGCGCCTGCTCGATCTCCGTGCCGCAGATCTTGAGGATCGAGGCTTCCGGCCCGACGCTGCCGCCCTTCTCCTCCGCTGCCAGCGTGCGCAAATTGACGATCTCCAGCGCGCCGAGCCTCGCCTCAATCTCGCCGAGATGGGCGCGGAACTCCGGGTCCTCGCCGAGCTTTCCGCCGCCCGCGCCGGTCTCCGTGCGGGCGATCTCCTTCAGCCGCTCGACCTTCATGCGCGACTTCGAGACGCCGGCAACGCCCGCGCGTTCGTTTCCCAGCAGGAACTTGGCGTAGGTCCAGCCCTTGTTCTCCTCGCCGATGCGGTTCGACACCGGCACGCGCACATCGGTGAAGAACACCTGGTTGAGATAGTGCCCGCCATCCATGGAGATGATCGGGCTCACCTCGATGCCGGGCGTTTTCATGTCGATCAGCAGGAAGGAGATGCCCTGCTGCTGCTTCGCGGCTTCCGGGTCGGTGCGCACCAGCGCGAAGATCCAGTCGGCATTATGCGCGCTGCTGGTCCAGATCTTGGAGCCGTTGACGACATATTCGTCGCCTTCGCGCACGGCGCGCGTCCTGAGCGAGGCGAGGTCCGAGCCTGAGCCGGGCTCGGAATAGCCCTGGCACCAGAAGCGGTCGCTCTTCAGGATGGCGGGCAGGTGCTCGGCCTTCTGCGCCTCACTGCCGAAGGTGTAGATCACCGGCCCCACCATCATCAGCCCGAAGGGCGAGAGCCGGGGCGCGTAGTAGCGCTGATAGGCTTCCTCGAAGATGAATTTCTGCGTCGGCGTCCATCCCGTGCCGCCATGCTCCTCGGGCCAGTTGGGCGCGATCCAGCCCCGCTCGTAGAGCGCCTTCTGCCAGCGCCGCATGTCCTCCTTGGACACATAGGATGGGTTGCGCCGGACCTGTTCGGAGAGCCGCGGTTCCAAATTGGCGCGGAAGAAGGCATCAACCTCCTCGGCAAAGGCGCGTTCCCCGGCGGTGAATTCGAGCTGCATGGAAAGAAAGCTCCCGATTATGGAAAGACCGGCTCGCGCCGGGACTGGAAGGCGTCGAGGCCCTCGGCCACATCGCTATGCTGGAGGGCGGCCACGACTGCGCCCCGCTCCAGCGCCAGGCCGACGTCGAGCGGCCCTTCGAGGCCGCGCCGCGCCATGCTCTTCATGAAAGCGAGGCCGTGGCGGCTCTTGGCGGCAAGGTCGGCGCAATAGGCGCGCGCGCGGGCGTCGAGCTCCCCGTCCGGCACCACATGGTTGAAGAGGCCCCAGCGCTCCGCTTCCGCCGCGTCGAGCCAGCGGGCGGTGAACATCAGGTCGAGCGCCCGGCGCAGGCCGACCAGGCGCGCGAGCCGCTGCGTGCCGCCGCCGCCGGGCGGCAGGCCGTAGCGGGCGTGCTGGCAGCCGATGCGCGCGCTCTCGGCGGCGAACACCGTGTCGCATGCCACCACGATCTCCATGCCGCCGGCGAGCGCGAGGCCCTGCACCGCCGCCACCACGGGCAGCGACGAGGCTTCGAACCGCCGGGTCACCTCATGGATGGCGCCGATGAAGGGCGTGAGCGTTTCGGCGGATTTGCGCCGGTCCAGCACCTCGTCGAGGTCGGCGCCGGTGCAGAACTGCTTGCCGTTCGCGTTCAGCAGCACGGCGCGCACCGCCGGGTCGGCCTCGCAGCGGTCCATGCCGTTGCCGAGCCCGTCCAGCAATTCGGTGGAGATGCAGTTGAACTTGTCCGGCCGGTTGAGGGTCAGCACCCCCACCCCGCCATCCACCGAAACCAGCACCGCTTCCGTCATCGCCCTCTCCCCGCTACAAGGGACACTGGCCCCAAGCGTAGCGGAGCTTGTCGGAGAGGGCGAGTGATCACACGCGTCACCATCGAGAACTTCAAGCGCTTTGAGCGTCAGGAGTTTCCGCTCGAACCGGTGACGGTGCTAGCCGGGCAGAACAATACCGGCAAGACAACGCTCATCCAGGCGCTTTCCGCATGGGCGTTCGCGCTGGAGCGCTGGCGCGCTGGGCGGGGCGCGCCGATCGTTCGGGGCGATGCGGGATCGATCCGCCGGCCCGGACAGCCGATCACCCGCAAGGATTTCACCCCGTTACCGCTCAGCCATTTCAATCTGCTCTGGAACGAGCGCGCCACCAATTGGCGCAACAAGGACCGGGACGGGAATGGCGAAAGAAAAGTCGGGCGGAAGCGGCCGATCCATATTCGAGTCGAGGGACGGTCGGCGGCGGGCGCGCTCTGGGCGCTCACCATGGAGTTTCGCTACCAAGGGCCGGAACAGATCCATGCTAATCCGCTCGACTACAACGATCTGGCGGACGAAGCGGTCTTGCCGGGCGTCACTCATTGCCCGGCCTTTTCCGGCATCGGCGCGGAAGAGCCGCGTTTCGATCCGGGATACCGGAATCTCCGGATCGGCGAAGGCAAGCCGGGAGATGTTCTCCGCAACCTGCTCCTCGATATCGCCGCGGACGACAATGCCTGGAATGCGCTCGCCAGAGACATAAAGGAGCTGTTTGCCATCCGGCTGAAGAGGCCCGAATACGATTCCGCCCAACCCTTTATCCTTTGCGAATATGAGGAGCGGGGCGCGTCTTACGACCTCGCCTCGGCCGGCAGCGGCTTTCACCAGACATTGCTCCTGTTCGCCTTCATCTATGGCCGGGAGAGCGCTGTGCTTCTGGTGGATGAACCCGATGCTCACCTCCATGTGTGGTTGCAGATGCGGGTGTTCGACCGCCTGCGGGCTCTTGCTCGGGACCGCGGCCGACAACTCGTTCTCGCCACCCATGCGGAAACCATCCTGGAAACGGCCGACCCGGATCAGATTCTGTCCTTCGCCGGTCCGCCGCATCTTCTGGCTCACCGGCAGGACCGCGACGCGCTCCGCACGGCGATCCGGCAGGTCTCGCCGCTTGACGTGCTGTCGGCCGAGCAGGGGCGCGCCGTTCTCTATTGCGAGGACATGTCGGACCGGCGCATCCTCGAAGCATGGGCGAAGCGCCTGGATCATCCCGCGAGGCGATTCTTCGACAACCCGTTCATCCATACTCTTCGAGGCCGTCGTCCGCGCGATGCCCGGCGCCATCTCTTTGGCCTGCGCGCCGTCGATAACGCTGTGCGCGGCCTGCTGTTGCTCGACCGCGACAATCGGGACGAAGATGAGCACGAATTGCGCGCTGAAAATCTCGCCTTCCATCGCTGGACGCGATACGAAATCGAGAATTATCTGCTTGTGCCGTCGGCCATTGAGCGCTTTCTCGGGCCGGATGACCTTTTTCATCGGTCCATCGTGCGCGAGGTCTTTGAAGCGGAATTACCAGCTTCTATTCTCGTCGATCCGCTACGCGATATCGAGGCGATAATCCGGATTCCAGCGTCCAGAACCATCTTGCCGAGGGTGTTCGCGCAGGACCCGATGCGGTTGTCGAAAGCCGACTATTATCGCATCGCGGAAGTGATGGAGCCGCATGAAATCCATTCCGAGGTCACAGAGGTGCTTGACAAGATCGCGGCCCTCGTGCCGGATCGACTGTAGTAAAGCCTCCCGCCCTCAAAGAATAAACCGCGACAGGTCGGCGCTCTTGGCGAGTTCGCCGACGCGCTCCTGGACTTGCCCGGCGTCGATGGTCACGCTCTCGCCGCCGCGGTCGGACGCCGTGAAGCTGATCTCCTCCAGCAGCTTCTCCAGCACGGTGTGCAGGCGGCGCGCGCCGATATTCTCCACCTGTGCATTGATATCAGCGGCGAGCTCCGCGAGCGCATCCACCGCATCATCGGTGAAGTCGAGCGAGAGGTCCTCTGTGCCCATCAGCGCCTTGTATTGCGTGATGAGGCTGGCTTCGGGCTCGGTCAGGATGCGCCGGAAGTCCTCGCGCGTGAGCGCATTGAGCTCCACCCGGATCGGCAGCCGGCCCTGCAGCTCGGGCAAGAGGTCCGCCGGCTTGGCGAGGTGGAAAGCGCCCGAGGCGATGAACAGGATGTGGTCGGTCTTGACCGCCCCGTGCTTGGTCGCGACGGTCGTGCCCTCGATCAGCGGCAGCAGGTCGCGCTGCACGCCCTCGCGGCTGACATCGGCGCCGAGCCGGTCCGAGCGCGCGCAGATCTTGTCCACCTCGTCGATGAACACGATGCCGTTCTGCTCCACCGTATGGATCGCGTCGCGGGTCAGCGTGTCGTCGTCCAGCAGCTTGTCGCTCTCCTCGGCGATCAGCGCCTCATAGCTATCGGCGACTTTCATCTTGCGGGTCCTGGTGCGCCCGCCGCCCATCGCCTTGCCGAAGATGTCGCCGAGATTGATCATGCCCATCTGCGCGCCTGGCATGCCGGGAATGTCCATGGTCGGCAGCGAGAGGCCGCCTGAATCCTCCAGCTCCAGCTCGATCTCGCGGTCATCGAGCTTGCCGTCGCGCAGCAGCTTGCGGAACTTCTCGCGCGTCTCGCTGGAGGCGGTCTTGCCGACCAGCGCATCGACGACCCGTTCCTCCGCGGCGCCATAGGCCTGCGCCTCCACCTCCTTGCGGCGGCGTTCGCGCGTCAGATGGATGGCGATCTCGACCAGATCGCGCACAATGCTCTCGACATCGCGGCCGACATAGCCGACCTCGGTGAATTTGGTCGCCTCCACCTTCAGGAACGGCGCCTGGGCGAGCCGGGCGAGGCGCCGCGCGATCTCGGTCTTGCCGACGCCGGTCGGCCCGATCATCAGGATGTTCTTCGGCAGGATTTCGTCCCGCAGCGCTTCGGGCAGCTGCTGGCGGCGCCAGCGATTGCGCAGCGCAATGGCGACAGCGCGCTTGGCGTCGTCCTGGCCCACGATGAAGCGGTCGAGCTCGGAGACGATCTCCCGGGGGCTGAACGAGGTCACGGCGTCTCCAGGCTCTCGATGGTCAAGGTCGTGTTTGTGTATATGCAGATGCCGGCGGCGATTTCCATGGCGCGCTTCGCCACCGCCTCCGCGTCGATGCCCTCGATCGGATAGAGCGCGCGCGCCGCCGCCAGCGCGAAGGCGCCGCCGGAGCCGATGCCGATCAGCCCGTCCTCGGGCTCCAGCACATCACCATTGCCGGTCAGCACCAGCGAGACGTCCCGGTCGGCCACCGCCATCATCGCTTCCAGCCGGCGGAGATAGCGGTCCGTGCGCCAGTCCTTCGCCATCTCGACGCAGGCGCGCGCCAGCTGGCCCTTATATTGCTCCAGCTTGCCTTCGAGCCGCTCGAAGAGCGCGAAGGCGTCGGCCGTCGCCCCGGCGAAGCCCGCGATCACCTTGCCATCGCCAAGCAGGCGCACCTTGCGCGCATTGGCCTTGAGCACGGTCGGCCCGAGCGTCACCTGCCCGTCGCCGGCGATCACCACACGGCCCTCCTTTCGCACCGAAAGGATGGTGGTGCCGTGCCAGGCCGGCATCGTTCTCTCGTCCATCGGGCTCCATGCCTCCGGGAAGCGCGCATGAGCGGTTTAGGCGCACCGGCCCCGCCATTCAAGGCCGCTCACGGTAGCGCCTTAGTTTGACTTTGCCGGGCGCGGCTGCTCCGGCCGGCATACTGTGCGGCCTTCATGTCATCATGGCCGGGCTGGCGCCGGACATGGCGATATCAGGACGCCGGGCAAAGCCCGAAACCGCCGCCCCCCGGCCCCTGTCAGCATCTGTCATGTTCTGCCCAAATGGAGTATTTAATCATTGTATCACAGCGTGTTAGTGGTTCTTCAGTTCCGTCCGTCTTCATAACGCAAGCGGATTGAAACAAACTCCCGACGCCGCTTGTCCATTTCCGTTCCGTCGATCCGTGACGGCTGCCGTGGTCGACCGTCGCACGCGGTCGGGCAAAGACGCCGACTGACAACCTGCGGCGACATGCGGTTGTCCGTAATCGTTCCGTCAGCCCGTGATGGGTTGACCCGATCCGGCACATTCTAGCGATTGAGAGTGCGTGTCCAGTCTGTTCTGAGGGCCGGAGCCAGACGTCCTTTTTCGGCTTTTCGAACAGCTTTTCCCGGTCGTATCGGCCGCGCCCCCGGGTGGTTCCGACATGGATCCAGCCGGAAGCCCTGTAGACGGCGCCGGTGTATCGCGGCGTTTCGACGAAGGTCTCGATGACCACCGGCATTATGTTGTAGCGCTCCCGCCTGCTTGGGCATTCCGATCTGCAACGCATCGCGCAACTTTACAGGATCGAGGACAGGATCCGGGGCGAGTCGCCGACAACGCGCCAGTTTGTGCGATGGACCGAGCCTGCGCCGCTGGTGAACGCCTTCGGGGTCTGGCTCGACGAACAGCGCTCGCGCCTCGGTGCGAAGCTGACCTACACCGCCAACCAGTGGGACGAGCTGCTGGTTTTCCGTAAGATGGAGTGAAGGCTCCCTTCCTCTCCTGGCGTTTACGACACCGCCAACCTTGGCACATTGCGATGCAGTCGGGAGGGGCGTCCACTCCATCGCTTACCGAAAAAGCCACTTTCCGGCTACATTTCGTCTACTTGCAACACTACAGGCGCTTCTCGTCCTGCTTCTACCGCTACAGCAAAGCTCAATGACCTAAGTGTGCGTGCTTGCCTAGAAGGCTCGGCAACAAAATCATGCCGGGGCGTACCGCGCGCCCACCACGCCCCAAGCCCCTGGTCAAGGAGTATTGTGACCTTACGACCGTCACCCAAGAGCAATTTCAAGCTTCGTTCATGGGGGAGTTGAGCCTTTTCGCGAATATCGATCTGAGCGTTTGGAAACAGTTCTTGCATCACAGCGCGGCGCATCCTATCTTCGACGAATCCATGGAACACTGCCCATCCTAGAGAATTGCTTCTAGATGCTCGCGCGGTTGATATTTTGAGATTCTTTATTTTTCCTTTCGGTACTTGCCATAGGATTTCTGAAAGAAGCCGTAAATTAAGTGGTGTCAAGAGATAGCGGTCACTATAGCTTGCAGTGTGAACTCTGTGGGCTTGTATCGATGCCACCAATATGGGATCAGCAGCCGCTAATATCCTCCAGAAACCACTTCCAAAGGTGGCCACCTGGCCGTCCAGTTGAGCCGCTACTCGAACGAGCCGAGCATTGCCGCCAGACATTTTGATCAACTGTTCGCCGGAAAAACTATTGGCCTCCGGTACCTTGCTTGTATGTCCACGGACAAGTGGCGCCTCTTCGCCCAATCCCCAATGCGGGCCAGGGAATGCCTCATTTGTCGCGGACACCGCGACAGATTCGAATCCTGCGGCGTTCTCGATAACTGCAAGTACTGGCGCATCTTTCGCAAAAGGCAAGTGCGCAGCAAGTCCTAGGGACGTCGCCCCCGACAACCTATGAAGGTCGAGCTTTTGTGCAATCCCCATCCCCTTATCTGTCAACGCTCGGTTTTGCAAAACAAGCTCGACTTTTGTTCCAGCTTCCTTAAGGCGCCGAAATAGATCGCCTACTCGCCAATCTGCGAGTTCCCACTCCGTCGGGATTCCGTGCAAATAAAAGGTAACTGAGACCAAACCCCTCATCCGATTCTGGAGGTCAACCCATTCAGTGAGCGTTGCGTCGATCAACCGAGTATCTGGACCGAATACCCGCAAGTGTTCAGGAATTTCGAGGCATCCATATATTTTGTGAGTAAGCTCCAAGCCGGCACGGCGATTAAGCCGTACTTCCCCAAAGTTTAAATCCGGCCGTAAAACGCAGGCCGGGCAGCCCTGCGTACAGTCTTCAACGCAGGAAAGCCGTTCGCCGGCGCGCTTCAGGCAAGATTCGAACCAATCCAATTCGGCTAGCCGAGAGGAGAAACCAGCACCTCCAGCCGCACGATCATAAAGAAACAGCGAGACTCTGTTTTCGTTAGCTGGCCCCTTCGAGTTGGCCACGGAAACACCGATTTCGCGCGCTTCAGCTCCGAGCATTTCCGCGAGTACCTCGCGCAGTCCAGCAGCTAAGGCGAGGCTTTCCTCTAGACTAGCGCCGGCCGGCACTTGCAATTCGAACACATCTGTTCTGGCTGCATGGATAAATCGGACGTTGCGTTGTATTCGCTCGCGCTTTACGAAGCCGCCAGGACAATATCCCCCCTTCAACGACATGCCTCGCGCCCTAGCTAACGGCGTGTGCTGTCTGATTGCGCTGGGGATGGGGGCACCACTGCCTTCCTCGGATTCTGCTTCGGCTCTTCCGCAGTCGAGGCATAGCGCATATCCGTTTCCACGCGGTCCCGAGCCAAGGGTTACGATCTGTCCCTCTGAGTCGGCCCGATAGCGCCCGGCTGTCGGGTTCGGCAACGCCCGCCATGTTCCCTTGGAGGCAGACAGCCGGGGTAATTCGTAAGGTGCGTGTCCGAGATTTTCATAGCCCGTATGGGGAGCACGTCGGCCAAGAAACCCCGCTGGCTTCAGACTCCGCTTCCAGCTAGGGTTCTGCCTGTGGCATTCTGGACAGGCTTCGGGCACCATACGCGCCAGCCCGAAGGCCCAGCAAGATGGGCAATCCCAAAAATATTGAAGATCTTCAAGTTGTGAAGCATCCGCCATTGCGCGCCATGCCGGTAGAACGCCTTCCGAGCGATGTACCAGTCCGTCGACCACAACCTCTGCCCCGGGGGCATATTCGCGGATCGCCATATCCAGAGTACGCGACGCCCCGCCCCGGCGTTCACCGAAGGCTACTGTTTCAGAATCCTGGCGACGGTCGTGGCCTGAGAGATGGTCGAAAGTCACCACATCGACCGGGAATCCGTATGAGGGCGTGAATCCGCGCCGTGCGAGTTCGGCCAACAGAAACTCCCCCTTCATCCGGCGTGCCCGCAACGCAAATGCATGCTTCACTTCCGCTTCGGAAGCTCCATCTCGACGTAGGAGGATTTCGGCATACTCGTCTCGCCATCGGCGCAGCAATTTCTCGAAGCCTTCGGCTGTCATGCCGACCAGATATTCGGCGGACTTCGCGCCGAGCGCTGTAGCCCTTGTCAAATGCGCTAAATCCGAGCGATGACTGTCGGAGCGACCCCATTCTCCACGGAGGTCCCGCAGGAACCTGTTTGCGATGGCGTCCTCGGCAATCGGCTCGGCGGCGTCATCCGTCGCACCGAAGAATGCCCCTGTCGACGAAAGCAAATCGAAACCCTCTGGCAAGTCGCGCAGGAAAGCACCGAGGATTGCCGCGTGAACATGGCGGGCCACGAGGCCTGGGCTGTCCAATCTCACCGCTGGTGCCGTGGCGGACGTCATTAGAAAGCGCTCAGGGTTCTCGAAAACAATTCGGTCCAACGGAAGGTCTCGGCAGAAGGTCAACCCGAAGGCCCACGGCTCTCCCCGCCTTCCTGCCCGGCCGAGACGCTGACGGTAGTTGGAAATCGATGGCGGCACGTTACCGTTTGCGATCAACTGCACATTCGGGATGTCGATGCCCATTTCCATCGTGGTCGAGCAATTGAGCAGATTTATCTGTCCATCCTTGAACGATCGCTCGTAATCGGCGAGAATCGGACGCTCGATCTGTGCCGAATGCTCCTGCGACCGCAGAAATGGGGCATAAGCCGCAGCCCTGTCGTGGAGGTCGGTCCAGAGCCCATCACGGCGTAACTCTGCAACGCACTCATCCGTATCGCACCACTGCGAGAGTTCCACTCGAAGCTCTGGATCCAGCCCGCCCGAATTAGCCTTGGGCAAGCGTGGTAAATCGATACCATCAAGCCGGCGGTTGGGATCGTACGGGGACCGACCCATCGGAGAATATCCAAATATTCGCCTCGTGACTGGGCAGAGCCACCCTGACTCAAGCCGTGTTACAGCAGCCCTCCGAAAATCGAGCTGATATGTGCCGCCCCCTATGTCCCGTGCCGCCGTAGAAACAATCAATGTCCAGAGTGCGGCCAAGACGTCCGCTGCTCGATCTTGATCTGCGCGCCTTTCCGGATCTCCGTCGATCAAAGCGTAGACGAGACGATGTAGTCGCGACGGTCGTGTGGTTTGAGGGACAGGGCCTGGCCACGGCCGACCGTTTCTGGGGCGATCTGCGACTGCGAGTCCGGGACGGCAGACCGAGAAGGGTTGTCCTCCCGATCGTGGGCTCACGAAACGCATCATTCTGTCCCGCGGCAACGACGTTGCCAGTCTGTCCCGGAACACAAAGTCCACCGCCGCCAGAGCCAGTGCAATCCAACCATCTTCGTCCACCCCTGATTGAGCAAGAACAGATGGCAATCTCAGATCCGCCTTCTTCTCAAGATCCGGAAAGGCGAGCCGTACAAGGCCCATCGTCTCGGCATTATTTTGTACCTTTGGTCGGCGAAGCAGCTCGCGATAGAGAAACATCTCAGCGAGCTTTGTAGGCTCTTCGGCCATCTCACGACCGCCACCGGCCCGTTCCTGCCAAACTGCTGTGGCGAATTCACGTAGTTCTCGTTGTTGGGAAAAACGATCAACGAGTTCTCCCCAAGCTATCGGTTTGGAAGCGCCTTGTAATTTCTCGTCAATTTCCTGAATGTATTCCAGGAGTACTGGATCGTTCGCCTTCAATAAACTTTTACGTCTCTTCTCGAGTTTCTCCCGTTCTACTTCGTCCAGACCGCAACTCTCCTGCACAGAGTGGTACAGAAATGCACGTGTCAGATTGCGCTCTGCATCCTGCTGCAGCTTTGCCGCCAACCTCGCAGTACCCTGGCGACTATCGGAAAAGGTGAGGGCACGTCGGCCTCCCAAAGGTCTACCAGGTTGGTCCAAAGGCTTGCCCAAGGATTCGATTAACGCTGGCAGCGCCACGCCCATGAAGAACGGAGGACCGTAGCGTTGCGGAGCCAATCGTGCTTCGGCAGCTCCGGGACAACAGGTGCGGGCTTGTTCATCTTCGTCCAAATTGATGCGAATCCAACGACCGTCGGTCGGTGGCGCGTTATCAAAAACCACACCATCGTCGATTCTGAGGTAACGGTCGGCGTCTGTTTTTCGTCCCGGGGAAAGAATGCCGGTTCCGCGAGCGATGACGTCGGCCTCGCCGTCTTCCTCATCAGGTTCCGCATCCACCGCAAATTCGTCAATCTGCTCTGCCTCGATCGGCACCAACCGGGTTGTAATTCCGAACTCGATGCCAGCAACAAGACTTGGGTTCCCGCATTCGTTGCAAGCTAGGAGTTCGAACACGGGCGCGCCACAGTCGCATTTGTCTCGTCGCTTCAGCCAGACTGCCCCAAAACTCCATCCGGATCCTTCGGCGGACAATTCTTCCTCCCGGTGTTCGCAGCTCGGATCGACGCAAACCCAGACACCGCCCAGGGCGCGATGAAAGACATGCGCCCGCCACGGCAGGAGTCGCTCGCCGGTTTCGGGACATTCAGAAAGTGCAGCAGCGTCAAGCACCGCTTGGGCATCGATCTTTCGATCAGTACCCTTGGAACCGAACAGAACTCGTGCAGCATCCGAAAGAGTAGCGCCTTGTTCCGAAACTTGTTTCTTGAGTTTCTGTATTCGAGGGTGGGGTGCTAGTCGCTCCCACAGGGCCTCGGGGCCGAGTTCGCGAAGTGCAGGCAAATCAAATGGTGTGTCCGGTGCAGCAACCGGAAGGTGGGTTTCGACCTCGCGCCCTTGAATCACCCGCACATGACGCTCGTCTACCCCCGCAAGATCAGATGCGAAAGACTTCAACTTCGCTTCTGTACCATCTCCTCCGCCAATTGTGGCGGAGGTCGCCATCAGCCGAACCTGATCCGGCTCAACGCCAAAGGCAGCCCTTACCCGACGCAGCAGCAGTGCCATCTCCGCCGCTTGGGCGCCGATGTAGCCGTGCGCCTCATCCAGCACGATCCAACGCAACAACCCCTGCGAACGGGCCAGAATAGAACGGTCTTTGGCGCGCAGGAGCAAGTACTCCAGCATCGTCACGTTAGTGACGAGTATCGCCGGTGGACGCTCCCGAATTTGTCGTCGATTGCCGATCTCGGCAGCCCCAAGGCGGGCGCTGTCCTCTTGTCGGGGCGCTTCGGGTGTCAACCCGTTGTAGAGTGCAAAACTCACCCGCTCCTTAATTGGCGCAGTCCAGGCTGCTAGACGCTCACGTTGACTCTCGATCAATGCGTTCAGGGGATAAATGACAATTGCCTGGACTCCCATGTGCGACCCGGCCTCCTCTTGCCGCAGGAGGTCGTCGAGCATGGGGATCATGAAACACTCGGTCTTGCCCGAACCAGTACCAGAACTCACGACGCATGAGAGGCCGTTACGCGCCGCTTCCCAAGCTGCAAGTTGGTGTGACCAGGGGCGCCTGTCGCGCGGCATCCGCTCTTCCCCAGCTTCATCCAGCGCAGTCACGAGGTCGCGATGCAGCAGTCCGCCGGCCAAATCTCGGAGGGTGCAACCTGCCGTTTCCCAGCTCCGCGCGACCTCGAACATCGGATCAGCAAGGAGCGCATCCGGTTCTCCGGGCAAGGCCGAGAGACGGCGGAGGAGGACGGCATTTAGCGCTGGCGATGCGATTCGACCCCGGGCGACCACTGAGGAGGACGCCCGGTTTGAAAGACGGCAGAGTGTTTCGTGAAGATGCGATGCGTTCATCGGTCAACGTTCGATTGGCAGAGAGCAAGAGCAGCTGGCAAGGCGGCATCAAAATAAAGCGGATCGATGAGTCGAAGATTGATGAGAACAAGCTTCTCTTGTACGTCGGGCAAAGGTCGACGCCCTGCAGCCATCTCGGCCGCCACTAAAGGCGCATCGATCATGGCTTGAGCGTAAGAGTTGAAGACGGGGAATCCTTCCGGACGTTCGATAGGCAGGAGTCCGCCAACTCCTTGCGGCAGCCGGTCGAACCTTCTTGCGGCCTCTTGGGCGACTTCCGCCAAGAGCTCTGACGGGGATGCAAGCAGGAGCCCCATCAAGCGCTCGCGAGCTTCGGGATTCCCGATTAGCTTCTCGAACAACCCTGTTTCCATCAGCGCCGTGCACAAATGACCCACCAAATCCGGGCGCAGGAGCGAGATATCGCCAATCCGTCGAGCAAGTGCTTGTTGAGCCATTTCCGTGGCCTCTGCATGATCCAAGTATGGTGCCAGATTTTGCTGCTGGCGCGAGTGTTCCGCTCGTACGGCTGTCGCGAAATCTGAAACCGCCACAGCCGGCCAGAAAATCGGCGCCGCCGTTTCCAGGGCAAACACTTCGGAAATCTCCTTGCCAGGCACACGCAAGGCTAGGGCAATTGCGGCTTGAGGCACCTTGGCAAGGGCTTGAACCTGGTCCAGTGCTCCGCTGTCGCCGTCTTGCCCGACCGCCGAAATAAGCTGCCACAACCGATCCCAATCGGGATCTTGCGGAACGCCTACAAGAGTCCGCCACTTCTCGGCATAGGCATCTATTCTCTCTTCCCGTGTGACTTTGCCATCGGCGCGCGTGTTCCAAACCGCTGCACGCTGAACCCGCCCTTCGAGTGTGGACTGAATCAGCCAGGGACCTGCCGACCGCTCAAGATGGTTCGCCAAATCAACCGAGGCGCCTGTCTCGATCGGCCCCACCTGTCTAGAATCGTTCAGATCCACAGCATGCAAGACTGCACGCCGCGTCTCGCTCAACCGGAAGGCAAGAACAGTCTCGAATTTTGCGAGTTCGTTCCTGTCGAGACCCGTTCGCAGCGTACTGTCGTCAATGACCGCATAATCGTGGTAGCGACGGATCTCCAACCTAGGCCCCTCCCGTCCGGAAACAATAAGACTCAGATTGACTTGAGCATCTGCTCCCCCCTGCGCCAACATCGCCTGAATCGAGGGCATATGGCTGGCGATTGGCACTTCTCCCGCTGTTGGGAGCGAAACCGGTGGGTGCCCCCTGAGCTGCAACTGAAGGTCGCCAGTTACTCCATCCGGTGTCAAAGCCCGCCAACCCTGCAATGCCTGAACCGATATCGGGCGGTTCCGCTCGAGCCGCGTGCCCTCAGGATCGACGATCATCCCGGACCGCGCGGGCCAAGCCGTTTGAAGCTCCAGCGTCCGCCCGGAGATAGGTTCGGAGAGTCTTAGTTGAACAAGCCCGGGTGCCCTTCCCGGCGTATCAAGCGTCAACTCAACTGTGCCATCCTGCACCCCGCTCATGGCCTGATATTCACCGGCGCGCAATCTGAGCCGCCAGCCCGTATCAAGGCCACCAGCTGCAAGTTTAATCCGGCCCGCAGAAACTTCTTGCAAATTCAAACTTATGGATTGCGACACACGGACGAGACGCAAACGAGCCAATGCTTCATCACCCTGTGTCCATTCGACGATTTCGCTACAGAGCTCGCGGCCTTGCACACTCTGGAGCTGAGAGCCCGCAACCCGAATAGACCGGTCAGCTCCGATCTGCCCGTGAATGTCTATGTCGCCACGGTACACCGGGATGTTTCCGCCAAAAAGGCGCCACCCCCGGAGAGTGTCGCCGAAAGCGAAGAGGCGCGCCTCGGGCGCATCCTCCTCGGCTCCGGTCTCAACGCGATACCGCCTCTCGCCGACGTGTAGTACGCCCCTACCGGAAATCCGCCACAAAAGACCATCCGGTGCGGTTTCGCCCTCATCCAGTGTCAATCCCTCACTGGCCTCCGGTTCTTCGCTTTCGGCCGTAAGAAGCCACAAGCAGCGCCCCCGTGTTCGCGCTGCACCCGCCAGTGGCGTTAACCGTCCACTCGTATCTCTTTCGCTCAATTGACCGGCATGCCAAAAGCTCGACATTTCGATGGGACTCGCGGCGCCGGTATCGATGACCGCTTCACCCTTAGGTTGACCGTCGGCGAAAGCCGCAAGCGCAAATGGAACATCGGGCATCAACGGAATTGCTGTCCTTCCGGCTTTCCCGAGTCGTCGCAGGCGCCAACCGCTTTCCTCGGGTGTGGCGTTGTAGGCCACGCCCTCCGCAATGGATGCTTCCGTCGGCAATAGGCGTAGCTTCAGACCCTGGGCGTCCGGAAAATGTCCTTGTGACAACCATCCATTGTCATGAAGCAACAGGTACCCCTGCCAGCACCCGTTCTCTCCAAGGCGTAGTTCCCGCCCACATATCGGTCCGGCGTCAGCAGTACGAATATTGCGCTCGGCCCGCAGGGCAGGGCGTATCAGGCTCTCGGCAATTTCCGGAGTCATACGCAGCGGTATCGATGAGGACCAATCCGGCCTGTGTTTATTCAACCATTGCTCCGCCGCCGCTTCCGGCAGGTCGTTCGGCAATAACGAACGAAGATCGACGAGAGACAAGGCGAGAGCCGCCAGCAGCCGCGTCACGTCGGTGCTTTGAAATGTCTGGGGAAGTCGAGATACCCAACGTGAGGCGATCTGTTCAGCCCAAGGCTCCGCGGCAGAACCGCCTTCTGCTTCGATTTCGGCCAATAGCCCCATGACGACATTTCGATAAAGCCCAGCCTCCTTCAGAAGCGCCTCGGGAATTCCGCCTTCGGCTACCAAGCTGTACAGAAACATTCGGACGCCGGCGTCGGACCGTTTGATCTGTCGGTTCCACCAGCGCAAGCCCTGTTCCGCGAGATCTCTACCAAACTGCTGGTCCTCGGACGGCAATCCGAGCGGATTCAGGACGAATGCCCAACTCAATGACCCACCGGTGAAGCGTGAACGAATGTGCTCAGCAGCCCAAAGCACGAACCCCGGCGCGGAAAGCCTTAGATCTCTGCCCGAGGCGACTTGTGACCGGAGCTCTAATTCGAGTTCGGAGAATGTTTCGAGAGAAAGGGGGTAACGATAAAGCGGACGACCATCGGGACACGTCAACTCTGTCTCAGAAATCACCCTCGAAAGAATGCCCATAAGCAAAATTCGCGCCTTGATCCCGCAGCCATCCTACGTCGCAACGCACGACAAGCGAAGCCCTGATCCCCATTTTGATTCGTCTGGCCTACGTCGCAGGTTGGGACCGGCTCACATATCCTCCTCAGTGAGGCCGGCGGTCCTGCACAAAGACCTAGACGACTGAGCGAGGGGCGGCTCACCTCGGCCATGGACGACGGGACCGCGCTCAACGCGCGAGCAACAATGCGTGGTTCCGAGGCCAGGTGTCCTGGTCACCGGCACAACCTCCCCCGATCGGCGAGCTGATTTTTTTGCGGCTGGATTTTGTCCTTTATCGGGGTTGTCGGGGGCCGCCGGGTCGTTGATGGCGCTGCTGGCGCTATGGAGAGGCTTTTGCGGAGCGTGGCCGCCGGGATTTTCGTGACGGTTTTGTCTTCACCGGCGTCTTGGGTGCGCGCAGTCCCCTCCGGCGTCGTGTCAGATCGGTGTCTCGGTGCCTCGGTGCTATGCTGGTCGCGCCGGTTTCAGCGCCTCGATCGCGGCCCCGATCAACGCGCCGCGGCCGTAGAAAGGTCCGGCCTTGCGCCGGTCCAGTAGTTCTTCCTCGGCGACCGACCCCCAAGCATGCACGTCGGCGATCCTGCGAACCGAGAAGCTGAGCTTGTTGAGCGTTCCCGGAGACGCAGCAAGTCGAGCCATCAGCGGTGCGTAGAGTCCAGCCAGCGCATTCTGTTCATTGATGATCGCCTCGAAGACCCTGCCGTAGGTGTCATCGCGCTCCCTTTGGAGGTCCTTCCGACGCGCCGCAGCGCCTTGCGCATCGGTGAGCCGCTTTTCGAGGGTCTGGAGCGCGGAAATTTCCTGCGTGATGCGGCCGGTCAGTGCTATTGATCGCGAACTAGCTTGTCGGCGCTGAACAACGCCTCGAGGCGGGTCATTTCGGCAGTGATCGGTGCGAGCGGGAGCGTGGCGAGATCGGCATTCGGACGCAGCACCAAGAAGGGGGTCTGACGTTGAATTCACAGCGCAACACCCTGGATACCGGGCCTCGGCCGTAACAGCGCCGCCCCACCGACTCCGATACATTCCTCCAGCCCCTCGATGGTGCCGGTGAACAATGCCCAGAGCGCACTAGCGCAGTCTCGTCGCGCACCGCCCAGCTCTGAAATCGTGGGATCCAGAAATCTGTTGATCCCGAGAAGAATCGCCTTCACCGCCATGCCACCTCCGAAGCAATCCGACCCAGAAGTTGCTCCATCACGCTGTTGACTTCCCGCTGCCTCAGCAACCGAGCTTCACGCTGACCAGCCTCGTCACCCTCGCCCAGTTCGAACAGGGCCACCGCTACCGGACCGTCCCTCCGATACCCCTCGACCTCGTCGTCTCCGGCGAAGCGATTGCCAAGAATTGACAAGCAGTCCCTGATCACTGGGCCGTGTTCACCCTCCAGCGCCTCGCGGAACATCTGCGCAACGCCGTCGAGTTCATCCTCCGCGTGCTCAATGCAATAGATCAGGTCATGGGCGTCCTTCCGCTCGAAGCGCTGATCGAAGGCGAAAGCCTTCAAGCAAGTGAAGCTCACCAGATCAGCATGCCTCACCAACTCAACGGCGCTTCCCTCACCGCCAAGGAGCTCTGCCCGAATCTCCGCGACCTGGTGCATTTCGAAGACGATGGACGAATGCGGGATGTTGAGCGCGGAAATGTTCCCTTCCGTAGGCAGCGGTTCAACCCTGCCACCGGCAATCTCCGGCGCGTCGGCAAGTAACTCGACCACCATCAGCGCGCCGCTTTCGGTGCGAGTCTGCCACCGCCATGAAAGCCTCTGGCCTCTCTCGTTCATCGACCGCTCGAACCTCATCGCTCGCAGGTTCTCTTCGAGCGTGCGATAGCCCGCAGTGTCAGCTAGGATCTGCAGATCGATGACGATGTCCACGTCGAGCGTGCCGGCGTGCGCCGGTACTTCCGGCGGCCGAGCCGCCACCAAGTATCTGGGAGTCAGTCCGCCCACCAGAAACACGGACTCCTTCCACGGACCCAGTCCGCGCAGCAGAGTTACGAGGACCCGCTCGCATTCGACCGTGTACTGATCGCTGTAGCCGTCGAACGTCGCGGGCTTCACCATCAGAAGCCGATCCTTTCGTGGCGCAGGTGGTCCGCCATTTCCCTGGCGCGGCCTTCGCTGCGCATCAGGTCGAGGTAGACTTGCACAGCACTTGCCAGCCAGATCCCGTTCACGAATTCGCGAAACAGCAACTCGCTCGGCGACTTGACCTCGATGACCGCAAGGTTCGCGCCTTGATCCACGAATCGAGCATCAATCGCGCTAAGAGCCCGATCTGCTCCCGGGCCGTCCAGCAGCCGGCAACGCACTTGGGAGACAGTCGATAGAAATGGCGCGTACCGTTGCCCTGCCGCCTCGTGAGTGATCGCGTATTCGGCCTTGCTCTCTGCACAGACCTCGGCGAACCTCTCCACTAGCCCTTCCGCGCGCGCCGACGGCACGAAGTAACGCCGCATGGACAGCGGCCGCATCACCGCTTGCTGGTTCACCCATGCATCCAGCAAGGCGCCCGGCTCTTGCAGATGGCGTTCTTTTCCTGGCCCCTGTCCACGCGACACCACCCATTCGAACTTCTCCATTTCCATCAGAACCTGCGAGGCGGTCGCGGGCGATACCTGGGCTTGGTTGGCGATGTCATTCACTCCGAACCACTCGCCATGTCTTAGCAGGACCGCGTGCAGCACTTGCGCACGACGGCCCGAAAACACGGAACGGAGGGACCGCGACAGGCTTTTCGGGGGCGGCTTGTCTACGTACACGTAGATGTTGCCGGCGGGCAGAAACAGGCTGCCGCCGCTGTCGTAGTAGCCGACCCGCTCGTTCCTCAACAACTCCTTGGCTCCAGGTGAAATCGATTGGGCGATCAGGAAGAACGCCGCTTCCCGTTTTTCCTCCGGGTGCGGCCATCTCCGTGCGGAGTCGCGGAGCTGCCAAAGTACCTGCCGCACGTCACGAGGATATACGTCCTTCTTCATCTCAATCAGCAGGGTGGCCGCCTTCCTGCCCACCCGGAGGTCAACCTGGGCGTCATGTCCTCGATCGTGGCCGCCCGGCTGTTCGGCCCCACTGACCTCCGCCTGCGCATCGGGGATCTCCCGCAGGGCTTCCAGGAGCCCGTCAAGCAGCTGTCCTTCCATTACGTCCGAGCCAAGCATCGCCGTTCAAGCCTATTCTGCTGCGCAGCAAATATATGCCCTTTAGCAGATATTCGGGAATCTGGCAATGTTCGCTGCGCAGCGAACAT
>LXNI01000808.1_pt1 | contig 32995 bp, 30 predicted proteins | sample 809091 | NCBI WGS metagenome assembly LXNI01 (sample SAMN04870527, study PRJNA318959) | sponge metagenome | biome: 01000161; feature: marine sponge reef; material: water | host: Sarcotragus foetidus | place: Greece: Milos, Mediterranean Sea | collected 2013-05-29 | depth 5-7 m | reverse complement strand
GACCGGCGATGATAGACAGAATCATCAGAAATGTAGGGCCATGTGGCCCGTTGTCTGTTTTTTATACCCTGTTAATCAACAAGATACCGATCCCCATGGCCCCTAAAGTGCCAACTTGGGCTATGGCAATGAAACAGTACTACGTGATTTCGTTGAGGAACAAGACAAAAGAGAGCACGAACCGCACCGCTTCAATGCATTTCTCGGCCACATCGTGGAACAAGACAAATCGGGTGTTCTAGAAAGGATTGTATGGGAAGAATTCTCCGGACCGATCCGGGTGCTGCTGAATAATCACTACGTATTCCACTCCTTCTGGAAGGCCGTTTGGAGGTCAGAGCACAATGGCGACTGGCAACGGAGTTTCAGACATCAAAAGGACAAGGTAAAAAAAGACTTGTCGAGACGAAACATCCGTGCCGTCCTATCGGTCGTGTTTCACCGTCTCTATACTTTGCGCAACCAAATATTCCACGGTGGCGCAACCTACCCAAGCGGTTTTGGTCGCGATCAGATCCGTGACGGCAGCAAGATCATGGCATCTCTCGTACCAACAATCATCCACATCATGCGACAAGACATCAACGATAACCCGGACTCCGAGACCTGGGGAAAGGTCGCCTATCCACGGATCAACGCTGAACCCGAATAATGCGCTTACCTCTGACCCAACCAAAAAGGATTGCATGGGGCACGATGCCGACCGCATCCTTTTTGTCGTGGCACGGGTGATCGGGATAGCGCTCCGGATGGGTTTCCTGTGAACGTTTTTATCTTGGAGACAGCGAAGCCATCAGCCTGAATATCCGGTGTCTTTTGAACCAGGGTAAAAACGGACACTGCGTATCGATCCAGTTTTTTCGCAGTCACTCGTTGGGGCTACCGTTTCGGCGAACGGCCTGCATTGGCCTAAACAATTCGAAGCAAGTACTGATACAGAAACCCTGGTCATACTGAGCAATGGCTAGTGATCATTACCGATCGACACATCCCAGCTTGCTCTGAATAACGCCACGATGGCGTTCACTGAACTGATATACTCCAATAGCGTATGATCAACATGGTACATAACCTCGTGCTTGCGCCTTGCAGCTATCGCCCGACGTATCACCTTTGCGGTGACTGACCAACGCTTTGAACGTGGTCAGGTGCAAGCACTGCGATGATTCACCACACAATGAATTTTAAAACAAAACACCCATGAAACATTCTGACCAAGCGTCCGTTTTGATCACAGGCTGTTCAACCGGTATCGGCCTGTGTCTGGCGGAAGGGTTACAAAACAGCCCCTACCGGGTGATTGCAAGTTGTCGGAAAATCGAAGATGTCGAGAAACTGACCAAAGTGGGCATTGAGACCCTGCATCTCGATTTGAACGACAGTTCAAGTATCCACCAGGCGGTAGAGGAAGTCATGACAATCACCCGGGGTAATCTGTATGGGCTGATTAACAATGGGGCATACGGCCAACCAGGTGCGGTCGAAGATCTGAGTCGAGATGCCCTGCGACAACAATTCGAAACCAATGTCTTTGGTACCCAGGAACTCACCAATCTGATCATCGCGCAGATGAGAAAACGGAATCGGGGGCGCATCATTCAGATCAGTTCCATATTGGGCTTTGTCTGTCTCAAGTTCAGAGGGGCCTACAATGCCAGTAAATTCGCCCTCGAAGCATTAACTGACACCTTACGGCTGGAACTCGCTGACACCGATATCAAATTCAGCTTGATTGAGCCAGGCCCCATCGAAAGTCATTTCAGGCAAAATGCATACGCACAATATCAGTTGCATATCGACAGCGAAAACAGCGTATACAAGGCGGTTTACCGACAATTGGAAACCCGGCTGCAACAGGACACCCCGGCCAAATATACCCTTCCCTCGAGTGCGGTTTTAAAGGATGTCAGGCATGCGCTGGACAGCGACAATCCTAAAATCCGATATCGAATCACGACACCGACACGGGTTATGGCACCGTTAAAACGTCTCCTTCCGGACAAGTGGATGGACCGGGTACTACTGTCCAGTGGCAACAACTAGCGCTTTTTTTTGACTGATTGGCGGCTCCGTAGTGGGCGCCTTGCGCTGACCTCAGTGGCCGTGAATGATGGATTGGCAAGCCAGCAGAGTGGCTACTCCAAAGGTGATTGATCGACAGCAACCCATCGATATTGCATTGTTTGCCCGGGCAATACAAAAAGAGGACTGTGTCCAGGGAGATATGCTGGACCGCTGATGGGTCTCTCGTGCTCATTCGGAACCCTGAAGCGCCCGAATCCGCTTGGTCAACCGCGTCTCCTTGAAATCCAAAATCGATCGACCGGTGGATCTGAAAATATCATCACCGGCACCTCAAATACGGGACAGATGGCATCGCCCCTGTTGCTCGCCACCATCACACCCGTCAACCACCGTGTAAAGACCACAGGCAAATCATCCGATCGATAATCTTGATAATCTGCCCGGGTCCGGAACGGCCCTACAGCAGGTCAAGAATGGTTTCAGCCTTGCTGGCTTCAAAGGCAGTACCCTGTTCAACATTCAGATGGGTCACAATACCGTCCTCGACCACCATCGCATACCGCTGGGAGCGAACGCCGAAATTATTGGCGGTCAGATCCAGTTCAAGACCCACTGCCTGGGTAAATGACGCGCTTCCGTCTGCCAGCATCAGAATATTGTTCTCTACATTTTGCGCCTCCCCCCACGCGCCCATGACGAAGGCATCGTTGACGGACAGGCAGGCAACGGTATCCACGCCCTTGGCCTTGATCGCATCGTGATGGACAACATAACCTGGAAGGTGGGCCGCAGAACAGGTCGGCGTAAATGCACCGGGCAGCGCAAACAAGACGACTTTTTTTCCGGAAAAGAGTTCATCTGTGGACATTTCTTCCGGACCATTGCTGCCCATCGTTGACAGCGCGATATTCGGGACTCGGTCCCCTACTTGAATCGACATGGATCACTCCTGACTTTAATAACAATTGATAACAACCCGTCAAAACACGGGTAAAGGATTACCTTCGGATGGGTCAATATACACCAAAACCGCAAGGTTCCCCAGACATGCATTGTTCCATTCAATACACCAACTGCCAAAGCACAAAACTCAAAATGAAAACAGAGCAGGCATTGCCAATCAGCACCATCGAGGCCACACTGTCCGGTCTTTGTCTATATTGTTCCGCAAACAAAAAATTCAACACTGCCGGCGGCAATGCGGCAAACAGCAGTAACACTTCAAACTGGAGGTCGCCCAATGGAAGGATCTGCCCTGCAATCAAGGCCGGAATCAACCCGGACAGCGGACAGACAACGGCCGCGATGAATCCGAGTTTCCAGTGTTCCGTCTTGACAGTCAGCATCCGCACACCGAGAGAAAACAACATCAGCGGAATCACGATCTGCCCCAGCATGTTGATCGGCAACAGCAACAGAGCGGGTAATTTGATATTCGCGAAATTGACCAGCAGTCCCAGTGCCGTCGCCACATTCACCGGCGTCGCCAGCAGTCCTCGCCAGGAAACCACACCACCGAACAGCGACACGCCCAGCGTAAAATGAAGCAGATTGCTGATTAAAAACAACACCACGGCCGCCTGAAGCATATGCTCACCGAAGGTCAGCACCGCAAGGGGCAATCCCAGATTGCCGCAGTTGTTGAACATCATCGTCGGTACGAAAGCCCGAACAGGCAACCGCAAGATCCTGGCAATGAGCCAGGCGAGCACGCCTGATCCCAAGACAACCATCAGTCCCCCGACCAATAGCCATTGGTAGGTAACAATGGCAAAGTGCTTGGAGGTCATCACATCGAACACCAGGGCGGGGACAAAGACTCTGAGCACCAGTCCATTCGCCACATCCATGTCGGGTTTGAATTTTTTCCCGTACCCGTATCCAATCAGCACCAGTGAGAAAACGGGAAACAGAATTGCAAAAATTTCCATCGCTGTCGATAATTTTCTTTGGAGATAATTCGATGCGCTCAGGCAATCGGGTGGCACTGCACGCTGCGTCAGCAACGCGTGGCGCGACCTCGATACGCCGTCTCACATGGCCAATGGGCTCCAGCACAAAGCCGTTGTTCAATCATATCGCTTGATTCCGTCGGCGTGTCCGGTCAGCGAAACTGCCTGATGGGCACGATACCAACATCTAATCCGACACTTCCTAGCAACCAAGCTGGCTTGCCAGATGAATGAGGTCCCTGGCATGTAATGTATTGTCCGGATTGGGGTCCACCGCTTTTCGATGCGATGGACCAAACTCGTCTGGACGTTCGATATAGGCCGTTTTCAACCCACATTGCCTGGCAGCGACCAGGTCGCTTTGATGCGCCGCCACCAACAGCGTCTGCTCTGGCGACACATCAAATACCCGGCATACACCGAGATAGGTATCCGGATGGGGCTTATATTGCCTGAACACTTCAGCAGACAAGATGCAATCCCATGGCAGTCCCGCCCTTTTGGCCATGTTGGCCAACAGTCCGAGATTCCCGTTCGACAGGGTACAGATCATGAACCGGGTGCTTAATCTATGCAGCCCTTCCACCGAATCTGCCCAGGGTTCCAGTCGGTGCCATGCCTTGTTGAGTTCGGCCTTGTCTCTTTCACTCAGACTGTCAACCGAAAACCGGTCGAGTATTTCATCCAGGATCATGCGATGCAGATCATCAATCGATGTCCAGCCCAATTCACCCGACATCACCCGTGCCATCGCCGGCTGATAGCCGGCTCTCCACGCCCGGGCAAATTCATCACCGTCGACCCGGTGTCCGATGAATGCGGTCACTTCTCTGGAAATGGAGCTGTGCCAATCCACCACGGTCCCAAAAACATCAAATGCCAGCACCTTGATTTGACTCATCGCATACAGCCCCTGTTGTCCTGCGGTTTATCTTGACAGTCGTAATGGTTCACCGAGCCAGCTGTCGTCCATCTCCTCAAAAGTACGGCAGCCCACCTGTTGCAGTGTGCGGGTAATCTCATCGCGGAATATTTCAACCACCTGACTTGGCCCCTGCTTGCCCATTGCCCCAACACCGTAAAAAAAGGAACGACCGGAAAACGTGAATCGTGCCCCCAGTGCCTTGCTGCGCACCACATCCATTCCCGTGCGTATGCCGCTGTCAATCATCACGGTTGTCTTGTTCTTGGTGCTGAACGACAGATTGCGCAGTGTTTCCACCGAGGTCGGTGCGGCATCCAGTTGTCTGCCACCGTGATTTGAAATAACAATGCCGTCGACACCCAGCCCGATGGCATCCAGGATATTCTGTTCGTACTGGACCCCTTTGAGGATCAGCGGCCCATCCCACAAGGCGCGAATTTCCTTGATTCGCTCGAGCGTAGTCCCCGTCATCATGAAATTGCTGATGAATTGTCCCAATGCCTCATTGGGTCCCTCCCTATAATGCAGGACATTGACGAAGTCCGGCATCCCGTGGCGTAATGAGGCCAGCGCCCAGCGGGGATGCGTCAGGCATTGCCAGACGATATTGGGGGTAAAACTGAATGGCAATTTCAAGCCATTTTTCAACTCGCGGTTTCGTTTTGCGCCAACCGGGATATCAAGCGTCACGACCAGTGCATTGAAACCGGATTCTTTTACCCGGGCAATCAGTTCTTTCATGACCGCCCGTTTTTTCGGAACATACAGCTGAAACCAGCAAACGTCAGGGGCAATTGCCGCAATTTCTTCCATCGCGGTGGTGCTGAAGGTACTTAACACATAAGGTATATTGGAACGCTGCGCCTGATCAGCCAGCGCCGCTTCGGCACCGGGCCACATCATGTTGCCCAGACCAATCGGGGGAACACCGAAAGCCATCGCATATCGGCGGCCAAAGAGTTCGGCGGAAATATCCGTTGCCGACACGTCAATCAGGTAGCGCGGCGTCAGGATGACTTCATGGAAAGACTCCCGATTCCTTTGTTTTCCGCGCTCCTCGTCAATCGCCCCATCGACATAATCAAAGGCAAAATTGGGGATGCGTTTCTTCGCTCTGATTTTGAGATCGAGCACACTCGGATAACGTGTGTCATAACCGATGCGATCCCCGTGAAGTTGCTCCCTGTCCTGTCGGGTGGGCGAGGGACTGTCCTGGTTTTGATGGCTTGTTGACATATGGAATTGGCGATTCACAAAAGAGTATGGCGTATAACCGAGTGACTCGGTCCTTCGGCGAGGATCGGTATCCCGATTAATATAATCGGACCCATCTGACCCATTCCCGGGTGACGCCCCGTTTCGTGCGCAATTTACCCGGCACCACGGTCGTATCCGCCGTCGGTTTGGAAAAAAGAAATATCGACCCTAACAGTATTTCAGTCTCGGGAATATCCAGCCAGGAAAAGATTTCCGCACTGCGCAACACACCGCCGCTGGACCAATAAGACGGGATATCCCGTGCGGTCGCGGCCAACAACATGTTCTGTACCGCCGCCGCGCTCGCCGCAATATGTTCCATGTTATCCAGTGTGGGCGCATACAGCTGCCCATCATCCGTATTTTGCAACGGATCCGGCAACCAGGTCACCTGTATCAATGCACTTGCGGCCGCCAGCATTTGCGGTATTTTGGTCTGGTCTCCCTGACTGATCAGAATTTCTCTCAGACTGTGGCAGACGGCACAATCCAGCACATAATATCGCCATGGAAACCAGGAATTCAAGACTCTGTTTTCGCGATGCACCCTGGAAGCGGTCAGATGTACCGGCCCCCATCCGGCGCAATCAATAATTTCTTCGACCACGCTGCGATCCAGGTCTGCCGCCAACGGCGTATCCGAGAGGCACTTGGCTGTCCGTCTCGTCTTGATGATGCGGTCAATATCAAGGATGTCTGCCTTGCTTTTCGCTGTCATATTACGCCTCATTCATCTGCTTCATTGAAATCTCTTGACCTGAGTCGATGGATGCCCGTGAAGCCGATTCTAGCGCAAAATCCGGTGGCTGGTGATGCAAACTCACCGATCGTCGGGTGGCTGCCGGTTTCGTGACAACCAAACCGGGACGACGCAGGGTGGATCGGCGGCTTCCCTTCCAGGGAGCGGTCGGCCTGAGTGGGTCCGTCCCATCACACTTTTGCCGCTTGCACAGACCGTCTGAAACCAAGACGCTTCGCATATCAATTGTGAACCAGATTTGTCATACTGAGTGCCTGTTGAAAACGCAGGGGGTTCCTTGGCTGACACAACATTTAAATAACCTTGGGGCGCGTTTAGACAAGTTTTGGTTGCTTTTCGGGGGCACAATCCGCGCATATCCACAACTGAGAAAATCATACTCGAAAAATGGACATCAAACGGTCGATTCAAACCCTATTTGACGGATTCAGTGCTGAAACAACACCCGGTTCGGCAGCCAAGATCAGCGACTTTCGCGACTATCTGAGAAAAGGGACATCGGTATATATCACTTTTTTGCCCGGGTCGGATTTTCAATCGACGGTCGCGGTGGCAAAACGATTGCGCGATGAGGGATTCATTCCCATTCCCCATTTTGCGGCCCGCAGCATCAAGAACAAATACACCTTTGAAAGCCATCTCGCCCAGGCGGTCAATGAGGCGGGGGTTGATCGGGTATTATGCATCGCGGGGGCCGTTGACAAGCCGGTGGGTGAATTTACCGATTCGACCCAATTGCTCGCAACCGGCCTGTTTGACAAATACGGCATCCAAAAAATCGCGGTGGCCGGGCATCCGGAAGGCAGTCCCGACATGTCGGACGCCTCCATTATGAAGGCGTTGAAATGGAAAAACAGTTTCAAAGAGCAGACCGATGCGGCCTTGTATGTGGTCACCCAGTTTGCATTCGAGGCAGCGCCAATCATCCGCTGGGACAAAATGATACAAATGGAAGGCAATCGACTGCCCATTCACATCGGTATTCCCGGGCTGGCCACACTGAAAACCTTGCTCATGCATGCCAAGGCCTGTGGTATCGGGTCCTCGATGAAAGTCCTCACGAAACAGGCCAAAAACATTACCAAGCTGATGACCGTCAATACACCCGACCAACTGGTTTATGAACTGGGGCAATATCGGGCGACCGATCCGCAGTGCGGCATTATCGGAGTGCACATGTATCCGTTGGGAGGATTAAGACGAAGTGCACAATGGAGTCATGCGGTACACGATGGCCGGTTTGTTCTCAATGGCAAGGGCGGGTTCAAGGTTGAGATTGACTGACCGCCCCGGTCATCGCCGATTTCGTGCCGACAAGCCGCCATCCCGTATGGCTCAAGAGGTCGTCGACCCGCTTCGATAATCGTTGATCATTTTTGACAGCCGGCCGGCCTCGCGGGCCGCTTTTTCTGCAAAATCCGCCCGATCGCTGGCATGAATGATTGCGCGCGAGACATTGATGACCAGGCCGTCTCCCGTCTTTGTCAGCCCTTGCTTGAGAATGGCTTTCAGGTTGCCGCCTTGTGTTCCGATGCCCGGGATGAGCAACGGCATCTCGTCAACAATCCGGCGAATGGCGCCGACTTCCGAAGGATAGGTCGCACCGACCACCAGCGCAATATTGTTATGACCATTCCACTGTGTTGCCGCCCGCATGGCAACATGATGTGAAAGCGGGCGCCCGTCGGCGATCAACGACTGGAATTCACCGCTGCCTGCGTTGGATGTCCTGCAAAGGACAATCACGCCCTTTTCCCGATACTGCAGAAACGGTTCCAGGGTTTCTCCTCCCATATAGGGATTCACCGTGACGGCATCTGCCTGGTATCGCTCAAAGGCCTCCTTGGCATACATCGCGGCCGTTGCACCGATATCTCCCCGCTTGGCATCCAGAATGACCGGTATCTGCGGATAATGCGTCTGAATGTAGTGGATCGTCTTTTCTAGCTGGTTTTCGGCCGCGGTCGCAGAATAGTAGGCAATTTGCGGTTTGAAGGCGCAGGCCAGATGCGCTGTCGCATCAATAATTTCGCGGTTAAATCGGAACAGGGGATCAACGTCTTGTCTCAGTTCGGTGGGAATTTTCGTGATATTCGGGTCCAGTCCGACACATAACAAAGAGTGTTGGCTGCGCCAGCTATTTTGTAATTTCTGCAAGAAACTCGACATGAAATCGGTCATTTGAACAAGTTAGCAATGAATCAGTTCTCTGAGCACCGCCGTGGCGTAGCTCCCTTTGGGCAAAGTGAAATTCAACGCCAGGGTATTGTCGTTGCGCCATCGCCATTTGAGTGTCGATAAAGCAAGTCTCAATGCCCGGCGCTGATGTTTCATTTTTTCGGATTCCAGTCCTTGTACAAAGGTTGTCTCGGGTGCGACACATTGTTGCTCAAGGCACAAGGCATCCCGTACCGTTGGCAGCGTATCGCTCCCCCACAAGGGGCCCGTCGGGTGACAGACCTGACGATCTATTCTATCAGTAACATCGCGGTCCATGCCGTCATAAATAAAATAACTCCGGGTGCCGTCAAACTGGATCGCGTCTCCATTGACCGCCTGATTCCAGTTTTGATCACGGATCCTGCTTGACAGCACCCGATTGAACAACCAGGATCTGGCTGAGGAAATCAACAGACCTTTCAAATGGCGGTCAGGCCGAGGCAATTGCCCGCTGAAATACCGTTCGGCACTGCGCAGATTCCGGGCATTTTTCCCGAATCGTTGTGGCCCAAAATAATTGGGCACACCGACCCTGACCATCTCTTCCAATCGTCGATCAAACACCGCCGTCTTGCCTTCACACTGGCGAATCACGATCTGGAACCGATTGGATCGGTGTGTCCCTGTCTTAAGCTTTCGATGATGAATGGCCCTCTGCGTGATTTCGAAACCATGACGGCCAATGCGGAACTGCTGCAATCGGGTACAACAGCCAATCCGGGACCTTGGCACACTGATCCATTGACCGGTTAACGCCATTTTGTCCTTTAATCCACTGACCCCGATATCACGTCGATCAATCGTGCAAATATCGGCAATCCGCCGGACCACCGTTTGCGTATTGAGATTGGACTTGACGACATAAAGCCACAGATGGTCACCGTCTCCCGATGGGTCAAAGTGGAGACACTCATCCACCTTGAAATCTTCAGGCTGACTGCGGATGCGACCATGCAGTGCACACGGAACATGTGCGCGGGGCCATTGTTCCACGAGTTCCTTGATCTGCGTCTGAGTGAGATTTTTCATGATGGACAAGCGCTCCGACGGTATACTATGCCCTCTTTGCGATGCAAGAAACCCCGTTTATGCCCGATACCCCGTCGCCCTACCTGATCGAACCCCATTCATTGATCCGCCGAATACAGCGGGACGATTTGATTCTGGTGGATGTCGGGAGCCAGGAAGCATATCACAAGGGGCACCTTCCAGGCGCAATCCAATGCAACTACAACGAACTGGTCGGCGGAATTGCGCCCGCCACCGGAAAACTGCCTTCCAACCTGCGCCTATCCCGAACACTTTCCCGCATCGGTCTTGAAAAGAGCAAAACCGTGGTCGCCTATGATCATGAAAACAATGCACAAGCCTGCCGGCTGTTGTGGACGCTGGACATGGTGGGTCACCGGCACTGGGCACTATTGAACGGAGGGTTGAGCGCCTGGCTGGAAGCCGGGGGCCTGCTGCAGATGGAAGCGAACCAACCTGCCCCCTCATCCTACCGGGTATCGGCATTGACCCATGCCTCGGCCGATATCCCCTATATCCTGTCGACCCTTGAAAACGACCGTGTCATGATCCTTGATGCCCGAAGCCCGCAGGAATATGCCGGATTGAAGTCCCCGTCCCGAAGAAAGGGACATATTCCCGGTGCGGTCAATCTTGACTGGCTGGAAACCATCGACCCGCATAATGCCCGACGACTCAAGTCGCCCGCGACATTAAAGGCACTGCTTCGTCAGCGGAATATTCATCCTGATAAGGAAATCATCGTACACTGTCAAACCCATCAACGGTCCTCTCACTCATATGTCATGCTCAAATCACTGGGATTTGATAAGATACGCGCTTACGATGGTTCTTGGTCGGAGTGGGGCAATACTCCCGGATTACCCATCGAAACCGGGGTGGATTGCGGCAGACCCGTTTGACTTTCGACCCGCCTGTCAGACAGGACATGACTCATGATCGTTATTCTAGACCCCGAATTTGATACCGACTCCCCGCAGACAAAGAAAATCCTTGCCTATCTTGATAACAAGCCGGGCATCACCCCTAAAATTCATCAGGTTATCGGTAGCCAACAGACCCTGACCGAGATCTATCTGGTGGGGGACACCTCGACGCTGGACCGCGAGGAGATTGCGCAGTTCAGGGGCGTTGAACGAGTTGTCAAGGTTTCAAGAGGCTATGCGGTATTGGGGCGTCATCTCGGTGACTCCCGATCCTACGGGTTCAACTACAATGGCGTCCCGTTCAATCAGGACAATCTGAACATATTTGCCGGTCTTTGTGCGGTCGATACGCCACAGCATGTTGAGAAAATGATGCAGGCCGTCGCATCGGCCGGGCTGGAATGCACCCGGATGGGTGCCTATAAACCCCGTACCAATCCTTATTCATTTCAAGGCCATGGACAATCCTGCCTGCCTTGGGTATTCGAACTGGCCGGCAAGTATCACATCAAGGTGATTGCAATGGAAATTACCCATGATGCGCATATTGATGAGATCAATCAAGCCCTGGAAGAGACCGATCATCCGACCGGGGTCATGCTGCAGGTCGGAACCCGAAATACACAAAATTTTGAATTGCTAAAAGCATGTGGCCGGCAGGACAATCATCCTGTTTTATTGAAACGGGGCTTTGGCATCACGCTGGAAGAATCGTTGAATGCGGCGGAGTACCTCGCCAGCGAAGGAAACCGCAAAGTGATATTCTGCCTGCGTGGGATGAAAACCAACATGGGGGATCCGCATCGGAATTTTGTCGATTTCAGCCATGTGCCGGTGGTCAAGCGAACAACGCATATGCCGGTGTGCATCGACCCGTCCCACTCGGTCGGAATCCGTGAACGTTCCCCGGAAAATATCCTCGATTTGAGCCATGTCACGGCCCAGGGCATCATCGCGGGAGCGAATATGGTTCTGGTCGATTTTCACCCCAATCCGCCGACTGCCCTGGTTGATGGACCACAAGCCCTGACGTTGGATGAATTACCGTATTTTCTGGAGGATATTGCCATCGCCAGAGAGGCCTATTTACAACGTAAGGCGCTGGCGCAACGCCATCAGAAATAGCGCTCTGTACCCGATCATCCTGACCGGACAATGCCTCCGGTCTGGTGCATCAAGCCCGGCCCCGGCCTGATATCATCCCCTCGTTCAGGAAGATTTTTTACTTTCCATCTTGGGGAGAATGATCGGTTGGCCGACAAACAAGGTGGTGTTTTTCAATGTCGGGTTCAGACGGTAGAGCAACCAGACGGGAAAACCATGTTGCGTCGACAGCGACCAGATTGAATCCCCTCTTTTGATTGCGTATCTTTCCAGTCCGACCAACGAATAGTGTTCCTTGAGAGATTCACTGAGCACCTGGTGATAGTCTATCCGTTTTTGCTCGAATTTCTCGAAATTGCTGGTCACGTCAGCCGGTAGTTTGATGGTTTTGCCAATCGTTAGCCTGGAACTGGACGACAGGTTGTTGATCTGCCTGAGTTTCCGGGTCGACCGCAACCCCAGCCAGTCGGCATAATGGCCCACGGTCTCATCGGGTTCGACCCGTATGGTATAGGTCGGATTATCAGAACTGCCGGACGCCGAGATACTCAACTCCGGAAGTGTATCGAGCAGGTTTTGCAACTCCGCATGTTCTTTGGAAACATGCTGCGGGTTTTCATCGACTTCCTTGATCGTGGCATCGAGTTGAGCCAGCTGTTCCGCCGTCTGTGTTGTCCCGGGCAACACATGCCCGGGTATTTTCAATTTCTGTCCCGGATAGATCAATGCGACGTTATCCAATTGATTCAACCTTCTCAATTGAGCACAGTTCACGGCAAACCGTTTCGCAATACGACATGCACTGTCGCCCTTTTTGACGACATACAGATTCTCGACATTCAATCGAGTCGACCCGGAGATACCGGGCGCTCCACCGGGAATCGCCAGCTGCTGTCCGATGACAATGATCGCCTTGCGGCCAAGCTGGTTTACTGCAATCAGGTCACGGCATTTCACCCCATATCGTTTTGCAATCCCGCAAGCCGTATCCCCCTTTTTCACCGTATAGCCTTCGGTCACCACTTTGCGAGGGATAACCAATTTCTGACCGATTCGAATCAGTGCCCTTTTACCGAGCTGGTTGGCGTTAATCAGTTGGCGGCAGTTGACCCGCAGTGCACGGGCAATACCACAGGCGGTATCCCCTTTCCTGACAACATAGTTTTCGGCGCCCGATGCCCGCCTTTCGGCAGGCAGCCGACGAAGCGCCTTGACCTGTGACTGCCATCGATGGCTATCGGGCGGCAGCTTCAATCGATACCCTTCCGGTATCAATCGCCAGCCGTTCCAGACGTATCGGGTCAAGGCCCGATTCAGGGGTTTCAACTGTCTTTCGGACAGACCAAACACCTTTTTGATACGATCGATGGAGGTGGGGCGCTTCAGTACCAGCGTCAGTGTGTTCAGCTTCGGAGCTTTGGCAACGTCCCCGAAGTATTCATCCGAGTGAATTGCAACATGTTTCGCAGCAAGGAAACTGGCATAAAAATTCTTCACCGCGACCTGGAAACTCGGTGATTTGTATTTTTCCAATACACTGAGGTAATCCGGTTTGACTTTCTTGATCGCCCGACTCATTCCTCTTACCCCATAGTTGTAGGAGGTGATGACAAAGGGATTGATTTGCTCGATGGAAACAGAAGGGTCAACCGAACGGGCCACTTTGGTAAGTGTCTTTCGGGCATTGACCAGGTATTTCGCCGCCGCTCTGGTGGCCGATTCCGGATCCAGTCTTTCGTCAATCGTTGCATTGAGTTCAAGCCCCAGCACCCTCGCGGTTTGTGGCATGATCTGCCACATTCCGGCGGCGCCCGCCTTGGAATACGCCGCCGGATTATACGAGGACTCGACAAACGGCAAATATCGAATGTCGGGAGGCAGCCGGTTTTTTTCAAGCTCCCTGTCGACCATCGCACTGTAACGGTGAAATCGCTGCAATCCACCCAAATAACTTTCTTTGACACCACTTTGGCAGCGGATCGACCTGGCTGCCCTGCGGATCGTTTTTGCGCTGGCCCCGGCAAACAGCTGTCCCAAGTGGCGGTCATCTCCGGTGATGGACTGTTTGTTGGCCACTTTTTTGGAAACGCGAATCAGTGCATTTCTTATCTGTTTTCGCTCTCTTTTAACTTGACTGCGCACCTTGCGGCTACACCCGTGTCCGGTCGTAATGACCGCATAGACCCTTTCGGGCACATTCGGATCATGGAAAATGGCCTGTTTCTGGCTCCACCCCTTAAACACCTGTATCCAAAAATCGATCCGCCGTTTGATTTCTTTCGGGCACGGAAAATCATTACTGCATTGCAAGTCGTGTTTCGGCAACAGATGATGTCCCCTGACCGTAGCATCGGGCAGGAAGGTGAAAATCATCACTCCCAGCAGAAAAATGATGGGTGATTTTGTATTCCAGTTTCTTCTTATCAAAACTTGTCCTGGGGGAAACAATCTATGACGGTAACTTTGAAAATGACACGATCAGTACCGCAGGGTGTCCGAAGAAGTGCGATTGAACAAACCTCACAATCCACACATTGCAATGCCCACGGAATGATCAACAAAAGCAATCAAAAGGGAAGAATTATACGCCGGATCAGTTCAAAAAAACGCTTGTCAAACTCATTTCGTATTAGAAATTATCGGAGTGTACTTTTGGCGATTTGCGGATAGTTCAATCATCTTCGCCTTTCGATTCTCCAGTGGCAGAGATATCAAGTGAAGGCGGTCATACTTGTTGTTGACAAGAGAACCTCTTTTTAAATGAATTGACCAGCGGTTCTCTGGCAGGCACGATCCGATATTGGCCGACCACACGTTCTCTGACGCATTCATACCGTCCTGTCAGCACAGCCAAGCTCGTTGGCGATAGTCCGCAAACGCTTGTCCCGTGTCCACAAAAGCGTACCGGGTGTGATCAGGCCGGCGGCTAACAAATGTGCATCAATAAAACCAATGTCTTTTTCCATCAGGCCATTATATTCAACAAATTCCATCACTTCGGCATCACTGGCCGTATTCACTTTGGGCAAATTATGCAGCAACGACAAAATCCGTGTGCGATTTATCAAATTGCCGCAACTCAGTTCACCGATAACCATTGGATGCACACAGACACTGGCACTAAGGAGTCTCGTGGAAAGAACCGTATCAGTAGAGCGACAGTGATCAATCCAAACCGAGGTATCTACCAGCATCATACCGCTTATTCAGCAACACTTTTTCGTCGCAAGGATACTTCAATATTGGGCTCACTTCCTCCCAGCCTTGCCAATCGCTGACTGCTTTCAAGCACAATCAGTGCTTTGAAGGCCTCTCGCACGAGGGCACTTCGCACTTGCAGACCGGTTAGCTGTGTTGCCTCAGCAAACAGATCTTCGTCAATGGTCAAGGTGGTTGCATCATCTTTCTCTGCACGATATACAAATAAAAGCATCATTTTATGCTATCGATCGGTTTTAGTCGTTAAAACGATCAATTCTTTGATATATGATGGTGAACTGCCCTACAAGGAAACCACAATCATGATGTTTGCTTTTGCCCGTCCGTGCGAAAAAATTAATGATTAACGACGGAACAACAGGAAAGCGATGGACCCTAAGCAGCCTGCGATCCATTGAATGGCTTAGCGCCACCAAACAACACAAATCCCGCTTCAATATCCATGACAACCATTAAACAAGATGACTTCATCAGCAGTATTGCGGATGCACTGCAATATATTTCCTATTACCATTCCCAGGACTTCGTGGATGCGATGCATCGTGCGTATCAAAAAGAGCAATCCGAAGCCGCGCGGAACGCCATTGCACAGATTCTGATCAATTCACGGCTCTCGGCGGAAGGGAAACGACCTATTTGTCAGGACACGGGCATTGTCGTTGTATTTATCAAGGTCGGGATGCAGGTTTCCTGGACCGGCTCACTGGGTTTGACTGAAATGGTCAATGAAGGCGTCAGACAGGCCTATCTGAATCCCGACAATCCATTGCGAGCCTCCATCGTCTCTCCACCCGTCGGTCAGCGGCGCAATACCGGGGATAACACGCCGGCGGTGGTGCATACCGAGGTAGTACCCGGAAACCGGGTTGAGGTTGTCGTGTCGGCCAAGGGTGGCGGCTCCGAAAACAAAAGTAAATTCACCATCTTGAACCCCAGCGACAGTGTGGTCGACTGGGTACTTGAAACCGTACCCAAAATGGGTGCGGGGTGGTGCCCACCCGGCGTGTTGGGCATCGGTCTGGGTGGCAGCGCCGAAAAAGCCATGCTGTTGGCCAAACAGGCGCTGATGGAAACCATCGACATCCAGGAACTGACTCACCGGGGGCCTGCCAACGCCATTGAAGCACTTCGGCTTGAATTGTTTGAGAAAGTGAATCGGCTGGGTATCGGCGCACAGGGTCTGGGCGGGGTGACCACGGTGCTGGATGTCAAGATCAACGAATATCCGACCCATGCCGCTTCGCTCCCGGTCGCCATGATTCCGAACTGTGCGGCAACGCGCCATGCCCACTTTGTGCTCGATGGAACGGGGCCAGCAGCATTGGCGCAACCCAAAATGGCGGACTGGCCTGACATCACCTGGGAAGCGGGGAAACAGTCAATCAGGGTCAATCTGGATGAGGTCACTCATGAAACCGTCAAGCAATGGCAGCCCGGCCAGACACTGTTGTTAAGTGGCAGGATACTGACCGGCCGTGATGCCGCACACAAACGGATTGCAGATCATATCGCGCGCAATGAACCGCTTCCCAACGGGGTCGATTTCCACAACCGGTTTATCTACTATGTCGGTCCGGTCGATGCGGTCGGTGAGGAGGCCGTGGGTCCGGCAGGACCGACAACGGCGACACGCATGGACAAGTTTACCGATATGATGCTGGGACAGGCAGGACTGCTCGGCATGATTGGCAAAGCTGAGCGGGGTCAGGAGACGATCGACCTGATCAAGCAGTATCAATCCGTCTACCTGATTGCCGTTGGCGGTGCCGCTTACCTGGTCTCAAAGGCCATACGGTCCGCCCGGGTGCTTGCCTTTGACGATCTGGGGATGGAGGCCATCTATGAATTTGAAGTGGAGGAAATGCCGGTTACCGTCGCAGTCGACAGTCGGGGGGCTTCGGTACACCACACGGCGCCCCTCGTGTGGAAAAACAGACTGGCTGTGGCTGCGCCGGCTTGAAAGCAAATCCAGCGCCGAACACAGGCTAAACATAAAGCAGGTTGAGCATGAAGATCATCACCACCAGAAACATGATGGTCATGAAACTGCCCGCCTTGATGAAGTCGGCTACCTGATATCCGCCAGGTCCCATAATCAGGGCGTTGACCTGGTGGGTTGGAATCAGGAATGAGTTGGACGTGGCCAATGCGACCGTCAACGCAAAGATGGCCGGATTGGCACCCGCCCCGACGGCAATATTGACCGCAAGAGGGATCAAAAGAACCGTTGCCCCGACATTCGACATCACCAGGGTGAACAGCGTGGCCAGTACCGCAATCACCGCCTGCAGCACCCATATCGGGACTTCATCGAGGTAGAACAGAACCTGCTGCGCAACCCAGGCGGCCGTTCCACTGTTCTCCACGGCAATACCCAATGGAATCAAACTGGCCAGCAGAAAGACACTTTGCCAACCAATCGCCCGGTAGGCTTCCTCAATTTTGATTACCCCGGTCAAAATCATTCCCACGGCGCCGGTCATCAATGCGATGGATAAGCGCATATCGGTCAACAGAACCAGACAGAGAGTAAGCGCAAAAAAACCACCCGCATACTTCAGTTTTTCCGGTCTTTCATCTTCACGGGGAAAATCGGTGACCACCACAAAATCATGTCGGGCATCAGCAATGGCGGCAAGATTGTTCCAGCGGATATGAACCACCAGGGTATCACCTGATTGAATGATAAGATCCGACATGCCCGAGTCGATGACGTCGTCTGCCCGGAAGGCCGCCAGAACGGTGGCATCATAGCGTTTGCGCAGTTCGATCTCTTTCAGGCTTTTCCCGATCAATGTCGAATCAGGCGGCACAACCAACTCGGCAATCCCCGCACTGCTCGGACTGAGCACCTCAGAGAAAAAGTCCATCTCATTTTTGATATCCAGCGCGTGCTCCCGCGCAAATTCGAAAACCGCATCCTTGCGCCCCATCACCGCAATTTCACTCCCAAGCCATATGTCATTGTCACCACGAGGCGCCACCACCAGGTCATGGCCATTACGAATGGCCACAATCCACCCTGCCCGGCCAGCCGCATCAATTTCCGAAAGCGTACGGCCAATCAGGGAGCTGTCACGGGTCACGACACATTCATACACTTCCCCCTCGATACCATAGACTTCCCTGAAATATTTCAGCATGTTACCTGACTCACCGGGCTTGTCCTTGATGACCGGGAGCACAAAACGTCCGAAAAAGACAAAATAGACAACACCGCAAAAAAGTAGCGCGATGCCAATCGGCGTGACCGAAAACAGATGAAACTGTTGCATTTTTTCCATGCCCTGAGGCAATGCAGCATTCGAATTGACAATCAGATCATTCAGCAAAATAAGCGGACTGGATCCAACCATCGTAATCGTTCCGCCCAGAATCGCACAAAATCCCATCGGCATCAGCAAACGCGAAATGGCCAGATTTCCCCGACGTGCAATACGGTTCACCACCGGTAGAAACAACGCAGCCGCACCGATATTCTGGAGAAAACTCGATATCAACCCGACCACGGTTGAAATGATCGCAATGACACGTCCTTCGGTAGTGCCTCCAATGCGCAATATCCGGTTGGCGAGTTGACCCATGAACCCGGTCCGGTCCAGTCCTGCGCCGATAATCATCACCGCAATAATTGACATCACCGCATTACTGGAATAGCCACTGAACAGCTGATCGGGGGAAACCAGACCGTCATAACCCGGGACCAGCCCCGTCAAACCGATCAGCACCATCACGGAAATGGCCGCCACATCCACCCGCACCACTTCGAATGCAAACAAATAAGCCATTAACAACAAGATGGTCATAACCAAAACCATCTCACTGGTCAGTTGCAGTGTCTCTGTCACCCCACCCCCAAAATAATCGTCCGTCGATCAGCCGTACTGAGACTCGATACGCTTGCGATGCTTCCTGATCGACCCGTCAGCGGGTACGGCAAACAAGAAAAGCACACTAAAACGCCTGACCGACCCATGCCAGCTTGTGACGACAAATCACCTTTGCACCCACCGCTTCCCAAACTCACCATTAATGATCCAATGAAACCGTCAACCTATGCACCTTGTCCCTCAAAGTATCTTTCCCGATACCCATGGGACCCGGCAAAACCTGTCGGGTAGCGATTTTATCACCTGTCACAAAGACTGTCAGACAAGAGTACAGGAAATACGCCAAATACGCCGCGATTGCACCCTGAATGGTGACGGTCCCGACACAATGGACTGTTTTCGTTTTCATTCCCCTGGCCCGATCACAACGAAACGGATGCAGGCGTGTCTTTCATTTCACGACACTGCGGATGACCCGTGGCAAGACCTGGCCCAAGACGCCCGTTACCTGAGCCCTTCGCCGCTTGACAGTCCCAGTCACTCCCTCGGTTCGGCCCCGTGGCCAAGGCGTGAGAAAACGACTGGACTGCTTGGGCCGGGCGCTCCTTTGGGTTGTTATCGGACCGTGCACTTGACCCCGTTTTTTGAGTGTCGCAACCCGTTGAGCCGATACCTCAAAATGAATCGGAATATCGTCTTATTGTCTTTCCGATTCAGTCGCAGTGCCAATGGGATATTCTGATATGCCGATTAATTCAATCAATCATCCATCGTTTTTTTTGGCCACCACAAAAACGCATTCACGCCATTGGGCGATAACCGTTCCAAATCAATAGATATTTTTATTCAGTATATTATAAGTAATTATTAATACTTTAATCCAATAATAAACACCGCCGTGAAAGAGACGGTCAAGCCCTCTGTATGACGATTGGGGATTGGTCGCAGGTCGTTGCGCGAGTGACATCAACCCGGCATGTCAGTCGGAGATGACTGAAAATATCTGCTACACTTCGCCTTGGCATGTCCGCAATCGGATCGGCGAATTGCCACGCATGACAGCAAAGCACGATGACTCGAAATACCCAAACCATTCAACAACAGGACAATCAATTCCTTCATCCCTGGGAAGAACTGGACCGGCTCGGCAACAACAAGCGAACGGTTATTACGCACGGTGAAGGGGTATACATTACCGATTCTGACGGCAATACCCTGCTTGATGGACCTGCCGGGATGTGGTGCGTCAACATCGGCCACCGGCGACAGGAAATGGCCGATACGATTGCCGAACAAGTCATGCAACTGACCTACGTCAGTCCCTGGAGCCTGGCCAACAGTCCTGCGGCCGAATTGGCCGACAGACTGGCCGGGCTGTCCCCCGGCGATCTGAATCATGTCTTTTTCACAACTGGTGGCTCGACTGCCGTTGACTCCGCCTTGCGATTTGTCCTGTTTCTGAACAATGTGCTGGGACGAGCGCAAAAGAAACACATTATCTCCCGTCATAACGCCTATCATGGCAGCACTTATCTTTCTGCCTCAGCATCCGGCAAGACACGTGACAAGAACTGGCTGGATTGCAATACGGAACTGTTTCATCATATTTCAGACCCCGGCATGAATCACCGGCCCGATGACCTGACTGAAGCGCAATACTGCGCACTCAAAGTCCGGGAACTGGAAGACAAGATTATCGACATCGGGGGTGACCGTGTCGCCGCCTTTATCGCCGAACCGGTCCTTGCCTCGGGAGGCGTCCTGGTTGCACCGGACGGCTATCATGCGGCGTGTCTCGAGGTGTGTCGAAAACACGACGTTTTGTACATATCGGATGAAGTCGTCACCGCCTTTGGCCGATTAGGGCACTATTTTGCATCCGAGGCCGTCTTTGGCATTGTTCCCGATATCATTACCTGTGCCAAGGGCATTACGTCGGGGTATGTTCCATTGGGTGCCTTTCTGGTGTCCGATCGACTGATTCAATCCATCCGGACCAACCAGCCCGGTGCCGTATTCTCCAATGGGTTCACTTACTCAGGCCACCCGGTGGCCTGTGCGGCCGCCCTGAAAAATCTCGATATCATGGAACGGGAAAGCATTCTGGAGCACTGCCGTGCAGTGATCCCCTATTTTCAGGCGCAGCTTCGAACGCTGAAGGATATCCCTATCGTCAAGGAGGTCCGTGGTGTCGGATTGATGGCGTGTGTCGAATGCTCACTCGATACCGCCAAGGGCACCTCGCTCTCACTGGATTATGATCTTGGTCACCGGATTGATCGACACTGCCAGTCACTCGGTCTGCTGGTGAGACCGCTGATCAATATGTGCGTCATGTCGCCACCTTTGATCATTAATCGAACACAAATTGATGAACTGGTAGGCAAACTGAGAACGGGCATTGAACTTGCAATGAAAGAGGTCATTGAGGAAGGACTTTGCAAGAGGGAGTTGGCCGCCTCCTGAACACCGGACACAGGTCGTTAATCGACCCGGTATCCTCGCAGGGCGACAGGGCGGTCTGACCATATCCCGGGACAGGCAAATGCTTGACTATTTTACAGATAAACATCTTATATTATTGTATTAAAACATTTTTCCATCTTTTTTCTTTGAAAGATGAGGTTGACATGGTCTTGATGTCCACGTCGATCGAAGAAATGCTATCGAACGGTGTGAGATCACATCGGTCTTCGACAAGCGTTTCCGGTGCAAAAGCCGCTCATGTCCGGTTATCACTGGACAACCGGGTTGGAGTGGAGCAAGTTACTGTTCCCGGTTACAATCAGGATATCGATAATCAGCCGTTACCACACAAGGTTTGTCTCCATTATGGTCGCTCTTGAAACACCTGTATGCAAATTCGGGTTGTCCGCTGTCGATTTCAGTTTATCTGATCCCGACGGCAAAAACTGGACGCTGGAAAACTGTCGTGGTGACAACGGGTTATTGGTGATGTTCATCTGCAATCACTGCCCCTATGTGAAAGCCATCATTGACCGCATTGTGCGTGATACCGAGGCATTGCGACAACATGGCATTGGCAGTGTGGCCATCATGTCGAATGACCCGACCGTCTATGTGGAAGATTCCCCGGAAAACATGAAACGACTGGCTTCGGAAAAAGGTTTTTCGTTTCCCTACCTGTTTGATGAAAACCAACAGGTCGCTCGTCAATATGGCGCCATCTGTACGCCGGATTTCTTTGGTTATAACGCCCGTTTACAGCTACAGTACCGAGGCAGGCTTGATGCCTCCGGGAGTCGGCCGGCCAACCAAACGGCACCCCGTGAACTCTATGAGGCAATGACGCAGATTGCGCAAACCGGCTCAGGGCCCGAACATCAGATACCGAGTATCGGCTGTTCGATAAAATGGTCTGACCGGGCAACGATGTAATTCACCGGGAAAGACGGTCGATACGACAACAACATCCCCTCTCCCGGATCGATTCATCATACCCTCTTGTGGGGTGACCGGCACGAAACGCGGGCAGCGACGGCGATGGTGGCATCAGGGCTGATCTGATCGGGAAGAAGACCGGCCGATTCGGTCGACAGGATCGGTTTTCGCGGCTTGTTGATCAGTTCGATGGCCGAACGGACCACGACCGCTCCCATGATCAACGCCCCCCCGACAACGGTCCACAACGACGGCGTCTCATTGACCACCCACCAGACCCAGATCGGACCGAGCGCAAATTCCAGTAACATGAAAAGCGTCACTTCTGCAGCGACCAGATGACGGGCGGCATAAAGAAACAGGAAATTGGCAATACCGGACAGTACCGCCCCCCAGATCAGGCAAAGGAGGACATCGTGGAACGAAATGCTGAGTGCCCCTTTCGTGCCAAGGGCAGAGGAAACAACAATGACCAACGACGATACAATCAGCACCGGCAACATTTCTATTCGTCGCCGACTGCGTATGATGACCGCATACACAGAAAAACAGACGGCGGTCAATATGGCCATCACATTGCCATAACCGGCACCGAGCTGCAGTCCCTCTTGGACCATCACACCGAGTCCCGTCGCCGCAATCAGCATGGTGGCCAGTGTGCGTTTGCGCAGTTTTTCCTTAAGCAGGATCCGAGCGAACAAGGCGGTAAAAAAAGGAATCGCACCGAGAACAAACATTGCATTGGCAATGGTCGTGGTGGCCAGTGCCTGTAAATGGGCAAGCCCCGCTGCGGCGAGCAGACACCCACCGGCGATTCCGATCCAGCCGATATTTCGGATGACCTGAATGGATTGCCTGCCATACTGCATCAGCAGGAAAACGATCACCGCACCCAGCAGACTGAGTGAGCGATAAAAACTGATCTGCAGGGGGTCACTGGTCTCCAGAGTGCGCATGATCAGCCCACCGAAGCTGATCACGACCGAACTGACCACCATGTAGAACATGGCCAGTCCTTTGTTGGAGTCAACGGAAAAGTCGTGTGACAGATATCCGGTCATTGCAGCCAGTGTACCGGCAATTCGCCCATGCCCTGCAGATAATCGACCACATCATCGATCACGCTGTGTCCGAGGTCACGCAGTTCGTTCCCGTTTTCGGGGTCCGGCGTTGGGTCAATATCAGGTAAGGACATTGGAAGATGGAGAATGAAGTTCGCGCATTATATAGTAGCTTGCACCACGCGGTGACAGCCTTGTTTGTTGTCTGTGAAAATAGCGTGGTAACCGGTAGATCGTTCAAGACATAAAGGGCTGACTGACAACCTCGGAACATGGTAACCATGCGAGTGCATGCGGCCGGCGACCTTGGACACCCCTTGCCCGCGATTGAAGTACCGACACGAAGCCGCCTTGAGCCAGGGACTGTCCTGCAGGAATACCCAATCGCAGACTTAATCCGAATCGATTTCCTGCACGGCTCTTTGTCCGCTTTGATACGCACCATGGGCCGTGTTCAGCGCATCGGTCGAGGTCGCCTCTCCAGCAAAAAAGAGTTTTTCTTCCAGCGGATCGGCCAATACGGTTCTCATATGGCCATGTCCGGGCAATGCGGAAGAGTAGGCTCCTTTAACCCATGGATCATAACCCCAGGCGCTCGACCTGAATTCCCGCAAATGACGATCGATTTGATTTCCGAAAATCTTGCGCAGACAGCGCCTCAAAAATTGTTCGGAGGCCGCCATCCCCTGCTTTTCAAGCCACCAGGCAAAACGACCGCCGGTACAGGCAAACAGATAGGGTAACCCGAAAGGCTTGATTCGTAATGACAACGCGTGTTCGCCATCGTAAAAATGCAGATTACCGGGGACATCCGAATCGAATGGTTCCGGGTCGATGCTGAAAAACAGATTGTTGTAGTTACCCAGCGGCAAGGCATGAATCGCTTCTTGTTTGGCGGGAGGCAGGGATGGAGTAAAGACAATATCACCGGCTCCCAAGATACCTGTCGAGACCGAAATGATCACTTTTTGCGCCCGTAATTCACCCAGACTGGTCTTGATGCGGATCACTTTCGATCGCCAGTCAATCTCCTGGACAACCGTATTTAGGGAAACCGGACACGACTTCCCCTGTTCGCTGATAAGTGCCCCATATCCTTCCTTGAGGGGCCAGTCTTCATACGTTTCGAGGTAATTGACACTGTCCCAAATGGAAACCTGGTCCGGATCATTCGAATGCATAAGGGAGAGCCAATAAGCATGATAGGCACTCCAGCGGCTGTCCTGGTCCACCACATCCCAGATTGCACAGTCCTTTTTCTGCCGGGCGGATTGCCGGATACGCTCATCACACTCGGCCGCAAATTTCTCATACTGTACCTGCTCCGATGCGCCCAGCCAGTCACCGTTAAAATGCATGCCATAGGCTGTTTTCTGAGCGGTCGATGCCGTTGCGCCACTGTGCTGCTGCCATCTGACATAGGCATCGCCCGAGACCTGATAGCCAAACCCCAATTTGTCCGCCCAGTCCACATAAGGATTCATGCTGGCCGAATGTAACCAGTGACAGCCCAGATCAACCGCATATTTTCCTTCCAGCATTTCGGTCAGTCCCCGTCCCCCGATACGATGAGAGGCTTCCAGGACAAGATGCGGGATGCCTTTGCCTGTTGCCGACGCAGATGCGCTCAAACCGGCCGCACCGGCACCGATGATAATGAGGGGGTAAAATGACATGCCCATACTAATTGAATGATTATTCAATATATTATACAATCATTCAATATTTTGTGTCTTGTTTCTATTTATGCTTGACTCACCGTCCACTGATCATCAAAAAGGTCCTAAAGACCACAGACGCCAACAACTGATTGAAGCAACGATCCAAACGATCAGTAAATTCGGCCTGTCCAATACAACCATCGCACGGGTCACCCAGGCTGCGAAGCTTTCAACCGGCATTGTCGGATTCTACTTCAAGAACAAGGAACACCTGCTGCTTGGAACCCTTGAATACATTGATGCGGAATACAACCGATTGATCAAGACGGTCTTCACAGCCAACGCACCTCCCGAAGCGATTGTTCGAAAGGTGCTTGAGGTCAACTTCGACCCAATCGTATGCGATCCTGACAAAATTGCGGTCTGGAACGCGTTTTCCAGCGAAAGCGGGGCACGCAAGGAATACATGAAAATCTGCGGCGAACACGATCAGGCATTTCACAACGCATTGCTGGACTGTATCCGCAGCCTGTGCGGCCGCTATACCGACAAGGAAATGAACCCCGAGGCCATCACCCGAGGACTGACCGGGCTGATTGATGGCTACTGGCAAGCATACCTGTTTTCTCCAGCGGAATTTGACCGCACCGAGGCGATCCGGATCGGAATCGATTACCTGTCCGCGGTCTTTCCGGACCATTTTCCACTTGACGGTGAACCGGACAGTTCGTTTTCGGGGAGCCGGACATCGGACTTACTGGCTCCATGGACCTATCGTGACAAGGAATTCCTTGCGCTGGAACAGGAAATACTGTTCAAGCAAAACTGGTTATTGGTCGGACATATCAATGATATTGCAGAACCGAGAAGCTACCTGACATTGGACGCCGTCGGTGAACGCGCCCTGATTATCCGAGGCAGCGACAACCAGATCAGAGCATTCCACAATGTGTGTCGGCATCGTGGTGCCAAGCTGTTCGACAAACGACAGGGGCATTGTGCACCGGCAATCACCTGTCCGTTTCACGGCTGGACCTATCAACTCGACGGGCAACTCGTCGGGGTACCCGCACACAAAACATTCGATCATCTCACCAAACAGGACCATGGTCTGGTCCCGCTCGAATTTGAAATCTGGATGGGGTTTGTTTTTGTCCGCTTTAAAGGGACAGGCCCCTCACTGGCGGAAAGGATGAAACCGGTGGAACCACTGTTGGCCCCCTACCGGATCGAACAAATGCAACCCATAGACGGTACCCGGTATGCGCAAATCCGTCCGTATAACTGGAAGGTTATCCACGACATCGACAACGAAGGGTATCATGTTCCCATTGGTCATCCCGCCTTGCAACAGCTCTATGGCAAGGGCTATCGTGATGACCGGATTGGACACATTGCCATCTCGTACGCCCCATTGAATGAAGAGACCGGCAAATTCTGGAGCGTCCGGCACTACCAAAAACTACTGCCGGAATTTGACCATTTGCCGAAAAGCAATCAACGTCTGTGGCTCTATGTCGCCATTTTCCCGAATATGGTACTGGGCCTATATCCCGACAGCATTGAGTTTTACATGACCCTTCCGCTCAGCACGGATCAAACCATCTATCGTGGCGGCAGTTACGGGTTGCCGGACGATCGACGCGAGACAAGAGCAATACGTTATCTCAATCGACGGATCAATCAATCCGCGGAACAGGAAGATGCACGCTTTATTGACTGGTTACAGGATGCCATGCAATCCAGCGTTTTCCCCGAACCCAGGCTATCGACACTCGAAAGCGGCGTTCGAGACTTCCACAGGCAACTTCAGGACAAACTGCCCGTTGCCACATTAAAAAGACATCCGGGTCCCGGAAAGGTGCGAATGGCAAACCGGTCGATGCAATCAGGACGCACCGGTCGGACCACCGGCCCGGAACCCCGATAAATCCATGCCCGTCCGGTGGTGTAACGAGACGAGGCGGCTTTCTTGAGTGGGATGACCGTCAAATCAGCGCGTTTGTGAGTGTGAGCGGTGTACCCCGATAACGAACGGTCACGTGGACGAGGGCATCGTCCCGTTCACCTTATGCCGTTCGCAAAAGCCCGTCAAATAGCCTGCTTCTTCACCAATCGATGGAATAGTTTTTATTTGAAATATTTGTTTTCCCAATAAGTTGAATAATAGATCGCCTCTCATATTTTAATTTTAAGCTTTCGCTTTACCTGGCTGCATGAGCAACCGGTCCAGCCCATCGCGCATGATATCAAAGAGTCCTGCCGCGTCATTATGATGAAGGAGCCGTATATTGAGTCCGCCCTCGGTAGATAGTTCCTGAATCGCTTCAGTGAACCGACCCTGGCCATCCTTGGGTAAGGCATTGAGATAGCCGGATACCAACGTTGCAATATACCGTTCTGCTTCTGTTTTGTTTTTTGTCTGTCCAGACAGCCAGTGACTGACCAGATTGAGTTCCGTCATGAGGGTCGACAAAACCGCCGTCGCCGCAAAATGAAACGTCATGCCGGCTTCGTTTTCGACCCGGATGATTTCATTTTCATCGCCGAACAGTCTGCTCAGTGTTTGTGAGGGGGGATAGACCGGCAAGGGGCACTGGCCGACTTCAATGAAGGGCGTTGGAAGGGTGACACAGGGATTTTCCGCAGGAGCAATCAGGGCAGACACTTCCTCCAGCGGCATGCCTGCCATCACGCTGATCACACGATGATGCTCCGCAAAACGCAGGTCGGGCAAGATCGTTCGGGCAACTTCCGCCCGCAGACAGACAAAAATCACATCAGCTTGATCGACGATGGCCTGATTGTCCAGTGCACGGACATTCTCCAGCGTTGTTGACAACTGTTGTGCAACGCCAGCCGTCCGTGTCGAGACCGCAATATGTGAACGAGGAAAACGACGGGACAGCGAACGGATCATCGGTGCTGCAATCTTTCCGCACCCCAAAAAGCCAATATTCATCATCAAGCAAAGGATATTCGTGGTCGTTGGCAGTATAAAGGGTGCGGAACTCGATTTGCGTATCTCATTGGCCGTCCAGCGCCGTCAGTACCGGTATCGCATCTTCGACCGCATGACAGATATGGGCGCCTTGTCGCACCAATTCAGATTCGACATTCACCGGTAGCGAAGTCTTTGAATCCCGGGGAATTTCATTGAGCTGCCCGCCCAGCAGAACCGGTATCGACAGACCTCTTTCCTTCAGTTCATCTTGAAGCTGGCCATAGTAAGTCAATGCAACGCCATTGTAGGTGGTCAGCGCAATGACATCGGCTGATGTCCGTTCCACCACCGCGGCAAGCACATCGGGGTCCACGGAGACACCACCATCAATCACCTCCAGGCCAATGCCTCTGAAAACCCCCTCGATAACCCATTTACTGTGCTCATGGACATCGGTGGTTGCAACCACAACCTTCAATTTCACTTGATTGAAAATATCCGGTTCGCTGTCCTGTATTGTCCTGAGATGGCCTTGCACCCGTTGCTCGATCTCGCGCATGACATCGGAGCGCACCAACGGGGTTCGCCGATCGAGCGCGGTGTTCCATTGGCCGGGACCGTAGAGGGTCTCCAATCGCTTCCCGCCCAGTCGCCGAATCGCCAAAAACATTTCAAATGGATCACGAATGTCGATCCCTGCTTCCTCAAATCCGTTCAACAACCCCCGGGCGAACTGCTCGCTGCCATGCAGCAGTATTTCGACTTCATTGTCGACCTCGGACATATCAAGCAAATCACGGAATGAGTTGCCGGATTCCACCAGCTTGCCAGCGGCTAACTGGGCGTCAACGATTTCATCGATATCCGGTATTCGCCGGTTTTCGGTCACTGGGACAGGATTAATCGCATGACCGCTGGGCAATTGCATCTGACCCAGAATATCAATCAGAATATAACTTGATAAACTCGCGTAATTTTCTGCGTTATTTCCTTGATAACTAACTGTATTACCATATATCATGCTACCCGGATATGAACTGATTCGGGTCAACGCCCGCTGAAAGGCCAGTCGGTTTCGTGGCGTACGGTAGTGATGTCCGAAACAGTGGGTCACCCGCCCTCCCATCAGTGTTTCAATCAGATATTTTTCGATCCTTGCGGCACCCAATGTGCAACTAAGATCACCGAAGACCGCGGCAAAACCATCATCCAGATTGGAATGGACCAACACACTCGTTGACTGGGAAGACATCAATGCGATCGCCGTCAGTGTCGCACGGGTCGTCTCTATATCATCGGTCCAGTTGGGTAACCGGAAGGTAAAATACTGTCCAAGATTTCCGATGATGGTCGAGCCTGCAGACAGCGCATACTGTGTGTTTTCCAACGCCGCAGGGAAGCCCAATACGAAATCCCCAAAGTGGGCTGCGACCGGTGCTGCGTTTGCTATTTCAACGAATTGTTCAACGGTATCTAGTATCAGTCCGGTTCCTTTGAGCTTCTGATCCCGTATCGCCCTTGGGAACCCCATGGACCAGTCCAGGCAATGACCGTAGCGGTCTATTGTGACCCCCTTGCGTTGCGTCAGTTCATGAATTTCTGACAATGCCTGCTTGCTTTTATTTTTATCTCTAAACCCCACATGAGCATGTTGCATGATCCGGTTTGATGCCATCATTTTTTGCTTGTACTCCGATTCACTGGCACATTGATATTGTGCAAGAAACTCGGAATGACCAATCCGCCAGGTTTTCGCCAGGGCTTCGCCTTTTGAAAGGATCTCTTGACTGTCAGGAAGTTCCCTCTCCGGCAGGACCGACTCTCTGGTCAATGGAACTGATTTGATCGTTTTACACAACACCGACACCGTGGCTGTCAATCGGAAATCCGGGCAATCAAATTCTTCAGAAAATCATCGCATCGCTGCAACTCAGACAACGCAATATATTCATCTGCCTTGTGCCCCTGGTCCATTGAACCGGGCCCGCAGACCACCGTCGGGACCCCCAACTGATTCTGGAACAATCCTCCCTCAGTACCAAAATCCAGTTTGACCGTTCTGTCCGTCTCCACCAATGACTGAACAAAACGGACGACTCGCTCTTCTGGCGAGGTGGCAAGGGCAGGATATTGGTTGAATACTTCAATCGTAATATCTGCCTCCGGGAAATTGTCCCTATATCTCCCCAGGATATCACTGGCACACATTCTCAGGTCTCCCAGCAGGGCCTCGGGGCAATCCGACTGTAGATTGCGAATCTCAAACTCAAATCGACACTCTTTCGGGATGATATTGAGCGCTGTTCCGCCTTGTATGGTGCCGACATGAAACGTGGTATAGGGCACACTGTAATGATGATCGTGCCGAGATTCCCGCCTTATTTTCTCCTGCCTCTGTTGGATTGCCGAAATCATCTCACTGGCCAGATAGATGGCATTCAATCCACTGTTTGCCAACGCGGAATGCGCTTCAACACCACGACAGTGGCAAACCGCCCCGAGTTTACCCTTATGTGCAATCGCAACGCGCATTTCAGTGGGTTCGCCCACAATACAAAAAGCAGGTTTGTTCGGCATGGATTTCAGTACGTCAATCATCCTGCGCACGCCAATACAGCCCACTTCTTCGTCATAAGAAAAACACAAATGAATTGATTTTCTCAAGTTTCTGTTGAGCGCATCCGGCAGCATCGCCAGCACGCAGGCAATGAACCCCTTCATGTCCGTTGAACCGCGACCATATAGTCGCCCCCCCTTGACAATGGCCCTGAACGGGTCGACTGTCCACGCCTGTCCCTCGACGGGCACTACATCGGTATGTCCCGACAGCAGTATTCCGGGAACCTCCTTAGGCCCAATCACCGTATACAGGTTCGCTTTGGTCTCCCCATCGTCATAAGTAAGCTGTGAATCAATACCCATGTCAGCTAAATAGGACTGGATATATCGAATCATCTCCCGGTTGCTTTTCCGACTGATGGTCGGAAAAGCAATGAGATTTTCGAGAATTTGCCGAGTACGCGTCAATGATGGATTACCGTGAAGCCAAAAGTCTTCTTTACTCATTCAGGACTCATTTTATCCACTCGGTATTGAAAGAGATGGAACGCCTGACCCAACCGTCAGCGGATACAAAACAAATCCGTCGGTCTGGATCAATAAATGGATATTATTTGGGATTATATACTTCGATGCCCACAAAGGGGCATCAGGAATACACCGTCACACGGCGCTCACGACCACTCCGGAACTATTCCCACCCCCCAGTGCCGATATTGTCAGTCGACGTAAATCCGTCAGTTACAAGGCCGATAGACGGAAGCTCTTGCGTCTCAACGAGATCGAGGCGGTGCACGGCCCGTGGGAATTCAAGATAAAGATCGACCCGCATTTCGAGCGCGATAAACCGCTGTCGGAATGGGTCACGGCAGCACAGCAACTTGGCCGTATTCCCCGGGGTTGAGTAAAACGATCTGACGGTCAGGCCGGTTTTTGCTTGTCCAGCCCCATCAGTTGCCTGAACTCGTCGACTTCGAATTCCTTTTGAACCACCAACTGTGTGTTAGGAGCAAATAGAACTGTCCGGTTTTGTAGCACATGGAGTGTCGATGGAGTCAAAATCATTATGCTTGACGTAATGCGGCTGTTTTCGCTAGTATGAAGCCGATGCGGTTACTTCGGAAATGGAAAGCGTTGTGATCATCAGCTTTTCGGACAAGAAAACCGAAGCGTTCTACGAGGGTCGCTGGGTCGCTGCCTTCTCGGGGTTTGCCCGTGTCGCCTCGCGAAAGCTCGACCAACTTGATGCGGCGACCAGTCTGGGCGACCTGACGAGGCCTGGCAATCGTCTGGAGGCGCTCAAGGGCCGACGCAAAAGGCAGTGGAGCATCCGCATCAATGATCAATGGCGAATCTGCTTCAAGTGGCCTGAGGGGAGTCCCGGACCGACTGAAGTAGAGATTGTGGACTACCATTAATTCGGGGAGGCAAGTTATGCGCGATCCCATCCATCCGGGCGAGACCCTGCGCGAGGATATTGAGGCGCTCAGTATGAGTGCGGCGGAGCTGGCACGTCGCATTGAGGTGCCGGTCAACCGCATTACCGAGATACTCAACGGCCGGCGGTCGATCACCGGCGATACGGCATTGCGCCTGGGGCGTTTTTTTGGCACGTCGGGGGAGTTCTGGCTGAATCTTCAGAAACTTTATGAACTGCGGCTTGCGGAGCGCAAAAGCGGACCGGCGATCGCTCGGCTACCAACCCTGGATGCGGGCAGAGACTTGCGCGCATCCGGCTGAGAGTGAGCGCATTAAGTGCCAATATGAATAGCACATACAAACCCATTAACTCTTGGGGCAGGCATCAGATGACGTATCAAAAATCATGTTTTTGTGACCGCATTGGCCTATTCGGTGTTTTGTTTTTGATCCTGACCCCCTCCCCCTCATCGCACAAGCAGATAGCGTAACCATGAAATGTCCCTCTTCTGTCAAGGAGGGCGGACTGGTGGCGCAGGCGAAACAAAAAGCCTGGAAATGAACGTTTGGGGGCGTGGTAATTACGCTAAATCCGGCAACGGCGAAGGGCGTATTTATGTTGGTCTCCCTGGAAATACTAACACTGCGGATGCCATTGGCGGTTGCACTATTACCGTGGTTGACGACAACAACTCGGCCTAT
>LXNI01000807.1_pt1 | contig 33004 bp, 28 predicted proteins | sample 809091 | NCBI WGS metagenome assembly LXNI01 (sample SAMN04870527, study PRJNA318959) | sponge metagenome | biome: 01000161; feature: marine sponge reef; material: water | host: Sarcotragus foetidus | place: Greece: Milos, Mediterranean Sea | collected 2013-05-29 | depth 5-7 m | reverse complement strand
TAAGGCAGGACCATGGTCTTCACCCGGCTGGTGACGCCCCAAGGGGCGGGTTAGAGGGACTAACTCATTGTAACCAATGGCCCAGCCGGGCACTCAACACTTTTCTGCTCGCCGATCGGGGGCGGGCCGGCCGGCTTCCCTTTCTTGGGCGGTTCTGTGATCCTGAGCCTCGGCGGCCGCCGGCTCGGTCGGGTCCGTCCGCTTGAATGGAGCCAAGTCACGGGTAGATATGGCGGATCCGCGCTCAATCCTTCTGGAACTATTTCATCGAGCCGTCGAGGTTGCCCAGCCTGCCACCTGCGTGCCCGCCAATCTGCCCGAACCGCCGACCGGCCGGACATTTGTCGTGGGGGCAGGGAAGGCATCCGCCGCTATGGCGCGGGCGGTGGAACAGAACTGGTCCGGCGCGATATCGGGCCTGGTCGTGACGCGGTATGGCTTCGAGGCCGACTGCGACCAAATCGAAATCGCCTGCGCATCTCATCCGGTCCCGGATCAGGCCGGGCTGACGGCAGCGGCGCGGATCATCGAAATTGCCGGACAGGCAGGGCCGGACGATCTGCTTCTGGTGCTGATATCGGGCGGCGGGTCCGCCCTGCTGACCCTGCCGGCGGACGGCCTCACGTTAGAGGACAAACAGGCCGTCAATGGGGCGCTGCTGAATTCCGGGGCGCCCATCACGGCCATGAACTGCATCCGGAAGCATCTGTCGAAGATCAAAGGCGGGCGGCTTGCCGCCGCGTCCGGCGGAGCACCGGTTCATACCATGGTGATATCGGATGTGGCCGGCGATGACCTCTCGACCATCGCCTCGGGACCCACGGTGCCGGATCCCACGACCTACGCTGACGCCCGCGCCTATGTCGAGCGCTACGATATCAGACTGCCGGCGGCATCAATCAGGATCCTCGAATCGGAAGCGGACGAGACGCCCAAGCCTGGCGATGCGGTATTTGATCATGCCGAGACGACGATTATTGCCGCGCCGTCCGCTTCCATCGAGGCGGCCGCGGCGTTGGCGAGGGCCGCCGGATACAATGTGATTTCCCTCGGTGACCGGATCGAGGGCGAGGCGCGGGAGGTCGGCCGGGAACACGCGCAAACGGCCCTCAAGGCGGCAGCCGGCACGATCATATTGTCGGGGGGTGAATTGACCGTAACCCTGGACAAACGGGGCCGCGGCGGCCCCAACGCCGAATATGCTCTTGCCTTGGCGGAAGCGCTCGGCGGAGAGCGGCCGGTCTATGCGCTGGCGGCGGATACCGACGGCATCGACGGCAGTGAGGACAATGCCGGTGCCTTCGTCGACCCGGATACCCTGGTCCGGGCCGAGCGAATGAGTATGAACCCCGCCCGGTATCTTCGGGATCACAATTCGTACGACTTTTTCGCCGGGCTCGACGATCTGATCATGACCGGGCCCACCCGGACCAACGTCAATGATTTCCGCGCCATTCTGGTGGCCGGTTAGGAGGGCGCCGCCTGCCGCGCCCGTATGACCGCCTTGGCGTACGCCGTCTCATCGTCCCGCGGTCGGCGGATGGCGTCGAACCAGGCCGGTACGCCCGCTTGGTCGTATGAGCGTCGCGGGCTACAGCTTCAACCGTTCCCGGGCGATGCGTTCGGCCGCTTGGCGGCGTTTTTCGATAATCCCGGACATCAGCCCGGTGACCGCATCGACGGTCTCCGCCGGCGCGGTGTCCGGGTGGCCACCTTCGAACGGGGGCGCCGGATTGTATTCCAAGAGCAACTGGATGCGCCGGGCGGTATCCTCGCCCAACAGCCGGGAAGCCAGCACCAACCCGAAATCGATGCCTGACGTCACGCCGCCGCCGGAGATGAACTTTCCGTCCTCGACGACACGCTCGTTTACCGGCGTCGCGCCCATGAGTTCCAGCAGATGAACGGAACTCCAATGGCAGGTCGCGCGCTTGCCGATGAGCAGTCCCGCGGCGGCAAGCACCAGGGAGCCGGTGCATACCGCCGTAACGTATTGGGCGTGGCCGGCCGTACCCCGGATGAATTTGAGCAGCGCCTCATCGTCCATCGCATCCAGGACGCCGGGGCCGCCGGGGACGAAGAGCACATCCGGCCGGCCGTAATCCTCGAACGTCGCACTCGGCGTCAGGATCAGGCCGCCCTGTGCCTCGATGGGCTCCAACCGGTGCCACAGCAGATCTATCCGGGTGCGGGGATCGGTGTTCAGCACCTCGTAAGGGCCGGTGCGGTCGAGCTGGGTCAGCTTCGGGAACAGCACCATGCCGATGCGAATGGGGAATTGTCCGTTCATCGCCGTCTACCCCAGGACCGTGCCCTTGCTCTCACTATCCATCATGATGGTGTCGTGAGACGCGGAGAGGGCCTTGGTGAATTCCGGATCGGCCTTTTGTTCGGGCGTCAGGTCTCCGACCGCCTGGAACAACGCCTCCATGCCGCCCGGCGAGAAGACCATCAGCATCTTCATCCCGCCCTCGGATTCGATCTGGTGGGGGACGCCCGGCGGCACATGGACGCAGGCACCCTGTTCGGCGGTGAAGGATTTTTCTCCGACGGTCACCTCGGCCGAACCTTCGATTATGTAAAAGGTCTGGGAGCGCGTGTCGTGTTTGTGCATGCGGGAGACGAAACCCGGCCGACAGGTTTCTTCGATGAGTTCGAACGACCCGCCCGTGTCACCGGCGCCGACCATGATGTTGAGCTGATTGGCGCCGGCGGCGATCAGGTTGCCGCCTTCCGGTTCCACCAAACGCAGTTTCTGCATGTCGTCCTCTCCCGCCGCTTGTCCTTGCTGTGTACCACTATAGCGGGGCAAACGGGTCAGAGAAGCGCGCGGCGCTTGGTACACGCAATGTTCCCTGTCATGATCGTATGCAAGAAGCGGGGTGCAAGGGGGAAATGTCCGGCAGTGAAACACTGACCGCCGCGCTTCGGGAGGCCGTCAACTACTCTAGCCCTGCTCCTGTTCCCGCTGCCTGAGCACAAAGCGCTGGACCTTGCCGGTCTGGGTCTTGGGCAGTTCGTCGATGTACTCCACGGCGCGGGGGTACTTGTAGGGCGCGATCCCGTTCTTGACGAAATCCTGTAATTCGGCGGTCAACGCCTCGCCGGTCTCGGTGCCCGGGCGGGGAACGATGAACGCCTTGACGATGTTGGTGCGGTCGGGATCCGGCGAAGCGACGACGGCACACTCGGCGACCGCCGGGTGTTCAAGCAGCATCGCCTCCACCTCGGGGCCGGAAATGTTGTAGCCGGACGAAATGATCATATCGTCGCCCCGCGCCACATAGCGGAAGTAGCCTTCGTCGCTCATTTCATAGACGTCGCCGGGATAGTTCCAGCCGTCCTTCACGTAAATTTTCTGCCGCTCGATGTCGTTGATGTAGCGGCAGCCGGTGGGGCCCTTGACCGCAAGCTGGCCGGGCGTGCCCGGTGGCGCCTCGTTTCCGTCGTCGCCGACCACCTTGGCCCGGTAACCGGGAATCGCGCGGCCGGTAAAGCCGGCCTGCATGTTGCCGGGGGTCTCGGACACGAAAATATGGAACATCTCGGTGGCGCCGAGGCCGTCGATCAGCCGGATGCCGGTCGCGTCCTTGAAGGCTTCCCACGTCGCCTTGGGCAATGTCTCTCCCGCCGAAATTCCCTGACGCAGCGATGAAATATCGTACTTGTCCCACAAATCGGCCATCGCCCGGTAGGCGGTCGGCGCGGTGTAGATTTGGGTTACGCCGTAACGCTGGATGGTGTCCAGCACTTCATCGGGCGCCGGCGCGGTGAGGAAGCGGGTCGAGGCGCCGTGGCGCATGGGAAATACCGTCAGACCGCCGAGACCGAATGTGAACGCCAGCGGCGGTGTTCCGGTCACGACGTCGGTTTCCTCGATCTTGCCGATATAGCGGGGAAAGCAATCGCAGGTGGCGAGCACGTCCCGATGGAAATGCATGGTGCCTTTCGCCCCGCCGGTGGACCCGGACGTAAAGGCGATCAGGGCGACATCATCGGCCGAGGTGTCCACCGCCTCGAAATCGGAGAGTTTGCTCTCCATGGCGGTCTCGAGGGAACCCGCGCCGTCGCCGACCGGGGAAAAGAACGCGAGGTGTTTCAGCTCCGGCCAACCGGCGGCGGCTTCCTCCATCTCGTCCGACAGGTCCGTTTGGCAGAGTGCATGGGTGACGCCTCCCCGGTTCATGGTGTAGATCAGCTCCCGGGCGCGCAGCAGCGGCATGGTGGTGACGCAGATGCCGCCGGCTTTCAGGACGGCAAACCAACAGGCGACCAGCATCGGCGTGTTGGCGCCGCGCAGCAGCACCCGGTTGCCGGGAACCAGGCCGTGATCCTCGGCCAGCACCCGGGCAATCCGATTGGCGCGCCTCTGCAGTTCGGCGTATGTCCACGTCTCCTCGGCCAGGTGCAGGACGGGATTGTCGCCTTTGCCCGCGGTGACCTGATCGTCCAGCAGGACCTTGGCGACGTTGATCCGGTCCAGGTAGGCGCTGAGTTCGGGGAGCGAATAATCGAAGTCCGGCCACAGCTCTTCAGGCGGCAGACTGTCGGCGGCGAAAGTGTCCAAATGGGCGGTCGGACCGCCGCCGGGAAGCTTGTTGTCGTCGCTCATGTCGAGAAGCTTACCCCATTGGCCTGGCTTCGCAACCATCCCGGATTTCCGCTCGAATTTGACGAGCCATGCATTATTTGCAAAGCAGAAATGACTCGCAAGCGCCTCGAATTATTGAACTTTTCGGCTATATCCTCCGTAACGGCAATGACAATCAAAAAGAAAGAGAGTCCACCATGAATGCCCTGTCGAAAGACGCTTCCATCGATGCCGATCGGCTCAGCCTCCCCGGCTTCCCGGCCCCGCGGTTAGACCCGGATTCGGCCCGGGAATACGCGCGCTACCGGCATTTAAGCAATGGCCTGCGGCTGACAATCGATGATATCAAACGGTTCACCGCCGGCGTGGTTGACGGTATCCGCTTCATCCTCGAGCGCAACGCCGAGCGCCGGATAACCCTGGAGGTTGAGCGCTTGTCCGCCCACCAGCGGTCGGACATCGGAATCGCGGCGTCATCGGCGGAGGTATTCGTAAACCCGGCAACCGAACCGGTTTTTTGATGCCGTGTTTGGCCGCGCGGCCTATAATTCAGCTAAATACAAGCACCCCGGAGGGACCCATGGCACTCAGAATTAATGACGAAGCGCCGGATTTCACGGCCGAATCGACGGAAGGCACGATCAATTTCCACGACTGGATTGGATCGGGCTGGGCGATCTTGTTCTCGCACCCCAAGGACTTTACGCCGATCTGCACCACCGAACTCGGCTATATGGCCGGACTGAAACCCGAATTCGACAGGCGTGGCTGCAAGATCATCGGTATAAGCGTCGACGGCGTCGCCGAGCATGAAAAGTGGTCCGAGGACATCAAGAGTTCTCAGGGCAACGAGCTCAATTACCCCCTGGTTGGCGATCCCGAGCTCAAGGTGGTCAAAACGTATGACATGTTGCCGGCGGACACCGGAGACACTTCGGAAGGCCGGACGGCCGCCGACAATGCCACGGCGCGATCCGTGTTCATCATCGGGCCCGACAAGAAAATCAAGGCGACGTTCACCTATCCGATGAGTTCGGGGCGGAACTTCGATGAAATTCTGCGCTTGCTGGATTCCATACAACTGACGGCGAAAGAACAGGTTGCGACGCCGGTCAACTGGAATCCCGGAGAAGACGTTGTGATTCTGCCGGCTATCCCCGACGAACAGGCGAAAGAGAAGTACCCGGACGGCTGGAACGCGCCGCTCCCGTATCTCCGGTACGTTCCCGATCCCGGCAAGTAGCCGGTTGACCGCTATGAACAAACGGCGGCCCTTCGGCATGGAGGGCCGCCGTTCTCTATTTCGCGTCCGTGGATCCGGCTCGTTCGTTGCCGGTCAGGTCATTCAATCGTCATCTGATTTTGCTCAATTGGCCATAAAACGCTAAAAGTGGGCGATTCCGTGCATAAATCGCGGAGCCGGTCGCTATCCACGGAGCCACGCGTGGCTGATCAAGACGTACAGCAGCCGACCGCGCACGGGCCGACGCCCGACACGGTCATTCTCGATCAATTTCCCGACCCGGTTATTTTGCTCAACCGGCAACGGGAGGTGCTGTTCGCAAATGCCGCCGCGGGCGACGTGCTGAGCGGGCGGTCCGCCGGGCGCGATCTGGCATTGTCGTTCCGGCACCCGGCGGTCCTCGAGATTGCCGATCGGGTGATCGAGACGGGCGGAAGCCTGACCGTGGATATTTCGGTTCCGTCCCCGGTGCAACGGAGCTTCCTGGTTCGCGCCTTGGCCCTGCACGACGAGGTGGCGGCGGCCGTGCTGATTTTCGAAGATGTCACCGGCGCCCGGGCGGCCGAGGAGATGCGGGCCGACTTCGTCGCCAATGTCAGCCATGAGTTGCGCTCACCCATCTCGTCACTCGTCGGCTTCATCGAGACGCTTCGGGGCCCGGCGGCCGACGACGAGCGCGCGCGGGAAAAATTTCTTGCCATGATGGCCGAGGAAGCGCAGCGCATGTCTCGGCTAATCGATGACCTGCTGTCGCTGTCCCGGGTCGAAACCATGGAGCATATGCGCCCCGGCGATAAGCTGGATATCGGTATGGTGCTTCGTTCCACGGCGGAAATGCTGACGCAGCGCGCCGAAGAAAAGAACATGACGATCGAGGTGGATTGCGCCGCGAACCTGCCGTCGGTCATCGGCGACCACGACGAACTGGTGCAGGTATTTCACAACCTGTTCGATAACGCCGTCAAATACGGCCGGCGGGGGACGGTCGTGAACGTCAAGGTAACCCCCGCGGTCCCGGTCCCGGGATCGCGGGAACCCGGCCTATCCATCGCCGTTACCGATGAGGGCGGAGGGATCGCACAGGAACACCTGGCCCGCCTCACGGAACGGTTTTATCGGGCCGACAAAGGGCGCTCCCGGGAGATGGGCGGGACCGGTCTCGGGCTGGCTATCGTCAAGCACATCGTTAACCGTCACCGGGGTCATTTGGCGATCCGGAGCGAGGTCGGGGAGGGCGCCACGTTTACGGTGCATCTGCCCATCGAATCAAACCCACAAACAGCCTAGGGTTAGCCGACATAACCCATTGAAATATAATTATTTTTCAATGTCATAAAAACGTAATGATAATGTCATAAAAGGTGCTCGGCCGGTTCCTAAAGTCGCGGCTCATCAGGCGTGAAACGCTATTGACCACGCGATTACAGGATCTCACAGGAGAGTGTCTATTATGATGAGGAAGTCCTTCGTGCTCGCCGCGGCCGTGACGGTCGCCTTCGCGGGTGCAGCGGAAGCCCGGGATCAGATCCGCATTGTCGGTTCGTCCACGGTTTTCCCGTTCTCGACGGCTGTCGCCGAAGCCTTCGGCAAGTCGACGAAATTTAAAACCCCGGTTGTCGAGAGCACCGGTTCAGGCGGCGGTATGAAGTTGTTCTGCGCCGGTATCGGCGTCAACCATCCCGACATTACCAACGCGTCCCGCCGGATCAAGAAGTCCGAGTTTGGGAAGTGCACGGCGGCCGGCATCGGCATCACCGAGGTGAAGGTCGGCTTTGACGGCATCGTTCTTGGCAGTTCCAAGAAGGCCCGGCCGATGAGCCTGACCAAGGCCCAGATCTTCCTGGCCCTGGCCCACAAGGTTCCGCGGAACGGCAAGCTGGTCGACAACCCCTACAAGAACTGGAGCGACATCGCCCCGAGCTTGCCGAACAGCAAAATTGAGGTTCTCGGCCCGCCCCCGACCTCCGGTACCCGCGACGCCTTCGTGGAGCTGGCCATGGAAGGCGGCTGCAAGGCGCTCCCGGCCGCCAAGGCCCTCGGCCTGGCCAAGAAGAAGTGCCACGCCATTCGCGAGGACGGCGCCTTCATCGAAGCCGGTGAAAACGACAATCTGATTGTTCAGAAGCTCGAAGCCAACCCGGCCGCGGTCGGCATCTTCGGGTTCAGCTTCCTCGATCAGAACTCCGACAAGATTCAGGGGGCCCGCGTTGATGGCGTTCAACCGACTTTCGAAAACATTGCCTCCGGCAAGTACGCCGTTTCCCGCTCCCTATTCTTCTACGTTAAGCAACAGCACGTCGGCACGATCCCCGGCATCAAGGAGTACGTGAACGAGTTCACCTCCGAGAAGGCTTGGGGTCCGGACGGATATCTGGTCGACAAGGGCCTGATCCCGCTTCCCGACGCCGACCGCAAGAAAATCATGACCGGCGCGCGCGGCCTCGCACCGCTGAGCATGTAGCAGATTTCGGGGCGGTGACAGGTGGTGTGCCACCGCCCCGGACCTCCCCCAAACCCGGGCGCGACCCGGAAATGCGTACAAGAAAATGTGCCGCCAAACGAAATGCGTACATTGCCCCAAGCGCTGAGGATCAGGGATTAGGACGTGAACACCGTTATTCTTCTAATCGCGATCCTCGGTTTAACGGCATACGGTTATCAGATTGGCCGCCGCCGGGCCCTCGGCACCGTGAACGGCGAACGCCACCGGCTTCATTCCCTACCGGAATATCACGGCGCTTATGTCGCGCTTTGGTGCCTTGTTCCCGTCGTGATTATCGTCCTTGCATGGCTGTCGTTCGAGACGACAATCATCAACGGCATACTTGTCACGTCGCTGCCTGCTGAGCAACAGGCGCTCCCCGGATCTCAGCTGGGGCTGCTTCTCAACGAGATCGCAAATATTGCCGCCGGCACCCGGCAGGGGGCGGATATCGATCCGTATAAGATTGCCGCCGCCCGGCAATATTCCAATTTGAGTCTGGTGAGCACCGGGCTTCAGGTCGTTCTCGTGCTGATTGCCGGCGGGGTGGGATTGGCGCTGGCAAAGGGTCAAATTTCCGCTCGATTCCGCAGCCGGCACAGTGTCGAGCGAATGATCACGATTATGCTGGTCATCTGCTCCACCATCGCGATTTTGACAACCATCGGCATCGTTCTGTCCTTGATCTTCGAAGCCCTGCGCTTCTTTTCCAAGGTCTCGGCCATCGAGTTCCTGTTTGGTCTTCACTGGAGTCCCCAGACCGCTCTGCGGGCGGACCAGGTGGGCTCGACCGGTGCGTTCGGCGCGGTGCCGATATTCACCGGCACGCTGCTGATTACGATGATCTCCATGCTCGTCGCCGTGCCGATCGGTCTAATGTCGGCGATCTATATGGCGGAGTATGCGACGCCCAAGGTTCGAGGCATTGTGAAGCCCTTGCTTGAGATACTCGCCGGCGTCCCAACAGTCGTATACGGATTTTTCGCGGCCCTCACCGTCGGTCCCTTCATTCGCGATTTTGGCGATAGCGTCGGGCTCTCCGTTGCATCCGAGAGCGCGCTGGCGGCCGGGTTGGTCATGGGGATCATGATCATACCCTTCGTCTCGTCGCTATCGGACGACATCATAAATGCCGTACCGCAATCGCTGCGTGATGGGGCTTATGCCGTCGGCGCAACCAAATCGGAGACCGTCAAACAGGTTGTCATTCCGGCCGCGTTGCCGGGAATCGTTGGCAGCGTCCTGTTGGCCGTAAGCCGGGCCATTGGTGAGACCATGATCGTGGTCATGGCGGCCGGCCTGTCGGCCAATCTCACGGCGAATCCGTTGGAAGCCGTAACAACCGTTACCGTGCAGATCGTTACCCTGCTCGTTGGCGACCAGGAGTTCGACAGCGCCAAGACATTGGCGGCATTCGCCCTCGGTCTGGTGCTCTTCATCGTCACCCTCATCCTTAACGTGATCGCGCTGACGGTGGTGCGTAAATACCGGGAAAAATATGACTGATCAGGTTGTCGATATCCGGGCGCTGAAACCCGATCTCTCCCCGGAGCGCATAAGTCGCCGCTACGCCGCGGAGCGCAGATTTCGCCTGTATGGCCTGATTGCCATTGCGGTGGCGATATTCATGCTCGCATTGCTGATGGTTGTGATTATCTCGAAGGGTTACTCGGCGTTCGTTCAAACGCACATATTGGTCGAGGTGACATTTGACCGCGACGTGATTGATCCGGACAACACCAACGACCCGGAGGTCATCTCGCAGGCCAATTTCCGAGGCATCGCACGAGGCGCAATTCGGAAGATGTTCCCGGAGGTGACCAGCCGTCGCGACCGACGACAGCTCTACCGCATATTCAGTTCCGAGATTGGTTTCCAATTGATGCGGATGGCGCGGGACGACCCATCGGTGATTGGCACGACCAAGCAGGTCTGGTTCAAGGCGGGAGCCGACATCGACATGCTCACCAAGGGGTTCATCGACCGAGATGAGCCGGAAGCCAATCGCCGGGTAAACGACAAGAGCCTGGGTTGGTATGACCGATTGGACGAACAGCAGCTCGTATCACGGCGGTTCAACACGACCTTCTTCACTGCCGCCGACAGCCGCGAGCCCGAGCAGGCAGGTATATTGGGGGCGCTCGTCGGGTCATTTCTGACCCTCGCGGTTACCCTCGTCCTGGTGTTTCCTGTCGGGGTGTCGGCTGCGGTCTATCTCGAGGAATTCGCACCGAAGAACAAATGGACCGACATTATCGAGGTCAATATCAACAACCTCGCGGCCGTACCTTCCATTGTCTTCGGATTGTTGGGCCTTGCGGTGTTCTTGAACTTCTTTGCGCTACCCCGATCGGCGCCGCTCGTCGGCGGCATCGTGCTGGCCCTGATGACCCTGCCGACCATCATCATCGCCAGCCGTTCGGCCATCATGGCCGTTCCGCCTTCGATTAGAGAAGCTGCGCTGGGTGTCGGGGCCAGCCACATGCAGACGGTTGCGCATCACGTGCTTCCCTTGGCGCTGCCGGGCATGCTGACCGGAACGATCATCGGCATGGCGCGCGCGTTGGGGGAAACGGCACCCCTGCTGATGATCGGTATGGTCGCCTTCATTGTCGATATACCGGGAAGCATCACGGATGCGTCCACCGTTCTCCCCGTGCAGGTCTTTCTTTGGGCCGATGCGCCGGAGAGAGCGTTTGTTGAGCGTACATCTGCGGCAACGCTTGTACTGCTCGTGTTTCTCGTCGCTATGAATCTTGCGGCAATTTTACTAAGAAAGAAATTCGAGAGGCGTTGGTAGAATGGAAAACGCAGCGATGGCTCTGGACTCACCAGTGAACGATGAACCGGCGATCACCGAGGAAACGAAGGTGTCGGCCAAAGATGTTGGCGTCTTTTACGGAGAAGCGAATGCGCTCCGCGACGTGAATATCGATTTCAGGGTTAATCAGGTCACCTCGCTAATTGGTCCGTCAGGTTGCGGAAAATCGACCTTTATTCGATGCCTCAACCGGATGAATGACACCATCGATTCATGCCGGGTTGTCGGTTCCATCATCATGGATGGCCGTGACATTTACTCAAAAGATGTCGATCCGGTGGAACTGCGGGCACGTGTGGGGATGGTGTTCCAGAAACCAAATCCGTTTCCGAAGTCCATTTATGACAATATCGCCTATGGACCCCGTATTCATGGCATGGCCTCTCGCGGCGGCGAACTCGACGCCATTGTCGAAGGCAGCCTCCGGTCAGCGGGTCTTTGGGACGAGGTAAGGGACCGTCTCGCCGAACCCGGCACGGGACTCTCCGGCGGCCAGCAGCAGCGGCTGTGTATTGCCCGGGCCATTGCCGTATCGCCCGAAGTAATCCTCATGGACGAGCCGTGCTCGTCCCTCGACCCCATCGCCACGGCGAAGATCGAGGAATTGATCGATGAGTTGAGACAGAACTACACGATCGTCATCGTGACCCACTCCATGCAGCAGGCTGCCCGGGTGTCGCAGAGAACAGCGTTCTTTCATCTCGGGAACCTGGTCGAGCAGGGCGACACCGAGCACATCTTTACAAACCCCGATGACGACCGGACCAAGGCCTACATCACCGGGCGAATCGGTTGACGGATACGGGGGAGTTTGGCCGATGAACGAAGAACATATCGTCAGCAGTTACGATGAGGATCTGGAAAGGCTGGACAACCTGATCGCCGAGATGGGGGGGCTGGCCGAAGCGCATCTCGCCGACTCCATTGATGCCTTAATCCGGTTTGATACCGAGACTGCCAATCGGATCGTCTCCGATGACCAGAAAATTGACGATCTGGAGACCGAGGTGGACAAACTCGCCGTGCAGGTTGTCGCCCTCCGTCAGCCCATGGCCGACGACCTTCGCGTGGTGATCACCGCGTTGAAAATCGCATCCAATATTGAACGGATCGGGGACTACGCCAAGAATATTTCCAAGCGGACCATGACGCTGGCCAAGACCCCGACCATCGGGTCTTCGGTAAATACCATCGCCCGCATGGGCGGCGTGGTTCAGGGGATGATCAAGAACGTGCTCGATGCCTATGTGGCCCGCGACGCCGACAAGGCGGCGGACGTCCGCCGCCGGGACGAGGAAGTGGACCAGATCCACTCCAGCCTGTTCCGGGAACTCTTGACTTACATGATGGAAGATCCGCGGAAGATAGGAACATGCACACACCTTCTATTTATCGCCAAGAATGTCGAACGGATCGGCGATCACGTAACCAGCATCGCCGAGCAGATTCACTTTATGGTACACGGGACCTTCCCGTCCGATGACCGGCCCAAGGGAGACAGCTCAAGCTTCACCGTCGTCGAAACAGGTGACGGGTCCAACGGCTGACGCGAGGTTGAATGTGAAACCCCTTGTCCTGATCGTTGAAGACGAACCGCCTCTCGTAGAGGTGCTGCGATACAACTTCCAGAGCGCCGGTTTCGATACGCTGACCACAATGGACGGCGAGGAAGCCTTGATCATGGTCGAGGAGGAAAGCCCCGACCTGATCGTGCTCGATTGGATGCTGCCCGGCCTGTCGGGGATCGAGGTTTGCCGGACGATCCGGGAGCGGCGGAAAACCCGGGCGACACCGATCATCATGCTAACGGCCCGCGGCGAGGAAGGTGACCGGATTCGCGGTCTCGATGCCGGCGCCGACGACTACGTGGTCAAGCCGTTTTCGCCCAACGAGTTGGTGGCCCGGGCCCGCGCGGTTATCCGGCGTACCCGCCCGGCGCTGGCCGAAGAGGTGCTCAACTATGGCGGCGTCGAGATGGACCTCGCCGCCCACAAGGTACGCCGCGACGGCCGATCGATCCATCTGGGCCCGACCGAATACCGGCTTCTGCGGGTGTTGTTGGAACGCCCCACCCGGGTATTTTCCCGCGAGCAACTTCTGGACGCGGCGTGGGGCCGGGATGTCTACGTCGAGGAACGTACCGTTGACGTCCATATTCGCCGCCTGCGTGCGGCCTTGAACGGAGCGGGAGAGGTCGACCTCATCCGCACGGTCCGCGGCGGCGGTTACGCCATCGACGCCAGGACGAATTAATCGGCAACCTGATTGGCGAACCAGGACACGAACCTTTCATTTTGCCTGCCGGCGATGGGCGCTAGGCTTCCGCCATGAAGCTGTTCGCTTTCCTGATTGCCGGCCTTGTTTGGCTATTGACCGAGACCGCACCGGCACGCGCCGCGGGTCCCGTTCCGGACCTGCCTGGATGGCTGCCGCCGCCCGTCGGCTGGGAGCGGTTGTCGCCACGGAAGGCTGAGCTCGGCCGGCGGCTGTTCTACGACACCCGGCTGTCGGCGACCGGGGACGTATCGTGCGCGACGTGTCATCGCCAAGACCGGGCGTTTTCGGACCCGCGCGGCGCATCGGCCGGCGCCCACGGCGACCGGCTACGGAGGAACGCCCCCAGCCTCGCAAACGTGGCCTACCGGCCCGTTCTCCTCTGGGCCAATCCCGATGTCCGCAGATTGGAGGACCAGTTGTTGCGGCCGCTGTTTGGCACCGACCCGCCGGAAATGGGAATGAACGGGCGGGAGGATCAACTGCGCCGGCTGTTCCGGCAGGACGAAACCTACCGGAGGATGTTCGGCGCGGCTTTCGGTGCCGGCGGAGACCGGTTGGAACAGATGGCCGTGGCCGTGGCCCAATTTCAACGCACGCTGATATCCGCCCGCTCCGCCTACGACCGGTTTCGGGCCGGTGACCGGCTGGCCATTTCCCCCGCCGCACAGGCCGGCGCCGGCCTGTTTTTCTCGGAACGCCTGCAATGTTTTCAGTGCCACGGCGGACTGCACTTCACCGACACGCATCGGGATCGGCGATTGGCCTTTGACGAGGCGGCGTTTCACAACACCGGGCTCGGTGATCCGGATGATCCGGGATTGGCAACGATGACCGGGCGGGCGGAGGATCGCGGCCGGTTCCGTACGCCCAGTTTGCGCAATGTGGCCGTCACCGCGCCGTACATGCATAACGGCAGCGTCGAAACCTTGCGCGGGGTGATCGAACTCTACGCCGCCGCCGGACGCCCTGAAGGCGGACCGGACCGGAGCTCTCTGGTCCCCGGATTCGAGATCGGCGAGAACGAAATTCGCCATCTGATCGCGTTTCTGGAGAGCCTGACCGATGAGGCATTTCTGACCAACCCGGCCTATGCCAATCCGTTTCCGGTCCGCAAATAGGCGCCGTCCTTGAGGTTTGATTCACGCCCGGGGCGGGGCTAAAAGAGCCCGGTCCACGACAACTCGGACAGCGGAAATTCCATGGCCTCCTACCAATATGTCTATGTGATGAAACAGCTGACCAAGGTCCTGCCCGGGGGGAGGGAATTGGTCAAAGATGTCTCGCTGTCGTTTTTTCCCGGCGCAAAAATCGGGGTGCTCGGCGTCAATGGGGCCGGCAAATCGACCCTGCTCAAGATCATGGCCGGGACCGACAAGGAATTTAACGGTGAAGCCTGGTCGGCCGACGGCGCGACGGTCGGATACCTGCCTCAGGAGCCGGGGCTGGATCCGAACAAGACCGTTGAGGAGAACGTGGTCGAAGGACTTGGCGAGACCACCAGGCTGATCGCCCGGTTCAACGAGATATCCGAAAAATTCGCCGAGCCGTTGGAGGATGACGAAATGAATGCCCTGCTCGCCGAGCAGGGAGAGTTGCAAGAGCAGATCGACGCGGTCAACGGCTGGGAAATCGAGCGCACCGTGGAAATTGCCATGGATGCGCTCCGCTGCCCGCCGGGTGATGCCGATGTCTCCAAACTGTCCGGGGGTGAGCGCCGGCGCGTCGCGCTGTGCCGCCTGTTGTTGCAGAAGCCGGATCTTCTCCTGCTCGATGAGCCGACCAACCACCTGGACGCCGAGTCCGTGGGTTGGCTGGAGCTTCATCTGCAGGAGTACGAAGGCACGGTGGTCGCCGTCACCCACGACCGCTACTTCCTCGATAATGTGGCGGGGTGGATCCTGGAGGTCGACCGGGGTCGCGGTATCCCGTACGAAGGCAATTATTCGTCGTGGCTCGAGCAGAAACAGCAACGCATGGCCCTTGAAGAGAAGCAGGAAAAGACCCGCCAGCGGGCCCTTGCCCAGGAACTGGAATGGATTCGTCAATCGCCGCGGGCGCGGCAGGCCAAGTCCAAGGCCCGAATCCAGGCCTTCGAGGAGTTGCGGGCGCAGGCCGCGGAACGAAATCCCGACACCGCTCAGATCATCATCCCCGAAGGTCCCCGGCTGGGCGATCTGGTCATCGAGGCGGTCAATCTTCGTAAAGGCTACGGCAATCACCTGCTGATCGACGATCTGAGTTTCAAGCTGCCGCCCGGCGGTATCGTAGGCATCATCGGACCCAATGGCGCCGGCAAGACGACGTTGTTCCGGATGATTTCCAGCCAGGAAGAGCCGGATGGCGGTTCCATCCGGCTCGGCGACACGGTCGAGCTCGGCTACGTCGACCAGTCCCGCGATACCCTCAATGACGACAACACGGTCTGGGAAGAGGTTTCCGAGGGCGAGGCCGAGGTGGATCTCGGCAACCGCAAGATCCAGAGCCGGGCCTATGTCGGCCAATTCAATTTCCGGGGCCCCGACCAACAAAAGAAAGTCGGCCAGCTTTCGGGCGGCGAACGCAATCGGGTGCACCTCGCCAAGGTGCTGAAGTCGGGCGCCAATGTGATTCTGCTGGATGAGCCGACCAACGATCTTGATGTGGAAACCCTGCGCGCCTTGGAACAGGGTCTCTTGGAGTTTCCGGGCTGCGCGGCGGTGATCAGCCACGACCGTTGGTTCCTCGACCGTATCGCCACCCACATCCTGGCCTTCGAGGGCAACAGCGAAGTGGTCTGGTTCGAGGGCAATTACGAGGATTACGAAGCCGACCGGCAGCGGCGTCTTGGCGAGAAGGCCAATCAGCCGCACCGGATCAAATACAAGCCGCTCACCCGCGGCTAGGCGGGACTCGCCAGGCCGAGATTCGCGGCTTCGTTCGACATGTTTTGAATGAAGGCCTTGGCGCCGCCGGTGAGGGCATCCGCCCTCGCTTCGCCGGCCGGCGCGGACAACGCAAGAAACGCCGCCAAAACTGCCAAGAGGAGCCTGCGATGTCCGCCGAAGATCCGGAACCGGTTGGGGGTTACCGTTTGGCGCCGGGATTCGCGATTTCGAAGTCGCCGCCAAATCCGGGCGCCGGATCGGCGTCGGGTTCCGCACCGTTCTTAATTTCGTCGGCACGCCGCTGCCGGTAGAGGCTGCGAATGGCGGCATAGAAATCAATGGAGCTTTTCTCGAGGTCGTCCAACACATCCCAGAGCTGATCACGGGTGTCGATGCCGCCAGCGACGGTACGAGAGTTGGCGATGTACTCGCGGCCGGTGTTATTGACCCAAAGGTTCAGGGGATCCATCAGCGTGCCGACCACGAAGCCAATGGCGTCCCGGTAGTTGGAGGGGCCCAGGACCGGCAACATCAGGTAGGGGCCTTCCTCAAATCCCCAAACCGCGAGGGTCTGCCCGAAGTCTTCCCGGTGAGGTTCAAGGCCCCTAGGCGTCGCTTGGTCGAACAAACCAAGCAATCCGGCTGTAGAGTTGACTATGAACCGTCCGGCTGTGGTCATCGCCCGTTTGAACTCACCCTGGAGGATGTCGTTGAAAAAGGTAACCGGCGAACGCAGATTCTCCAGGAAGTTATGTACCGACCGGCGGACGGGGTCAGGCGCAACCGCGCGATAAACGCCGGTCACCGGCTTAATGACCACCTTGTCGAGGCCCTGGTTGAAGCCAAATATGGCCCGGTTCACCCGTTCGCCGGGGTCGTTTATCTCTTGGAATTCGGCGAGGGCTTCGGGGTCGTTGGTCGGGGCGGCGGCGCACCCCGCCAGGACGGCAACCGCGAGGACCATGGCGGCACGCCGAACGAACTCCATTAGGTTACCCGGGTTCGCCATTCCGCCTAATTCCACCGATCTCCAAGTTGACCAATTGCCACCGAGCGCGGCGAGAAGCCAATTCCACGCCGACGCCTTATAGACAATCTCGTATTGAGGGGTAGTGAATCCAACCCGTAACCGAGACCGGCCACCAAGATTCCCGCCAACGATGTGGCGTCGAAACCACAACCGAGTCGATATCATAGGGATGTGGAAAACACCAGTGACGGAAGTCCCGCGATTGGCGGGGGGAACAGGCCTGTGGCGAGTATGTCACACCTCACCTTAAGCCGATGGAATGCATACCGTTTTCGAACGCTACCCGAGTGGTCTTTAGCGCCGAACGGACCGGCGAACAGCCGAGCGGCACCGAGGCCGGGTAGCCATCGGAAATCGCGGTCAAATATAGTTGGTCAATCGCACGAATCGGTTCTTGATAATATAAAGATATAATTATATTATCATATATCCTGTCGGAATTGAGATGTTGCCATGGACGACCTCTTACGATGCCTGCGTGCCGCGGCCGAACAGACCCGTTTGCGGCTTCTGGTTTTGTGCGCCGATGGCGACCTGACGGTTAGCGAACTGGTCCATATCGTCGGCCAAAGCCAGCCCCGGGTGTCTCGGCATCTAAAAGTCTTAACCGATGCGGGGCTGCTTGAGCGGATGCGCGAGGGCAGTTGGGTATTCTATCGGGTGCCGGCATCCGAGCTGACGGGCGGACTGATCGAACGGCTGCTGGAGCTGATTCCCGAAGACGACGCTCAATTTCAATCGGATCACGCGCGGCTGGTGCTGGTTAAGGCAGACCGGCTGGCGGCGGCGACGGCCTACTTTAGGCAGGTCGCGGGGGATTGGCACCGGCTGCGGTCACTTCATATCGAGGAGCAGACCGTGGAGGCGGCGATTACAGATCTGGCGGATCGCGGCAACCGCGGAGGCCTGTTGGATATCGGCACCGGGACGGGCCGGATGTTGGAGCTTTTGGGACCCTATTTCGACGAAGCGGAGGGTGTGGACCTGTCCCACGAAATGCTGGCAATCGCACGGTCCAATCTTGATGGCCGGGAAACGGCCCATTGCCGCGTTCGGCACGGCAACATGTACATGCTGCCCTACCCTCATGACAGCTTCGATCTCATCACCATCCATCAGGTCCTTCACTATGCGGGCGAGCCTGAACGGGTGATCGCCGAAGCCGAGCGGGTCTTGCGTCCCGGCGGAAGGATCGTCGTCGTCGATTTCGCACCTCACGATCTCGAGGAATTGCGTGACCGCCATCAGCATCGGCGCCTGGGGTTCGCAGACGAGGAGTTTGCCGAATGGGCTCGCCAATCCGGACTGAATGCCGGTCCGGTGGCCCACCTCACCGGGGGTAGACTAACCGTTGTGGTTTGGCACGGTGACAAAGCCGGCGGCCGGCATGCGGAGGACAACGCTCCACTTACCATAAGCGCGCGGGCAGGGGCCGGGGCCGATGCCTGAGGACCCTCGATCCCTGCCAACAATTGCCGCCGCACCGCAATTTCCGCTCAACGTATCCTTCGAGTTCTTTCCCCCAAAGAGCGAAAAGGCGGAAGCCTCCCTGTGGCAAACCGTGGACCGGCTTCAGCCGCTCAATCCCGCTTTCGTCTCCGTGACCTATGGCGCCGGCGGCTCGACCCGGTCCCGCACCCACGACATCGTCCGGCGGATCACCCACGAGCGTGGCATGCGGGCTGCCGCCCACCTTACGTGTGTCGGGGCGAGCCGGGAGGAAGTAGAGGAAGTGGCCCGGGACTATTGGGCGGCCGGTATCAAACATATCGTCGCGCTGCGCGGTGACCCGCCGGAAGGAGAGGACGGCTACACGCCCCATCCCGACGGCTTTGTGTATGCGGCCGATCTTGTGGCGGGCCTAAGGAAAGTCGCCGATTTTGAGATCAGCGTCGCCGCTTATCCTGAAACCCATCCCGAAGCCGCCAGTGCCGATGCCGATCTCGACAATCTGAAGCGCAAGGTGGATGCAGGCGCCAGCCGCGCCATCACCCAGTTTTTTTTCGACGTCGGTTGTTACTTCCGGTTCGTTGACCGGGCACGCGCGGCCGGCATTGACGTACCCATCGTCCCAGGCATCTTGCCGGTGACCAACTACGCACAAGTTTGTCGGTTCAGTGCCATGTGCGGCGCTGCCGTTCCGTCTTGGATGGCAGACCTGTTCGATGGCATGGACGATGATCCGGAAACCCGCAAGCTCATCGCCGCGACGGTCGCCGCCGAGCAATGCCGGGCCCTGGCGGCGGAAGGGGTGACCGATTTTCATTTTTATACGCTCAACCGGGCGGACCTGACGTTCGCCATCTGCCACATACTGGGCGTGCGAGCCCACACCAGCTCACCCCCTGCGGAGGCGCAGGCATGACCGCGGCGGTGATCGACCAACCGAGGGAGCGGTCCAAGGCGGTGCCGGCGGAACGCGCGGCTCGCCTCAAGCATCTGCTGTCCGAGCGCATCCTGGTCATGGATGGGGCCATGGGGACCATGATCCAGGCCCGAAAATTCGACGAAGAGGAGTTCCGCGGCGAACGGTTTGCCGATCATGCCCACCACCAACGGGGCAATAACGATCTCCTCAATCTCACCCAGCCGACATTCATCGAGAACATCCATGAATCGTACCTGGAAGCCGGTGCAGACATTCTCAAGTCCAACACGTTCAACTCGACAGCCATCGCCGAGGCCGACTACGGCATGGAGGACGTGGTTCTGGAACTCAACCGCGAAGGGGCCCGCCTCGCTCGGCTGGCTGCCGACAAGGCTGAGGCGGCCGACGGAACCCGGCCGCGTTTCGTCGCCGGCGTGCTCGGCCCGACGAACAGGACGGCATCCATCTCCCCTGATGTGAACGATCCCGGATTCCGCAATATCTCGTTCGATGAATTGGTTCGCATCTATACGGAATCGGCGACCGGCCTGATCGAGGGTGGTGCCGACATCCTGCTGGTCGAAACGGTCTTCGACACACTCAACTGCAAGGCAGCCATATATGCGATCCATACGGTCTTCGAGCAGCGCGGGGCGGAAATTCCCCTGATCATTTCCGGCACGATTACCGATGCGTCGGGCCGCACTCTCTCGGGCCAGACCCCGGAGGCCTTTTGGACGTCGGTGGCTCATGCCAATCCGCTGGCGGTCGGCTTGAACTGCGCGCTCGGCGTCGACCAGCTTCGGCCCCACATCCAATCCCTGGCCGCGGTGGCCGACGTGCCGGTTAGCATTCACCCCAATGCAGGGTTGCCCAATGCCTTTGGGGGATACGACGACACACCGGAGCATATGTCCGCGATGCTGCGGGAATTTGCCGAAGACGGTTTGGTCAATATCGTCGGGGGTTGTTGCGGCACCACGCCTGAACATATCCGCGTATTGGCGGACGCGATGGCGGGGCTCGCGCCACGTGAGGTGCCGGAGAGGTTGGCACGCTGTAGCTTGAGCGGTTTGGAACCTCTCGACTTCAGTGACGTAACCGGCTTCGTCAATGTGGGCGAACGGACCAACGTGGCCGGGTCGGCCCGGTTCAAGAAGCTCATTGTCGAGGAGGATTATGCGACCGCCCTCGAGGTCGCCCGCCAACAGGTAGAGAACGGCGCCCAGGTCATCGACGTCAACATGGATGAGGCGATGCTGGATTCCGAGGCCGCCATGGTGCGGTTCCTGAAGCTGGCGGCCACCGAGCCGGACATCTGCCGGGTGCCGGTGATGATTGATTCTTCCCGTTGGCCGGTTATCCGGGCGGGACTCAAGTGCCTCCAGGGCAAGTGCGTGGTCAATTCCATCAGTCTGAAGGAGGGCCAGGAACCGTTCCTCGAACAGGCCCGCGAGATCCTGAAGTATGGCGCGGCGGTCATCGTCATGGCGTTTGATGAGCAGGGCCAGGCCGACACCTATGACCGGATGGTGGAAATCTGCACCCGGTCCTACCGGCTGCTGGTCGACGAGACCGGCTTTCCCGCCCACGACATCATCTTCGATGCCAACATTTTTCCGGTCGCCACGGGGATCGAGGAACACCGGAACTTCTCCTCCGATTTCATAAGGGCGGTCGCCGGCATCAAGAAGACACTGCCGGGCGCCATGACCAGCGGCGGGGTCAGCAACGTGTCGTTTTCCTTTCGGGGCAACAATCCGGTTCGCGAGGCCATGCACACCGTGTTCCTGTATCATGCGGTCAATGCCGGTCTCGACATGGGCATCGTCAATGCCGGACAGTTGGCGGTGTACGCGGATATTCCCGAAGATCTGCGGGAACGCATAGAGGATCTCATCCTAAATCGCCGCGATGATGCCACCGAACGGCTGCTCGAAGTCGCCTCGGAGGTCGAGGGCCAAGTCAAATCCCGAGAGGAAGACCGTTCATGGCGGGACGAACCGGTGGAGTCCCGCCTCTCCCACGCCCTGGTGAAGGGCATCTCGGATTTTATCGTGGAAGACACCGAAGAAGCCCGCCAAGCCGCGGCGCGGCCCATCGAGGTGATCGAGGGACCGCTGATGGATGGAATGAATATCGTCGGCGACCTGTTCGGGTCCGGGCAAATGTTTTTGCCTCAGGTGGTGAAAAGCGCCCGGGTGATGAAGCAGGCCGTCGCCCACCTGATCCCATTCATCGAAGAGGAGAGAGGCGGCGGCCCGCGCAGCAAGGGCAGGATTCTGCTGGCCACCGTAAAGGGCGACGTTCACGACATCGGAAAGAACATCGTCGGCGTGGTGCTGCAGTGCAATGGCTACGAAATCATCGACCTCGGGGTGATGGTCCCCTACGAGAAGATACTGGAAGCCGCGAAGGCGGAAGATGTCGACATTGTCGGGCTGTCGGGGCTGATTACCCCGTCACTCGAGGAGATGTCCTCGGTGGCGCGCGAACTCAGCCGGGACGGATTCAAGGTGCCGCTGCTGATCGGCGGGGCGACGACGTCCAAGGTTCACACGGCGGTCAAGATTGAGCCGGAATATGACGGACCCACCGTGCATGTCGTGGACGCCTCCCGCGCCGTCGGCGCCGCCAGCAATCTATTGAGCGACAGCTTGCGCGGTGACTATCTGGCGGGGATCACGGCCGAGTACGAGGAAGTTCGCGACCGTCATGCGGCCCGCGACAAGACGGACCGGGGGCTGTCGATCGGGGACGCCCGGGCCAACCACGCCAAACTGTCCTGGTCGGGCTATGAACCCCCGGTGCCGGGTCAACTTGGTCTCCAGGTTTTCGAAGATTTCGATTTCGCGGAGCTTACGACGCGGATCGACTGGACGCCGTTTTTTCGGAGTTGGGAACTCGCCGGGACCTACCCGCGTATCCTCGATGACCCGGTGGTCGGCGAGGCGGCCCGGTCCCTGTATGGCGATGCTCAAGCCATGCTGCAGCGGCTAGTGGGGGAGAAATGGCTGACCGCCAAGGGGGTGATCGGATTCTTCCCGGCGAATGCCGTGGGCGATGACATCGAGATATACGAAGACGACGATCGAGAGCAGGTCCGGGCCGTGGTGCCCATGCTGCGTCAGCAAATGGAGAAGGGCTCCGGCCGCGCCAATTTTTCCCTGGCCGATTTCATTGCCCGGAAAGGCTCGGGGATCGACGACTATATCGGCGCTTTCGCGGTCACGACGGGGATCGGCATCGAGGAGCATGTTGCGGCCTTCGAAGGCGCCAACGACGACTACAACGCCATCCTGCTGAAGGCGCTCGCCGACCGCTTGGCGGAGGCTTTCGCCGAGCGCATGCACGAACGGGTGCGCCAGGAGTTCTGGGGCTACGAGGCGCGGGGCGCGCTCACCAACCCGGAGTTGATCAAGGAAAAGTACCGCGGCATCCGGCCCGCCCCCGGCTATCCGGCCTGCCCCGATCACTCGGTTAAACCACAGCTGTTCGAACTGCTGTCCGCCGAAGACCGGATCGGCATTTCACTCACCGAGAGTTTCGCCATGATGCCGGCGGCGTCCGTCTCGGGCTATTATTTCGCCCATCCGGAGGCGGAATATTTCGGTATCGGCCGGCTCTCCAGGGATCAGGTCGAGGATTACGCGGCGCGGCGCGGCGTCCCGGTGGCGCAGGCCGAGACGTGGTTGGCGCCAAATCTCGGCTACGCCCGCTAAGCGCCCTGGCCGAAGAACGGCAATCGAATAGTCCGTGTTTATTCGCGGCGCGAGGGCGGCTATTAATCCCTTCCGCCGCTCAAGAATTCGGGAGGATCGTGATGAACGCCGCGCAACTGAGAGAACGCCAGTCCCCATTGAAAGCCAAATACAAGGATGAACCGGGGGCGGCCGCACGGGTCCTGCATGGCGAAGGCGTTCTGGTGCCCGAACATCTTTCCTGCCGGGTCGATATGGGTTTCGGTGTTGCCGAAGCCGGGCTTCATCCGGCGGCGGGCGGAGACGGGAGCTGGGCCTGTTCCGGTGATATGTTGCTGCAAACCCTGGCGGCGTGCGCCGGGGTCACCATGACGGCGGTGGCGGCCGCGATGGAAATCGATATCAAGTCCGGCGCGGTCCGGGCCGAGGGCGACCTCGATTTTCGCGGCACCCTGGGCGTCGACAAGACCGCGCCGGTCGGGTTCACCGGTATTCGCCTGTTCTTTGACCTGAAAACCGATGCCGCACCGGACCGGCTCGAGACGCTGCTGAAGCTGACCGAGCGCTATTGCGTCGTCCTGCAGACCCTTCAAGGGGGGGCGGAGATCTCATCGGTGATCAACGGGACCTAAGCGACCGACTTCATCCAGGCGATGCATTCGTCGAGCGCCGCAGGCGTATTCGCCGCGCCAACCTCATGGCGCCAACCATGGCCCGGCAGAACCCAGGAAAACCGGTGGTCCCTAAGGCGTTCCATGGATCGGATCTGGGTCGGCCAGTCGTACCAGCACACCCGCCGGCCGGCACGGAGGCGCTCCCGGTCGGGGTTCCACCACAGATGATCGCCGGTAAACAGGAAGTGTTCCCGATAGAGCAAACAGGCCGATCCCCGGGTGTGGCCAGGCACGGGAATTATCAGCAGGTCGTCGCCCAGGGCGACGGGATCGGCGCCGTCGATCATCTGTTCGAACATTCGGGTACCCCTGCCGATGTCGCCTGCGTGCATGATGCGCCGGCAGTTAAAATAATCGGCGAACTTTTGATGATCGGCGATGTCGTCCCGGTGGCTCAGGAACATGATGTCGATGCCGCCCAGCGCCTCCAGGCGATTGACCAGGTCGCGGGCGAACCGGGGGGAGTCGACCAGCACGTTTCCGTGGGGCCGGCGGATGAAATAGCTCGAGGCGCCGTAGGACGCGCCCGAGTGATAGCCGCAGTAATAGACCTCATCCGCCAGATGCTCGGGGAACGCCGCCTTGGCGGCCGACATGTCGTGTTTGCTCTCGCTGCCGATGGCCGAGACGGGACAGGTCAGCAATGCCCTCAATGCCTGCTGAACCTGGTCGTCGTTGGCGGGCTGCCTGTAGACCCGGGAGTACGCCCCTTCACCGTCGAAACTGTCAGGTGCCACCCACCGGCAGGCTTCGCAATCGATACAAGACGAATCGACAAAAAACTCGCCGTCGACGTTGGATACCAGGCGCTGCGCCGGGTTGACCATGCGGGCTCACCTTCCCTGTTTGCCCGCAACCCTAACCGCGACCCGCCGCCCCATCAACCGGACGCGTTTTGCGGTTAATTCGATTTCGCCAGGGTGTTGAAAACCGGCACGCGATTTCTCTTGGCCCGGGACGGGCCGGCGCTGTGCTTCCTGTTGGGTGACGGGGCTGAAGGGAGAAAGCCCGGTGAGCAACGCGCAATCCCGGAAGATGCGCTGAAAAGCGCCAAACAGGCCCTCAGCCGGAGATCGGGACGCCGGCACCCGGTGGGCGAGCTGATGGACAGGACGGCCCTCCGGGCCTAGCCTTGTCATCACTCACCGGCTCGATTTTTTGGAGGGAAAGATGAAACTGACCATAGCAGCGATTGTCGCGGTTTCGATCTTGATGATGCCGACCGAGGGCACCGCGCAAAGCAATCCGGCGGAAACCATCACCGAAGCATGGTCCTGCGACGGTGAAATCACGTTGAAGTCAAACTGCTCGCCGAGTGAGTGCGTTGGATCGGTGAAAATCGGAAACTACCCGGCCAAGAAAACTGAATTTCGCGTCGACGGCGTTGACCGCCTCTGGGGTTGGTGGTGGGATAAACCGAAACATGACAGTTATGACCACACGTTTGTGATCACAAATAACCCCCTTAATCTCATCTCCGGTGCTTTTGGCGCTCTTGCACAAAGCCTTGACGACGAGAGCGGCCAAGACGGGAGCGGCCAACTGTATGGCTATATTGGCCTCTACTACGATTTTCGCGGCTCCAAAGGCAACGAAGGAGTGGAGCCAAGCCGCTTCTATACATGCGTCCGCGAAGGCGACCGGCACAAAGGCAAAGGAGCCAAAGAAACCATAGGGGCCGGCAACACTCGGGACGATCTGTTCGCCAAGGCGCTTTCCCGGCGGCCGACGGCTCATGACCCGAACCGGCGCATTTCCATCAGCGAGCGGGACGCCCTGATCGGCGCCATCCGCGATCAGGTCGCCAAGTGCTGGTCGCTGCCGGCCGGTGCCAAGGGCGCCGAGAATATGATCATCGAGATCAACGTGGCGGTGAACCCGGACGGTCGTGTGCGGGAAGCCAGCATTGTAAATTCGGGCCGTATGTTCTCGGACCCGTTTTTCCGGGCGATGGCGGAAAGCGCGCTGCGGGCCGTGAAAAACCCGCGCTGTAGTCCGTTTAAGTTGCCGGGAGACCGATACGAGGTTTGGAAAGACCTGACACTGGTGTTTAATCCCAAGGAAATGTTCGGGGGATAGAAAAGCTAGCAGGGAACGTCAATGAAACCAATCAAACCTATCCTCATATTCTTTCTCTTAACCGTCGTCGCGCTGCCGGCCAGGACGCTGGCACTAGGCCGACGATCTGAGGATCCGTGAGATCGAGGAATTGAGCGCGCCATGAGCCGTGCCGCCGGCTACCTGGAGGAAGCCGGTACCGGCGCGGCCTAATTTGGGAAGTCATTGGCCGGTGGAAGCGGAAAACCGGCCCCGGATGGTGAGCTCGAGACCATCCTCGCCGATTATATTCGTGAGCGGCTGGTGACCAAAAACATCGTCAACCGACGGACTGGCCGACAGTTGGGTAACATCACGCTGTCTCTTGGCGCGGCTGAGTACCAGCCGGGTGAGTCGGTGAGTGAACTCATCCCGCGGGACGGGTCGGCGCTCTACCCCGCCAAACGGAAAGGGCGCAGCCGGGTCATGTCGGAGCGGAATCCCGGCGATAGCGAGCTGTCGCCGGCTGTATGACCGGCGCGCGCCATGTTGCAGTCCGGAGCCCAGACGCGTATTAATGTATTGTTCGTAATCCATTGATTCGATTGAGGAATGTTCGGACGCAAATTGCGGCCTAGCCGGCTGCTCATGCGGGCACGCCGGATTATCAGGAACGACCAGCTCATTCTCGTGGTGCTGGCGGTTGTCGTCGGCGCGTTGGCCGGCATTGGCACCATCTTGATCCGCGAAGGCATCGATTGGGTCCAGACCATTGGCTTCGGCTCGCCCGAGGAAAGTATCTTTTCCATGGCCTCCGACCTGGCCTGGTGGGTCGTCCTGCTGGTACCTACGGTCGGCGGGTTGATCGTCGGATTGTTCATTTACTGGGTCATGCCCGAGAAAAAACCGCAAAGCGTCGCCAAGGTCATCGAGGCGAGCGCGCTTCGCGGCGGGCGCATGTCCATTCGGGAAGGCTTTGGGGCAGCGGTGGCGAGTGTCATTTCAATCGGTTCGGGGGCATCGGTTGGCCGGGAAGGCCCGGCCATCCACCTGGGCGCCACCTTGGGCGCTTGGGTCGCCCGGCGATTGCACCTGACACGATCCCTGTCGCGTGCCCTGTTGGGCTGCGGCGCGGCCGCCGCGGTCGCCGCTTCGTTTAACGCCCCCATCGCCGGCGCTTTGTTCGCTCACGAGGTGGTGGTCGGCCATTTCGCCCTCAGCGCCTTCGCGCCGATCGTTATCGCGAGCGTGGTCGGGACCATATTCACGCGCACCTATTTCGGAGACTTTCCGGCATTCAGCGTCTTCGAGCAATCACTGGTGTCGATCTGGGAGTTCCCCGCCGTCATCGGACTGGGCGTTGCCAGCGGCATTACGGCCATCATTCTGATGCGTTCGGTGATGGTGGTCGAAGATCAGTTCAAGAAGGTGCCCGGCCCCACCTGGACCCACCCGGCCATCGCCGGATTTCTGGTCGGGCTGATCGCTTTGGTATTTCCTCAGGTGCTGGGCGTGGGATATGCGGCAACCAACGACGCCATGCAGACCATTATTCCGCTGCAATTCCTCATCGCCCTGGTGTTTGCCAAGATACTCGCGACCGCGCTCAGTCTCGGCGGCGGGTTCGGCGGCGGCATATTCACGCCGTCGCTGATGGTCGGCGCCTTGCTGGGCGGGGCTTACGGCATTGTCGCCACCAGTATCTTTCCCGACCTCTCCTCCGGCCCCGGCGCCTATACCATCATCGGCATGGGTGCCGTGGCCGCGGCCGTGCTCGGCGCACCCATCTCGACGACCCTGATCGTTTTCGAGCTAACCGACAACTACCCCCTGACCATCGCGGTGATGGTCGCCGTGGTCATCGCGACGGTGATGGTGCAGCAGTTCAACGGCCGATCCTTTTTCAGCTGGCAGCTTGAGCGGGCCGGTCTCGACCTCAAAGGCGGGTTCGAAGCCGCGCTATTGCGATCCATCAAGGTCAGCAAGGTAATGACCAAGGAGAGCGAGACCATTCCGGTGTCCGCCGGCATCGCCGAAATCCGTCACTTGCTGCAGGATTCGCCGACCGGAGAGTTGTTCGTGCTCAAGGAGGACGGGGAGCTATTCGGCACCATCACACTGCACGATCTCCATGATATTGCCTTCGAATCCGACCTCGACATGGACAATCTGATAAACGCGGGCGATGTCGCCAGGCTGCACCCGCCGGTCATCGATCTCGACGACGACCTCCAGACGGCGAATAAGCTGATCCGGGATTCAGGCGAGCACTACATCGCCGTTGTCGACGACCACAAATCGATGAAGTTCCAAGGGACGTTGCACGAGACCGAAGTGATGGTCGCCTATAACCGCGCGCTGGTCGAAGCGCGGGAAGAAGAGCACCAGTCCGGAATTTAAAGGCTGTTATCCAGCCGCAGCCAGTCGTAGCGGTCCATCGACCTGACGCCGATTTCCTCGGATGTCAGGCTGGCGGCACCCCTGCGCAGCACGTTGAGCGGCACTGTGTCACCAGCTTCCCCGCTATTCCAGAGCTTGCGGAAGTAATCCGCCTGACCGGAGACCGGATTTCCGCCGACGCCGAGAATCAAATCGCCCGGCTTGATGCCCGCGCGGGCCGCCGGGCCGCCGGGACTTATCCGTGACACAATAACCCGGCTATGGAGTTCCTGGGTGTTGGCGCCGATCCAAGGCCGGTACGGTCCCGCGCGGCGGCCCTTTGAGAGCAAATCGGCGAACACCGGCTTCAACTCGTCGATGGGCACGAACATGTTGCCCGGCAGCGGATGGCCGAGGCCCGAAGAATCGCCAACGAACAGGGATCCGATTCCCAGCAGTTTTCCGTCCGGGCCGAGCAATGCGGCGCCGCTGTGGTAGGCATGAGGCGGCGAGGTGAATATCGCCTTTTCAAGCAGGTACTCCCAGGCGCCTGCGAAGGGCCGGCGGGAGACAACTTGCGCTGTCGATATGGGCTGTGCGCCACCCCGGCTGACGATTAGAACCTGATCCAACACGTTCAGCTCCGCCGACCGCCCGAACCTGATGGGTTCGATGCCGAGAGGCCGCCGCGCCTTGATAAGACCGAAGCCGGTCTCATGATCGTAAGCCACGATGCCGGCGGGAATTTGGTTGCCGTCGGCGCCGGTGACGACCGCCCCCGATGCTTCCAGAATCAAATAGCCGATCGTCAGCACCAAGCCGTTACTGTCGACGACGACGCCGCTGCCTTGCCGTTCGGTTCCGAGGAACCGGGCAGTCCGTGCATCCGCTGGAACTTCCGCCTTCACGTTGACGATGGCATTGAGCAGCTCGCCCGCCTGGTTGCCGGATTGGGCGGCAACGGATTGCGGGAGCATAAGGGCTGCCGCTAAAATCAGCATGGTGAACAGAGCAGGCGCGCGCCGTAAGGTCATAACCGTTACCTCGAACAGGAAACGAATCGCCCCAGGCTTCAACAGTGATCCTACGCCCGCGGCGAGTCAAAGCCTATGTTCGGCTCAACACACAAACGTGTCCGAATCCCTGCGATCCGGAGGCGGTGCTTATGTAGCCGTCGGTTTTGGACTGAGTCGCCGGACCCGGCGTGATATAACAGGGGCATGTCCGACGCTTTCGATCTCAGGGATCCGGCGCCCGCACCGCCGGCCCCGTCCGGGTCACGCGCTCCAACCGCCGAGCCGCCCTACTTCAAGGGCCTGAACGAGGAACAGCGCCGCGCCGTGGAGGCGACCGAGGGTCCGGTCCTGGTGCTTGCCGGCGCCGGCACCGGCAAGACCCGGGTGCTGACGACCCGGCTCGCCCACATCCTGATGAACGGGCTGGCGCACCCCGGTCAGGTCGTCGCCGTCACGTTCACCAACAAGGCCGCCCGGGAGATGAAGGATCGGGTGGCGGCCATCACCGGCCGTCCGGTGGAGGGATGGTGGCTGGGGACGTTCCATGCCCTGGCGGCACGAATTCTCCGCAGCCACGCCGAGGCTGTCGGCCTCAAACCCAACTTCACTATCCTCGATGCGGACGACCAGTTGCGGCTGTTGAAGCAGGTGATGGAAGGCCGCGATATCGACGACAGGAAGTGGCCGGCCCGGATGCTGCTAGATCATATTCAGCGCTGGAAGGACCGGGGCCTGACACCGGAAAAGGTGTCGGAGGCGGAAGGCGGCGCCCTGGCCGGCGGGTGTCTGATGCAGCTCTACGCCGCGTATCAGGACCGGCTCCGCACCCTAAACGCGGCCGATTTCGGCGACCTGCTGCTCCACAATTTGACCCTGTTCGCCGGGCACCCGGATATTCTGGCCGGGTATCAGGACCGGTTCCGCTATCTGCTGGTGGACGAATACCAGGACACCAATGTGGCCCAGTATCTCTGGCTGCGGCTGCTTGCCCAGTCCCACAAGAACCTGTGCTGCGTCGGCGATGACGACCAGTCCATCTATTCCTGGCGCTTCGCCGAGGTCGGCATCATCTTGAAATTCGAGAGGGACTTTCCGGGTGTGGAGGTGATCCGCCTGGAGCGCAATTACCGCTCGACGCGGCACATATTGGGCGCCGCCTCCGGTTTGATCGCCCATAACGAAGGGCGGCTCGGCAAGACCCTGTGGACCGGGATCGATGCCGGCGACAAGGTCAGTGTCCAGGGCGTGTGGGACGGCGAGGAGGAAGCCCGGGTTATCTGCGGCGAAGTGGAGGCCAAACAACGCGGCGGCCATTCCCTGGAACAGATGGCGGTCCTGGTGCGAACGGGTTTCCAGACCCGTGAGTTCGAAGAGCGGCTGATCACCCTTGGGATTCCCTACCGGATCGTTGGCGGCCCGCGGTTTTACGAGCGTCGGGAAACCCGTGATGCCATCGCTTATTTCCGGGTGATCGTCAGTCCCGATGACGACCTCGCCTTCGAGCGCATCGTCAACGTGCCCAAGCGCGGGCTTGGACAGGCGACCCTTCAGGCGGTGCATCACTTGGCCCGGGGGCAGGGGATTTCGCTCTACGAGGCGTGCCGCCGGATCGTCGAGACCGACGAGTTGCGGCCCAAGGCGCGGGGCACGCTCGCGGCGCTGATTACCGATTTCGAGCGCTGGCGCTCCCAGTTGGAAATCCTCGATCACGCCGAACTAGCGGGGGTCGTTCTCGACGAAAGCGGGTACACCGACATGTGGCAGGAACAGAAAAATCAAAACCCCGAAGCATCCGGGCGCTTGGAAAATCTGAGAGAACTCGTCGACCAACTCCAAGATTTCGAGAGCCTGCAGGGTTTCCTGGAGCACGTCAGCCTGGTGATGGAAAACGAAGACAACGCCACCGACGAGAAGCTCAGCCTGATGACCCTGCACGCGGCCAAGGGCCTGGAGTTCGACCTCGTCTTCCTGCCGGGCTGGGAGGAAGGCCTGTTTCCGCACCAGCGTTCACTGGATGAAGAAGGGCTCAAGGGCCTCGAGGAGGAGCGCCGCCTGGCTTACGTGGGCCTGACCCGCGCCCGCCAAAAGGCGCATGTCACCTATGCGGCCAACCGGCGGATCTACAATCAGTGGCAAAGCGCCCTGCCGTCCCGGTTCATCGACGAACTGCCGGAGGAACATGTGGACGTGTTCTCCGATACCGGCCTCTACGGCGGTGGGCATGCCGGAGGGTCGGCGCGCCCGATTCTGCGCGAGACCCCGCAGACATTTTCATTCCGAGAGACCGGGCGCGCGCCCCGCCGCCGCGATGGGGTCATTCTCGATGGCGAGGCTTGGGAGATCGATACCGCCGAGGGCGACTCCCGGTTCGAGGAAGGCACCCGGATCTTTCACCAGAAATTCGGATACGGGCGGGTCCAGGCCCGGGACGGCAACAAGCTCGAGGTGGTCTTCGACAAGGCGGGCACCAAGAAAGTCATCGACAGCTTCGTCGAACCCGCCTGACCGATCGCCCGTTGGCAACGCCCGAGCACATTTTCCGGGTCCGGATTTCCGCACCGCCCGGGGCCGCCGATGGTATCGTCACGGCCCTCGAGCCCCACCTCGATTCGGTCGCCCGGACCCACGATGAAGACGGGATGCTTGCCGAAGCGGTGATCACCGGATTTGCATCCGGCCCGCCAAATGAGGCGGCCATCCACCAAGCGGTCGCCGCCGCGGCGGACGCCGCTCAACTAGAGACGCCGGAAATCGACATCGCCCAGGTCCAGGTGCGCAACTGGGTGGCCGACAATCTGAAGGAATTTCCGCCGCTCACCGCCGGGCGGTATTTCGTCTACGGCGCCCACTATGAGGAGGAAGTTCCGGTGGGGACGGTCGGCCTCCGCATTCCGCCGGGAGCGGCATTCGGGACCGGTGATCACGGTTCCACACGGGGCTGCCTGTTGGCGCTGGATGCCATGCGAATCGCCGCTCACCGCAGGGTGCTCGATATGGGATGCGGGTCGGGGATATTGGCATTGGCGGTGGCAAAGCGGTGGCGGGGGGCAAGGAAAATTGTCGCCGCCGACATCGATCCCGGATCCATCGAAATTGCCGCTGCAAATTTCGCCGCGAACGGTGTTGGGAGCCGGGTCGAGAGCGTCGTGTCCCGGGGCTATCGGGCCGCGCCGGTCCGCCGAAATTCATATGATTTGATTATGGCCAACATCCTCGCCCGTCCGCTGACCCGGATGGCAGGGGACCTGGCGCATCATCTGGCGCCGGGCGGCACCGCCATCCTCTCCGGACTGGTAACCCGCGATGCCGCGCGGGTGCTCACGGCGCATCGGCGGCTGGGTCTATTTCTGGTCCGGCGCATTGTCATCGACGATTGGACGACGCTTGTCCTCGGACGGCGCTAGCCCGCATTTCTCACCAGGGGCGCGACCCGAAGGGCGGCGCTCTCTGGTCGACAGCGTGCGTCGAGGCGCTTGCCCGATGTCACCGCATCGCGCGGCGCGCCTCTCCTGCTCCGCCGA
>LXNI01000806.1_pt1 | contig 33067 bp, 22 predicted proteins | sample 809091 | NCBI WGS metagenome assembly LXNI01 (sample SAMN04870527, study PRJNA318959) | sponge metagenome | biome: 01000161; feature: marine sponge reef; material: water | host: Sarcotragus foetidus | place: Greece: Milos, Mediterranean Sea | collected 2013-05-29 | depth 5-7 m | reverse complement strand
ATTTTGAGAAACGTTGGCCAAAAGGATTGTCCGTCAACAGTGCCGATATCGTGAATCAAAATCCACTGGTGGTCGGTGAAAGGGAACATCTGGAGTCGGCTGATAACTTGCGGCTTGCCCGAGCTTCACGAGTTCGTCTGAACCTGAAGAATCTGTCGAGGCTGATTGACGGATTGGGGCAGTTTGTGCCGAGTACCCAAGTCAGAAAGCTGGATCAACGCCTTTTTGAGTTGGCTGCTCAGAAAAATGCACCAACCCACGAAATGAAAGGGTTATGTCAGCTGATCAAACCAACTGAAGCCATTGATATCGGGGAGCAGCAACGTATCGCAAGCCTGTTTGTCCTGTGCAAGATAAATGGCGGTCAATTGGAGGGGCATTATCAATTGACCGGTGAACTTCGCATTCGCTCGGGTGTGATTCAATCGCAGTCCGGATTCGATCGATTGGTGTTGGGCGGGGATCATTTCGTTTCCAGTGTGACGCACCGGGGAGGTATGATCACGGCGAAAGGAGACCGCTGGTGGGTTCGACTCGGATTGTTCGAAGCCGGCACCTTGCTACATGCCCGGCTGCCAGATGGTGATATTCTGGACCATCTTACCTTGAGTTGGCCCAAGTCAGTCAATACGCATTTTCCTTCTCAAACGACAACAACAGCCGGTGAGGCGAGCCTGGTTACGCTACGAAGTGGGGCAATGATTTCAGATGCCATTGGCAGGATGATTCAAAAGGCCGAGCAAGGCGAGCTGAATGTGTTTTCCTCAAGCACATTCCGGGGGCGGATTTTATTTAATGAATTACTCAAGTTTTTACAAATAAACCAATGATATAAAATATGATTATTTACTCATCTTCAACAAATTTGAGCGACTGATAGGCGGTTCGCATGGCGTGTCTTCGCTTCATCGGGGAGCGGATAAAGCGGTTCAGCGCTGCGACCAGTGTTTCTCCGTGCTTTTCCGATAGAAGGCTGATTTCCTCCCTGACCGCCAGTGATGTCTTTAACCAGTGAACCGAAACGATGTACTCGCCCTGTCCATGGTCAAAAAGTCTATCCAGAATTTCTTGGAGCGTTTGTTGCGTACCCGAGGTTGACAGCCATTGCTCCGCCACTTGGTCAAATGACACTGCTGTTGCGTTTCTGCCGTTAAAACAGGCCATTTGCAACAGGCCTTGTGGCCATAATTCCGGATACCGGGTACATTGTTTTCGGACTGCATTGGCAAATGTCACTGCATGGGTCAGATCAAGCCAGCCGATATTGCCTGCAACCGTAACATGTCGTTTGTCCTGTCGGGTGATATCGAAATTGAGCAGGTTGATGGCATTGGTCAACAACAGCGCAGTATAAATTTTTTCCGGTTCGGCACGACTGCAGTCGACCGTCATGGACAAGGATTTGTTGATACCCTGCTTGTACCACAGGTTTGCCGCTGGTGTGACGCCATTGTGTCGCCCCCATGCGTTCAGTGCCGCGCCATAGCCTCGAAATTCAGGGATCCGATCTTCACGTGTTGCAAAAACCAGGCTGCGTGTCAGCGACAGCAGTAATGGCTCAATCACATCCGGTCCTAATTTTTCAATCAGATATTTCGCTTTTGTCACGTAGATAAGTGAATGCCCGAAGTCGTTATAGTGGGTCAGTGCTGCCCGAGTCAGGGCATGTTCAAAATCACCAAACGTGAGTTGTGACTGCAGACCGCCACGGACAAGGGACACTGCGGTATTTTCATTTTCCATCTCGATTGCTTCGAGAAAAGCGGTTTCACTAAAGGGAGTGCGCTTTGTCGTGAAGGGATAGGACTGTTCCCGCAGGACATCGAACGAGACATGGGCAATACTCTCCAACAGACAGGTCAATTGAATTTCAGCATCGTCGTTCTCCAGATAGAGCGCTAACCAGTCCGCCATCCCGGCATAGGCATGTGTCCAGCCGAACTGCATGCGTTCCCACGACCATTTTATGACAATCCTCAAGGCATCCAGCGGATTCCCGCCAATGCGTTGCAGGCGGGCGATCTCTCTGCCCATCCGGTCGTAGGAGTGATCGTCAAACGCATCCCTCAGATTATTGAGAATGGTGTCGTAGCGCTCTGAATAGGGCGGGTCCGAGAGATTGATCCATATTTCCTTTCCCCTGACTTCGATCGGGTAGGTCCGCAACCGATCGCCTCCCAGAAGGTTGTTGCCTGTTCTCAGATCAAATTTCCAGTTGTGCCAGTTGCAGGTCAAGAGACACTGTCCTGACAGGCTGCCCTCTGTCAGCGGGTAGCCTTCGTGAGGACAGCGGTTGTTGCAGGCGAGAAATCCTCTTTCGGTTTTAAACAATGCGATTTGCTTGCCCTGGAGGCGAACCAGGGTAACGTGCTGATCCTGCATGTCCTGTAGGGTTTTGGCAAAGAACCAGTGAGAGTGGTGCTCAGGAGCGGGCATCGTTGATTTGTTCATGGTAAGCATTGTAGGCATCTTTGTTCACATGTAAACAGGGGAATGTTTGAATGATTGTCATGTCCTGTCCCGTATATTGAATTTCGGGTTTCATCATGGTGTCTTGATATGAAGACAGCAGGTGTCCTTATCAGGTTGCCTTTGGCACTCCTTTGAAAGTCAGGCTACAAAAATTGATACCTTGTCCTTGCCATTAGAAAACAGTTGAATCATATGAAGCATTTGTCTGTTGTGAACCAGCGGATTTGATTGTGCCCCTTCAGTCCTTGATTGATGAATCAATCGAACGTTTCGGCTTGATAATCATCAACACGGGCATGGACTCATGCTTTACAATGCAGATGTTTTGCAAACCATGGTTCCTCGAAGTTCCAAGCGTGCCGGATTTAGCGACAAAAAATGAGTTAACGAGCACTCGAAATCAACGGAAACAGCGCCGTAGACGGGAGAGGCAGGCAGAACGCAGTCAAGCGCATTCGTGCCTTGTTCCAACAACAAAAGGGCGAGGAGGGAGGTATGTTCCGTTAGCGATGTCCTCGCGATTGCGAATCGATCAGACCGTCCGTGAGATATTGCGGACCATCGGTTTGTCGGAAGCGCCGGATATTGTCATAGAGCGAGTGGCAAAAGCCGGTGGAAACAAAACATCCGCAGGTCGGCTTACTTTTTCAGAATCCTTGATCAACAATGCGCTGCAGGGACTTTCCAGGCACTTTGTCCTTTATGGTCAAAAAGCGGGGCATGAACTGACCCTGTCGGGGAAACACGTCCATGTGGGTTCGGGCGGAGCGGCTCCCAATATCATGGATATCAATACGGGTAAATATCGGGAATCCCTGTTACAGGATCTATATGATTGTGCCCGATTGGTGGACGACCTTGAACATATCCATTTTTTCAGTCGTTCTCTGGTTGCCCGTGATATGCCGGATTTGAAAACTCTGGATATCAATACCGCCTATGCCTGTCTGGCAGGCACCTCAAAACATGTTTGTGTGAGTGCATCATTGCCGGAACATGTGCGTGAAATCGCCGATTTGTGTTTCAGAATCGCGGGGAGTCAAGCAGCCTTTGTCGAAAAACCGTTTTTGTCCCTGATGATCAATCATGTTGTGCCGCCGCTGCGGTTTGATCCCAACTCCTGTGAGATCATGGTCGAGGCGGCCCGTCTGGGTATCCCGATGCACGCCAACACCTTTGGACAACTCGGTGCCTCCAGTCCGGTCACCATGGCCGGTTGTGTTGCACAGACGATTGCAGAAACGCTCGCTGGAATGATACTTGCCTGGTTGGTCAATCCGGAGGCAAAAGTCATTTTCGGGACTCGACCGATGATTACGGACCTGCGTACCGGTGGAATGACCGGTGGCAGTGGTGAGCAAGCCATTCTCACGGCAGCAACCGTACAAATGGCTCACTACTATGATCTGCCGAATTCGACCATTGCCGGAGCGACAGACAGCAAGATCGGCGATGCGCAAAGTGGTTATGAAAAAGCCTTGACGGTTTTATTGGCTGCACAGGCCGGCTCGAACCTGATTACACAGGCCTGTGGCATGCAGGCCAGCCTGATGGGGGTTTCATTGGAAAGCTATGTGATGGACAATGATATGCTGGGAAGTATTCTCAGGTCTCTTTCCGGTCTCGAAGTAAATGACACCACCTTGGCATTATCCACAATAGACAAGGTGGTTCACGGGGAAGGGCACTTTCTCGGACAACCCGAAACACTGAATCGAATGCAGTCAGATTTTCTGTATCCGGATGTTGCTGATCGAAGAACGATCGATGAATGGGAGGCAGATGGCGGTTGTGACATACGGGATGTTGCCAGAGAAAAAGCAAGGAAAATATTGAATCGGCATTTCCCGGATCACCTTGCCCGATCAATCGATCAGAAAATAAGAGCGAAATTTGATATCAGACTGCCCCGGTCGGAAATGGGTCCAGTTGATTAGATTGTTACCCGCTGCCTGTGATTTGGCGTTTTCGATACGGTGATCGAGGGTGATATAAAGGGAAACAAGAATCTGTAGCGTATTGTATAGTCCGGGTCATGGCGTGGGGCGGCGGGTTTTGGTCTTGCCAAGGCCCGCGATCAGAACAATCGGTTCTCTCGCGTCAGTTTCCCGACCGGTTGTTTGGCCAAGAGGGAAACAAGCCCGTGTCCATTATCCAAGCGTGAATGTCCTGTCATGTTCCAAGGCCGGAATACGGAACCGGGCCTCGTTGACCTGGGCCAAATCCAACTCGGCCAAAATGACATCCGGACTATCCTCGACTCCTTCTGCGAGGATTTGCCCCCAGGGGTCGATGATCAGCGAGTGGCCATACGTTCTGGCTTTACCATGAACCCCGTATTGGCAGGGTGCAATGACAAAACTGCCGGTCTCGATGGCGCGGCTTCTCAACAATACCTGCCAATGGACCTGCCCCGTGGTATAGGTGAATGCGGCCGGAACCGTTAAAACGGACGCCCCATTTTGTGCTAGCAGACGGTACAACGCGGGGAATCGAAGATCGTAACAAATGCTCAGTCCGAGCGTGCCGAACGGCGTGTCACTCACTATCGCTTGCTCACCGGGCCTGAAAGTTGCAGATTCCTGATAGACTTCGCCATTACCCAGTGTCACATCGAACATGTGAATTTTGTCATAACGAACAACGATCTCTCCTTGATCATTGATCAGATAGGATCGATTTCGGTGATGATTATCCTGATCGATGACCGCAATGGAACCCACCAATATCCAGACCTTCATCGTACTGGCAAGGGCCCGGAAGGTGTCCAGCGCAACATGATCGGGTTCTTTTTGTGCACCGGTTTTAAATAATTGACCGTCAACATGCAGGTGTGAACAAAACTCGGGCAGACAGATCAGGTCAGCACCCTGTTGATGTGCTTTTCGGATCAACGAAACGCACTGGGCGACACTTCGGGGAGTATGGTCCTCAGCACAGTTTTGGATGCATGCGACGACGAAGGTCCGAGTCATGCGCCAGCCTCATGGTTTGTTGACAGTTTCATCGTACTGAATAAAGAAACTTGATCGGGATGATCGGACAGATGAAAACGGGTTATTGAATCAATCTGTTTTTATTCAAACAGGAAACCCTGATCATACCATATCCATCAATGGCGTCATTTCATCGGAATGACTTCGGCCTATACCCGTTTTATTGGTTGTATTTGGACCAGATTGACGTCCTGTTTCACACGATACGTATTCGCCAGGGCACTGAATGCCGCAAAAAAACGAAGTCCCACACCTTTGTTCAAACTGGTTGTTTCAACGGATCCCAATTCATTGTTCGTATGGTGCGCTCTTGAGTGATTGTGTCCATTGAAATTTTGCCAGTCCCTTATTTGAAACCGCACGGGTCCCCGTTGGGTCTGACGGGATCAGCGATGAGACCAATCCATATGGGTTTGTACCCAATTCGACAGTTTCATACCTTATTTTGTACTGGTGGTATTGCCAAGTTTCATATTCAACATGCGCAATGTCGCCTGGATGCCAGCAAAAACCTGATTGGCATCAACCCCACGGGTGCGGATTTTACGTCCCTGATCCAGCCACGTGATAAAGCATTCGACCAGCGCGCTTGCCTGGCCGCCTTTGGGAATGCGGACTTGGTAGTCGAGCAGTTCAGGGAATTCAAAATCATGTCGATCCAGCACCTTGCGTGTCGCCATAATAAAGGCGTCAAATCCACCGTTGCCCGTTCCGGTCGCTTTGTGTGTTTCATCAAATAATTTGACACTGATACTGACGACCGATTCCAGATCAAGGACGCTGGTAATGGAACAGTTGAGCAATTCCAGATCCCGTGCGCCCTTGCTTTCCAGGATATCGGCAATGATCAGTGGGAGATCCTCGGGTGTGATGATGGCCTTGGAATCACCGAGCTTGACGATTCGTTTGAGTACTTTTGCCTGATCCATTTCGGACAGACTGATGCCGAGTGCTTCAAGATTCTTTTTTAATGATGCCTTCCCACTCATTTTTCCGAGCGCGTAAGACCGGGCACGGTTAAATCTTCCCGGGCTGAGTGTGGTCTGATAAAGTCCTCCTTTTTGGTCGCCGTCGGCATGGATGCCAGCGGTCTGGGTAAACACATCGGCACCAACGATCGGGGTGTTGTCAGCCACCTTCTTCCCTGAGAAATTTTCGACCATTTGACTCAAGGTGTAGATTGCGCTTTCGTCAATGGCCAGCCGGGCATCCAGCTTGTCTCTCAAAACCAGACAGACTTCCGCCAAAGAGGCATTTCCCGCCCGTTCACCCAGACAATTGACAGTACAGTGTATGGAGGTCACTCCCGCTTTCGCAGCCGCCATACAGTTTGCGGTTGCAAGGCCATAATCGTTGTGGGGATGAAAATCAAAATGACAGTCCGGGTAGCGGTTTTTCATATCTGAAATACTGTCATAGACCTCTTGGGGAGACATCACGCCGAGCGTATCGGGCAGCATGTAATGCACAATGGGCAGTGTTTGCAGGGCATCCATCATTCGAAACACATAGTCGGGGCTGTCGGCATACCCATTGGACCAGTCTTCAAGATAAATGTTAATCAACAACCCTTGTTCTCTTGCATAGGAGACGGTTTCACGTATGCCATCAAGATGGTTGGCCAATGACAGTCCGAGCTGTTCTCTGCAGTGTTTTTCACTGCCTTTGGTCAACAGGTTAATGACCTTGCCATTGACGGAACGAATCCAGTCGACACTGCGTTTGTGGTCGGTGAACCCGAGCACCTCAATCCTTTCAAGATATCCTTCCCGCGCAGCCCACTCATTGATTCGTTTGACTGCTTCTTGTTCACCAGCAGAAATACCCGCCGAGGCGACTTCAATTCGATCCACCCTGAGTGAATATAAAAGTGCTTTTGCGATGCTGACTTTCTCAGCCTGTGAGAAAGACACGCCCTGGGTTTGTTCTCCGTCACGAAGTGTGACATCCATTAATTTGACGTTGGGACCACTAGTTGGCATGTTGTTGTATTTCAATGGTAAAGAGACAGATTATTGATCGGTTCAGCAGGTAAAGTCCATGCCAATCTGACGATCAAAGGGTCAATCCGTGCTGGTGCGGCAAAGGAAGGTGGAAATATGCCGATACTCTTGATTGGCACAACGACTTACCGGTCAGTTGACGATGAAGAGATGATCAAGAAATTGTATGTGGTGCGTTTGGGTGAAGCGGAGCGGACCCGATTACATGGATCTGGTCGAGCAAGGGGTGGGGGAGGCGTTCTGGTACCAAGGGTAAGAGCTCCCTTTGTCGATGATGAACGGTGTGTCAATACCCGTATCCGGGAAACTGTCTATAACCATCACTGTCACGTCGTGCCGATGCGGTGCGAAGACTTGACCGACACCCGCGGTGCTGGCCATGGCCGGCGCACGCTGATGATATCCTGTTTGAGAAGGAGACGCGCCAGTTCTCTACTTTACTCATCATCAGTTGATTTTTCGGGCTGCCTACAATCCATTCGGATAGCGCCTGTATGACATCATCAAGTTCAATCAGTAGTACGGGTTGGGTGATCAACCCGTATTATTCGGCCTGTCATCCCGTGATCAGTTCGCCCGTAAAAGGCATTTTCTTAGCCCGTTCGATATCTATCGGAGTCGCAGCTTGTCACGCTGCGGTTAATGCTGAAACGGTATTGTGGCTTGTGTGAGAACTGATGCATGGCCTGTGTCGTCAGTCAGTTGTCACGGCGGATCAGGTGATGGCGGAGGTTGTCAACGCTTCCCTGGCCTGGCGTCGCTGTTCATAAAGCCCGAGCGCTTTCAACGGAAAATATTGTCGATAGAGAGCATAATCCAGAAGTGCTGTACGGAAAAAGACCCCGGCCATATCCTGCTTGGGCCATGTTCCATCTGTATTTTGGGTGTTGAGCAAGAATTGGGCGCCCCGTGAAATGGCAGTCCAGTGTAAATCGTTAGCTTCTAGGAGCGCAGTTAATGCCCACGCAGTTTGGATCACCTGACTTTCCTCGTGTTCGACGTATTGGCCACTCAAACAACCGCTGTGGTGTTCGCCCCATCCCCCGTCGTCTCGCTGACGGTCCAGTAGCCATCGGCAGGCCAAACGCAAAGCCGGGTCACTGGGGTGAGTACCGGTGGCAATCAGGCCTCTGATGCCGAAAAAAGTGCCGTAGATGAACTGGATGCCCCACACACCGCGCCATGCCCCATGACTGGTCTGGTTTCGGCGAAGCCAGGTTGCCCCCCTTGAAATGGCATGGGTCACCGATGGGTTCTCGAATTGCCGAAACAACGCCTTGCAAGCGGCGAGTGCCGTGAGACAAGATGCCGTGCACTCGACAAATGAATGTTCTGTCATGGAATCGCCAAACATCTCGGATGGGTTCAACCATTCGAGACCAATAACGGAGCGTTGTGCCTCATAACTACCAAAGCCGCCATCCTGATTCTGGCCGCGCAACATGAACTGAACGGCATCGTTCAGTACGGTCGTGTCCGCCGCCTCGCGTTGGACGGCGAGAATCCCGAGCACGGCCTCTGCGGTGCAGTCAGTCACCGGCCAACCATGCCACTTCCCGGCAAAGCACCAGCCGCCCTTCGGGTCTGTTCGATAGGCCTCGCAAAAACCGGCAAAGCTGTTTCTGATCTGGTGCCGGCACAAGAAATCGGCGCCCTGTCGAAGCGCGTGACGAACTCCGTCAGGATCGGGAACCGACGCCAGTGCCTGCAGGCAGAAACCGGTGTCCCACGAAGCACTTCTTGCTCCGGTCACTCGTGCTCCATACTCCTCATCCTCCCATATCCAGTCTTCCAATTTTGCAAACGCCTGTTCACAGTCGGCATCATTGGGATCTTGTAGCCATAGCGCGAGAATGTTGAGGAGACCACTGACTGGGGAGATACTTGTATGGTTGGTGGTCTGCAACTCCCATCGAATACTTCGGGTGATGGCTTCCAGACATCGAGTGCGCAGCTGCTTGCTGTGAAACCGTTCAAATAGCCGCGCGCAACCATATCCGGCGCGCAGCCACCGACTGGGACGAGTATATAGGTCGGCGTCTCGCAAGCGATTTCGACCGGCAGAAAAATCGACCTCGGCAAAGCTCCGGGGGAACAACTCTTCTCGTAACGAAGCTATTAAGGGCGTTACAGGTGTTTGGAAACGATGGGGATAAATCGCCGCCATCGCCATGTAGATAAGTCGAGTATGGCAGTACCAGTTGGAGGGATGGAGTGCAATCCAGCGAGGCAAACCATATAGTTCCGGGAGAATGGCATTGACCCCTTTCCATGAGTAAAGATTGCACAGTGCCAACCAGAATTTCCCCCAGGTGGGTATCCCCAGCACATCTTCTGTCTGCAGGAACGCCCAGGCTGGTTTGATCAGGGGATCCTCTCGTTCAATACCGATTACCCTCAGTGCGACGTAGACCAGTGTCGTCACAAACAAGGAAGGTGGTGCATGTTCGTGTAGCCCCCACGTGTGGTTATCAAGGCGGGTCTGTTCAAAATACTGCAGTACCCGTCGGCGTCGGTCGGGGCTTAGTGGCCGTTCCATGAGGTGACACAGGAGTATGTACTGTGCAGTCAGCATGGGACACCAGATCATTTCACCTTCCCAGGCACCATTTCTATCTTGCACATCCAACAGGTATTTGCTGGCTCGTTTCACTGCCAGGGATGCGTCAATTGCCCCCATCTTATTGAGGCGGGCAATCGAAAGATCATCCTCTCCCGATGGAATGGAACTCAGGAAGACGTGAGACAGAGCATCGCGAACCTGTACTTCATTATCCCTCCCCCTGTTCTTTCTCCCTTTCCTTATCTTCCAAACACTGCACAGGAGCCACCAGAGCCGAATGAAGAGGGCATGACAGAGACTGCGGGCGCGGTGCCAGGCCAGTCGGTCTAGGGACCACGGAATCTCTCTGACAAGGGCACGGACAACGGTCAGTCCGAATACGAAAGACAAACGGAAGATCGATGTGGTTTCACAGGAAAGTAAATCGATGGTTCGGTCATTGCCCGTGGGTTTGGAGCGCCATTCCCGGTATACCGCATGCCTCAGTGCCACCGATTCAATTCGATGATCGATGAAAACCTCATACAGTCCCATGGCGAGGAGTTGCGGCGTGCGGGTTGTCTGAAATCGCTTGGTGCTGAACTCTCGAAAGTTATCGCACTCGGCGAGCGCCAGCGCATCACCGAAACCAAGGGTCATTCCAACTGCGGTGAGGGGATGATAATGTCCCGCTGCATCGCCAATAAGTACTCTGTACTGATTTCCGTAGGTAATGCGCGGTCGCAATTCATTGGCGGCTAAGCTGAATTTTCCCGCCCTCAGCATCGTAACGAATCCCGGTCTGAGTATTTCCGGTATCACACTGGCATATGAGTCTATCAACATGCCAACCCGGTCCATAGTGGTCCAGTGGGCTAGGGGAATATCGACAATAACACGGACACGACACTCTCCGAGATCGTACGCCAGAATGGGCCCCGGTCCACCGAGCACCACATGTCCATATTCTTTGAGTGGCAATTCTACTCCATCGATGACGAGTCCGATCATTCGTGAGCAAATTGGCTGCCTTTTTGAATATCCTAGCGATTGACGAACGACCGAGGCGCGCCCATCAGCGCCCACAACCCGTGCGGAGGTGATCGTTTTCTCAACGCCGTGATGGGTAAAAGTGACCTGCCTGTCTTCAATGGTACGAGCTCGTGCATGAAGAAACAAGTCGATGTCCGGCACGTTCCCTATCGTTTGATGCAGGCACGAGACGAGTACGGAATGTTCGCATGCCAAACCGCGGGACTCATTTTGATAGGGGAGTACGATCGGTTCTGAATGGTCTTCCGGGAACACCACAAATCCCCTGCCTGTGTTATTCTGAGGCAGTGTACCTAGGTCGACTCCGACATGGCGTAACATTTGAACAGCAGGGGGATGGAGCCATTCACCGGTCAATCGTTTGGATGCATTGGGATTGGCTTCAAGCAGGGCGACTCGAGCGCCTCGTTGTGCGTGTGCAAGCGCACACAGACTGCCGACCGGACCGGCGCCAACTATGGTGACGTCGTAGCTCCGTGTCGCACTACCGTTCATCGGACATTGCTGGGTTTGGAAGCGACATCGGTAACAGAGCTGACAAGGTTTACGGGGACAGTTATCCTACGACCGCCGACCGGTGAGAAAAATGAGGAGTCGAGACCAAAATCGAAGCGATCAGTCAGGACGGCCCAGATCGATTTGAACGGTAGAGTCGTAAAATGTTTGCCCATGAACCGATCTTCCCTGCCACCAAACGCGATCACGGGATAGTGATGTTGTTTGTCTTCACGATCCAGAACAGCAAATCGATCCAGAGAGAACTGCTCCAAGTTGGCAAACACAGGGGGTAATCGACAAGAAACCGATGGGTCACTCCAGCGCCAAAGTGTTTGTAGGTACAATTTGTCTTGCATCCCGCATGATCGGAGCACCTTGCGGATCAGTACCGTATCAAAGGTGGATGCAACCGCTCGGACTTCCGTATGACGTGTTCCAATACCACTTGGGCAAGGAGCGTTCACCGTAGATTTCGATTCTGCATCACGGCAAACGAGGCGTTGAACAGTGCCAGTGCGATGAGCGAAGGTCGATAGCCGAACAATTTCAAATCGACTCTGGACAAGGTTGGATTGCACTCCAGATCAAAGAACATCCTCGGAAAATACCGGGAGATGCCTGTGCCTTCAGGTTACGGATGGCCGGGTAATACAGCCATCTTGAAAGTGCGAACGCCAATCGGTTGGCGACTATAAACAAAGAGGCGAAATGAGTGCACAGGGCTGAAAGGGAGAACCCACCGAAAATCTGGGTGAAGCCCGATACGCCGACCGTGAGCAGAAACAACGTGAAACCATTGAGCCGATAAGGATGAGATTTTCCGTCGAGGTCCGGGTCGGTCATCTGACGCCCAGATGGGCGAACCGAACTGATGAACAGGATACCGGGAAAGATCGATACCATGACGGTCGACTCAAACAGCGTACCGTGCGAGAGCGGGGGCAATATAGTAATGTGACTCAGGTATCGGCATTGTCCGTTTTCGCCACACGGGTTAAATACGCCTGCCAATTGCGCACGGTTACTTTCTGAAAGGCCCGAACCACGGGATTGAACTCGATTGGCGGGGCATCCCAATGTTGCTCGTAGCCTTGCTGTTCGGCTTCGACCGCCAATCGGTCCTGGGTGAGTAAAGGTTCGATGAGCAGGCGATTCGATATCTTCAGGACCGTGGTCATGGCAAAACGGGGAATACGGATCGGCAGCATGGGGATTTTCAGCGACCGGAAGTAGAACAGGAAGAATACCCGGGTAGTACGCTCATCGATAGGCAATACGAAAAGCCAGTGTTTGATCTCGTCATCGGTGTTTGACCACTGGTAGGGATACTGGAAGCAAAGATCCATATGATTGGTATTAAGCCGTGAATGATCGACAAACAGTCCAGAGATACGTCCTCGCCCGACCTGCACATTATAAGAGAGGTGTACGTTGCTATCGATCGTCTCGCAACGGGTGAGGGTGGCATTCTCGAAGGGGCGATATTGACGGTGCAGATGAGCATGGGTGAAGTCACTCACGTTGTCAATTACCATTGAGTGGTGGGCTGACCAGGTGAAGTTGAGCGGAACGCAGGCCCAGCGCATGGAGCCTTCGAGTTCGGGGATATCGGGAATCTGACGCAGCGATGCCTGCTCGGGGTCACCGGGGAACAGCCAGATCAGGTTGTAACGGACCTGAACGGGATAGGCTCTGACCGAAAGTTCCTCGAAATCTGCCTTCAAACGATTCTGAGGATCAGCAACCCGCTTCCCGTCACCGCTATACTGCCAGCCATGGTAGGCACACACAAGTCGGCAGCCTTGCACATCGCCGAGAGACAGTTTAATCTGGCGGTGCGCACAACGGTTCTCAACCGCGTGGAACGTGCCATCCGTTCCCCGAAACAGCGCAATGGAGCGTTTCCAGAAAATAACCTCAACTACAGTGCCTGGCTTAACCCGGTGAACTTCTTCAACGGCATACCAATAATCCGGATCCATCCCTGCGGCGCGTGCTTTCTGACGCAAGTTGCAAGCTTCCTCAAAGCGCGGTGGCCCACCCGGTGGATTCATGGTGAGTCTCCACTAGCGGTTGCCGGCATACCGTGATTTCTCATGAGGTTTTCCTCTTGTTCGGTGTCATTGATGGTGGTGATTTTGCACACGGATTCGTGATCGTGTTGCGACGGCAGTGGAAGGCGTAGGCCTCATGAACGGCCGCGCGAATACTGGTTGGCTGATAACCGAGTTCCCGCCTTGCCTTGCCGGTATCGGCGTGACGACACTGTTGTAACAGGCGGATGGCGCCGGGCGTGAAACGTTGGGGAAAACTTGGATGAAACCGACTCAGATAAAAGCTGGCCACTTCTGAAAAGATGAGCATCATGCGCACTGGTATTCGCCGGCGTGGCCTCGAAATGCCAGAGACCTCCTCGAACAGGTCCAAGATCTGGGAGATGGTCTTGTACTCACTGCTGAAGATATATTTTTCACCCGAGCGTCCGTGATGCATGCACAACAGATGCCCTTCGACAATGTCTCGTGCTGCAACAAACTCGAAACCGCCATCAACGTAAGCACGGAGCCTGCCGTTGGCATAATCGCATAAAGTTCTGCCCAATCGCGAGGGAAAATAATCGCTGCCGCCAACCACTGCACAACATGTGGCAACCACGACATCTTGTCCTGCTGATGCGGCACGCCAGCATTCGTGCTCTACGAGTGACTTGCTACGCTCGTAGGGCATTGTACGTTCCATGGGGTAAAACTGCATCGTCTCGTTACAGGGCATGGAGGGATCATCTAAATTGTAACCGACTGCGCTGAAAGAACCGGTCACCACTACCCGGCCAGCTCCTACCTCACGTGCCGCCTGCAGTACATTGCGGGTCCCGAGAACGTTACACTCAAATATGGTACGCCGATGGGCTTGATTGCCTTCAATGGTTGAAATCATGGCAGCACAGTGATAGATACCTTGACAGCCATCAAGTGCATGTCGGGTGGTATTCAATTCCCGAATATCCGCAAACGTGCGCTCAACCGAAAGTCCATCCAATGCCTCGTTGTTGTCTTCCTGTCTCAATAATACCCGCACCCGAAGACCCTCATCAAGTAACCGACGCACGAGATTGGCACCCACATGTCCAGCCGCACCGGTCACGAGAACGGGCCGGGTTGATGTATCAGAAGATTGATGTAACTCTGACTTCATACTGGAGTCTTTAGCCTAGAGTTTGAATGATTCGGGTGCTGTGCATCATTCTGGAATGGTCCCGCTCAGTAGTGCCTGCTCCTCTGGCGTAACAACAAGGCCCACATCGGCACATCGTTCACCTGATAGTTTCATGTTATGTTGCGCGAAGTAAGTCGGTCCACTTCCGCCTATATTATTGTCTCTATTGTTATCTATACTTCTGAGTCATACCAACGGCACTCTTGACTGGTTAGGTTGTCTGTTGACCCCCGCTCCATTACACAGAAAGCAACAAAACAAGTATACCTATTATAGTGCCCATCGATCAATTGCCCATCGATCAATAAATCTCTTTTTGAGGCACTTGCGCTGTCGAGTTTCCAAGCCTGGAGTGGGGCATCGTCACTACGGGCTATTATATCTATCACCATACTGTCCCGAAAGATCACATGCCGGGGGCATGACGGGGGAGGCATAAAGATATCTCGCCCTCTTTATTTATGCATGATTCGGGTTGCAGAATGTGTTGACACGATTTCGAACACATGACTAAACTCAATGTTGCTGATGTAACCTTCAAGTGGAGTTGTCGTAGACATTATGACGAATCGTTCTTTACGTATTCTGCAAGAGTTCCTTTTGGTGATTCTCAACGAGCAGACCGGTTACTTCTACCAATTGGATGGCTGGAATTTGAACTGTGCTGTCGTCGGCGCGGTTCTGGGAGATCTTGCCTTGCAGTCACGCATTGATACGGACGAAGAATCACTTATTCTTCTCAACTCTACCAAAACGGATGATCCCATAGTGGATCTATACTTGGAGACAATCGCATCACATTCGAATTCGCACGAAACGGTGCGTTATTGGATAGAACGGCTTGCTGTTCATTCGAACACCATTATCGACGATACCTTGAAGTCTTTAGTTGATTTGGGTGTTCTGAAACTCCATGAAGGTGAGTTTTACTCTATCGACGAATCCATTCGGCAGGGGGGATCGAAAGAGTATGTCAACGGCGAAAGAGAAGACCTCTATATCAAAGCACGTGTTCGAGAACTGATTTTCACCGATACGATTCCCAACCCGGAGGATTCCTTCATTGTCGGTCTTTTGAACGCGTGCAATATTCTGCCTCTGATTTTCGAACTCGATGAGGAAAACGAAAGACGTATTGAGTGGATTTGCAATCTGGAACTGATCAATCGGGAAATTTCTACTGCCGTTAGGCAAACCATCGTTACACCGAGATTGCGACAATCACTCCTCACAAAGAAAATTCCGAGGATTCCTCTCAAAAGTATGCTTTCAAATCGACATTTGTGGAACGGTAATCTTCCGGCATTCTTTGGGAATCTCGCCGACCAATATGGTCCGGTCTTTCAAATCGACCTACCGTTTCAAGAAACGCGGACATTTCTGGCTGGACCCAATATCAATCAATGGGTATCCCGAAATGCTCGCAGAGTGCTGACGTCCGGGCAATTTTTCCGCGAAGTGGAAAAGGTTTGTGGAGCAAACAGTTTGTTCCCGTCATTAGATGGCCCCTACCATTTCCAATTCCGCAAGCTGATGGCGAAAATCTACTCGACAGAAAAAATCCATGAAAGAATGGATGACATATGCCGACTGAATCGACAATTCATGACCACTCAGAACTGGCAAGCTGGTTCGGAACTGGACGTACAGCGAGATACCCGATTAATGATCAATTTGCAAATGTTTCATATGCTTCTCAGTACGGACGCACAAGATATGTTTGAAGAGTTGGCTAGCTGGAATGAAAGAGCAATCATCTGTTACGTCGGTGACTTCCTGCCAAAATTCTTGGCACGCACTCCTGCCATGAAACGTCGTTTTCGGCTTTACGATAAACTCTTGCAACGCATCGAACAAAATCATATTCCTTCTCAGCGAGAAGGGACTATCCATGGACTGGGAGACGAACTGATTGCTATACACAGCAGCGAACCACAATTTATGCCGGAACAAAACCTGCCATTCATGTTAGCGGTGATACCCGTATTTCAAAGTGTTTATCTCGGGGATAGTTTAGGATTCGCGCTTTTTGAAATGGCTAGACGACCAGAACTTGCTGCGAGAATTCGCGAGGAAGCAAACGAAGTTTTCAATGGCGGCAATTTAGAGGGCAACAAATTTTCGCTGGACAAATGCGACACTACACATCGCTTCCTCAAGGAGTGCTTGCGAATGTATCCGATTATCTCGATGATGATTCGTAATGTGGCGAATTCTTGCACTGTGGAGAATTATTCACTGCGACCTGGAGAACGCTTGTACATCGTACAAACTGCGGCACATTATATGAGTGATAGCTTTTCAGACCCTTACAAATTTGACATTGACCGTTATCTGCCGTCGCGCAAAGAACATAGGGGCCCTGGATACGCTCCATTTGGGCTGGATACCCACAGGTGTATGGGGCAGGCATGGGTGAATTTTCAGCTAGCGGTTACCGTGTTGCATATTGCATATCATTTCGAGTTCGAGCCGTTGCCCATAGACTATCCACTCAAGATTAACCCTTTACCAGGACTGTCAGTTACCAAGAAACTTAAACTGCGCATCGCAAATCAGTTGCGCGAGTTGCCGACTTGAAGGATTTGTCCTGCTGTAGGTCTGACTGGCAAGACAGATGCGGAGTTGCAAGGAAGGGCTTGGTTGTCACACGTGAAGAAACCCGGTTTCGTGTTTCACGGAGCACCACGCCTGACCGGACGAATCTGCCAAAAGGCCCCGGAGAATTTTTTGAGGTGGCGGCCTGGCACTCCGGCTTGGTCTCATCCCCCGTCTCATCCTGATTGACGCAGAGGCCTAACCCAACTTGGCAGTGCGCCGATGGAAAGGCGCGTTTTCCCGGTGGGTGCGAATCCTACACCAAGCCACCGGATCCTAAGGTAGGTGCGCCAGTTCGCTACTTTACGTGGTATTTTGCTTTATCGAGAGCCATAAGTAGCGGTGGAAACAATAGAAAATCCGCCACTAGTGCAATGATAACCATCAGTCCCACCAGCAAACCGAGTGTCTGATTGGTTGATAGTCCTGATATGCCAAAGACCAAAAATCCCAGTGCAAAAATAAATGTTGTGGTTAGCAGCGGCCTGCCAACCAGCTTGAAAGTTGGCACGATTGCCTCTGCAGGTGATTTGCCCTCTGCACGTGATCTCCGGTATTTGGACAACAGATGGATGGTATCATCCACGACGATACCAAATGCTATGGCGGTAACAATCGAGGCCGCAATACTCACGGTTCCCACGATATAACCCCAAACCCCCATCGCTATGATTGCCGGCAGAAAATTAGGCACCAAACTCAGCAACCCCAAACGTAGGCTTCTAAATTCCAAAATCAAAAGCAGAGAGACAATGGACATTGCAATGAAGGTGCCGATTAACATCTTCACAATGTTCCTCATCACCGAGTAAGCGCCGACAATGATAACGCCGGTTGCTCCGGTTTGCATTTGCGGTGCGTTTTTCTGCAACCAGGCTAAAGCTCGATGGTCTAACTCGATTTGCTCCTTGGCCGACATGCCTTCGATCACAACTGTCATACGAGTTGCCGAACGGTCAAAGGTGATGAGATTGTTCAAATCGAGTCCAACCGGGAGAGAGAGTTCATAAAGAAACAGATACTGTGCTGCAAGGTCAGAGTTATCAGGAAGGGTATAGAAACCGGCCGCATCACCGTGCAGATTATGATTTAGCCGCTTCATGATATCGGCAATCGAGGTGACATGGGCGACTTCGGGTTGTGTGCGAAGCCATTCAGCAAATAAATCTACCTGATGCAGGTACTTTGTGTCAGTGATTCCTCCTTCGCGCCCGGAACTCAGTGAATACTCAAAGTAATCCAGCCCGGAAAAGTTGTCGTTGATGAAATCCGCAGACCGGCGTAACTCGTAGCTATCGTTAAGCAGTTTGACATTGTTATCATTTAATTCGATTCTCAAGACCCCGATTACACTCACGAGTGACAGGATTGCGAAAATCCAAAGCAATCGAATACTGTTGGAAACAACAAAAGTACCCAAACGATCGAAAAACTCCACTCCGAATTTTTGTTTAGACGGTGCCCGCATGGGCATCATTGACAACAATGCAGGCAAGAGCGTGATCGAACAGGCAAATGCACACATGGCGCCAAATGCAACGATATTTCCCATAACCCGAAAAGGAGGCATTTCCGAAAAATTCAGACTCAGAAAACCGATCGCGGTCGTGACCGAAGTGAGAAAAATTGGGCGGGCATTGGTTTGCAGGGAATGAACAATAGCGGCCGTGCGCTCCATTCCAAGGAGCATCCCATTTGTCATTCCTTGAATCAAATGGATGGAGTGTGCGACGGCAATCGCCATCAGGACGAATGGTGTGGCACCGCTCTCTGCATAAAATTTCAAACCGGACCAGCCAGCAAATCCGAAACTCGATGCCATCACTGCAACTAACATTATAAAAATTCCACAAACGCCCCAAGCCGAACGAAGTAAGAATATGGCTACCAGCGCCATCATAGCAAACGCAATCGGTGCGAGAATGGACATATCTTCTTTCAGTGCATCACGCACTGCTCGGTCCAACAACAGTTCACCATAGATATGGTATTGAATATCAGGATGTGCAGCGCGCTGCTTGTTGACGAGATCGTAGAGAGTGTCGACCACTTCATTTTTTGCCTGTTCTCGTGCCTCATCGGGAAGTGCCAGACTTATGGTTAACCCGGCCAGATGACCGTCGCGAGAGACAAAACGGCCGACTGTCTCCTGTGTGGTGAGCGCAATCGCTCGAATCCGGTCGATTTTGCCATTGTCAAGTAACCCAGCATCGTCGACCAACGGTTTGACTATTAGGGTGTCGTCTTTCCCTTCAGTATGCGAATAGTTGGTTATCGAATCAATACGTGTAGAATAGGGCGTTTGCCACAATACTTTCGTTAGTTGCTCAATCGCACTGAGTGCCTCATGCGTGAAAATGGTGCCGTTTGATGGAGCGACAACGACGAGTACGCCGTCGGACAAGGCGTAAAGTTCTTCGAAATTGTCCAGCTTAACCAAATGTGGATCATTTTCACTGAAGTGATTTCGGATATCCACATTGACGATAATCAGGTGTTGCACTCCCGCGGTGAGAACTGCGATCACGATGAAAGCGATGGCTATCGTTCGCAAGGGCCGTCCCACAACCAGGCCGAAAAAATCGGATTTGAATTTAGATATCATGGTGCAAAACGTACCCGTTGGATATTTCAGCGAGACCATCGACTTTCAAGAACTGACGACATGACCCGTCCGAAGCGATGCCAAGGACGGACTTCATCGAAACGCCCCGTGCATACAGAGGGAAATCCTTCGGTAATAGGGGGTAATCCTTCGGTAATAGGGGGTAATCCAAGAGTGCTGTACAGACCCCCCGTCTTGTCTTGCCTCGGCCATGTGCTGTTTGAATGACTGTTGTTAGCAAATGAATTGTTCGCTTTACCTCCGCGACGAACACAACGCGGTGGTCTTTGCACAGTTTACCATCAACTGTCCCTTGGCATGGCTATCGGATCCCATGATGGGATCGTCAGACTGTCATCAGCAAAGAGCAGAAGTTCCCTGGTCCGGGCCTTGACGTCATGACAACGGCAGACCACTGCGTCAGAGGCAACCTGACTATTGAAACCGGGTTCGGCAAGCGCAATTATTATACCCATTTGTGCTAATGGGACATCCCATCTGGATATCGTCAGAACCGGATTAATAACCCGGTGTGCCTCCTGTTTTGCATACTCCAGGGCATTGCGTATCGGCCACAGTCCGCATCAAAATCTCTGCATGGTTCTGACAGTTGAATGATCCGTTCAGCGTGCTATTGGCCGAGTCACTAAAGCGTTTCGGGTGTCCAGAGCGTTACCTTATTCGTTTCAGTGCCGTCCGAGTAAAGTCACCGGCATCCAGGCCAGTAGTGAACGCATAGTTTGACCAAAGAAGTATGGTGCTTTTTCCAGTGAGAGTGTTTGTCATCGTCACCTTGCCACTTCGCCAATATTGGTTAAGATATTTCTCGTACTCTTCTACTACCATCGTCTTGAAATGCTCATCCCTACGGTCAAAGAATTTGATCTGTATGGTGCGCAGTTCTTCTCGGTCAAGCCACACTAACTGGCGGGAGTATCCAGAGTCTTTGCTGGTCGGGATGCGCTCCAGCACAATGCATTCGAGATCGCCACAAGACTCTTCGCCGAGGTGTCGGTGAGTATACTTTTCCACCTCGACAGCACCCATGTCCTCGTAGGAAAATTCGCTGCCCATGAAGGACCCCGATTGTTTCGATGAACTAATGCTCTTGACCCGTTTCAATGCGGGAAGATAGAGCCATTGCTGGTCGGGCTTATCCTTATGGGAGTGGACGAGAAACGCAGTCCCCTTGACGTCATGCGGACGGTCGAACACGAATATGGTTCGATCACCGTCCCCCTCCACTTCAATCACCTTCAGACGAACCTCGCGTCGACTTTCCTGTCCGCGTTTGTTACGTAATATCATGTCAAGCTTAGCGGTGAAATCACCGAAACCTTTCTGACGCTCACGAGCTTCGGTTGCGATCTGATGCCCCATTTCCTCGGGATCATTGGCGTGAACGGCAATAAGATCGATGCCCCCGTAATACAGGACAAGAGAAACCCCGAATGCGACAAGCGGTATCTGAAGGAGAGTGAGACGAAACATTTTCTTCCCTAGTTGACGGTTATGCATAGAGCGAGGCAATACAGCAATTCATGACGACACTGAAGCAACTGCTGGAGCGTCTCATGATTTCATGCGTTGCCGTCCGGAACTGGGTCAACAGTACATACATTATAACACGATTGCTGTCTTGGTCACGAAATCATCCTGATTACGGTGAGTGTGGTGAGGTCAATTTCAAATGGAAACAAGGCTTGGGACTTTCGTTTGCCAGTATGGTTTAGAAATTGTAGTCCAGATTCATTCTGATAAAGCTGTCTCGCCGTACCGGGTACATGGTGTCATTTGTGTCGTTAACATTCAAATAGGCTGACATCTCCAAATGCAAGAACCAGTGATCTGTGAGTCTTCGCTTGAGTTCCGCACCGAGTACTCGACTGCTATTTTCGAGGGAGTCAAAAATACTGATGGTCAATTCGGTGCTCTGCTCGTCGTTCAATCCGAGACGTGCGGCAAGAAACACATCATTCTCAAATACGTTGGGTGCCCATTGTCCTCGTCCGTCGTATGTCCACTCGGCAAGTAGGCTCAGGTCAGAATTCGATCCCCCAACGGCATTGAATGTATATTCAACACCAGCAACGGTTGCGATATAAGCCTCTTCTTCGTAATTCAAGTCTCGAGTCAAACGGCGGTTTTGCGCGCCAGTGCGATGGATGGCTTCCAGCTTGAGAAGCCAGGAGTCGGTGGTCAGCTGCGCATCCAGTCCAAATTGGCGAATCTGCTCGTAATAGGGTACCAGGATGAACTCGGAATCGATCAGCACGGGTCGCAGTGTGGGCTCTCGACTTGTCCCGTCGAAGAGGCTGACCCCGACATCAAGTGGTCCGAATCGACTACTGTAGCGACCGGCGAGATCCACATGCCACTGTTTCGCTGCCGATTCGTAGACGGCCTGATCATGGTCAACCACAAGCTCAGGGCGCAATCGACCATGTCGACCGGGATAAATGCGCGGGCGGTGCCACGTCACACCAAACAACTCGAGTGCACCCCAGTCACCCGACCAAGTGACATGGGCCATTGGCTGGCCCAATTTGGTTTTTTCGTTTGGATGTTCAACAAGATCCGTCTGGTTGATGATGTCAACGAGGGGACGTGATTCGACGACACCCCAATAGACACGATCAATGCCTAGACGTACTTCCCATTCGCTGTTACCGACATCACCATATATGAGATAATAGGCTTCCCGGAGATCGATGTGTGTGCGGTTGGAATCACCGGCATCGTATCGAGAAAAAAGAGTCAGCGTCATGCTCCGGCCCGCATCATCTTCCATATAGGCCGTTTGTTCCATGGAGAGACCGCCTGCATATGAGCGCTGTCCGAAATGCTCGCCACTCTCTGGATACAGCCGGGTTTCCATGGAAAACCGGCCGGAAATCTCGACCTGATCGGTGAAGCCGGTATTGGCAGACACGACACCCGAAAGCATCCAAAGCAGCCCCCACAGTCGTATTGCCACGTGGCTGGGTGGATACGCAATCAGCATATTACCATCGCCGCCTGCTCAGCGATATTGAATGTCGGCCATCCGGTCTTGTTCCAGACAAGACAACCCGAGCAACCATTGTTACACTGTCTGCAAAAGATCAACACCGTGATGTACGGTACTTGTAGGCTAGAAGGCATGAACCCGTTATCCTGTCAGTATTCGTTTCGACACCGTACACCGTCTGCACATAAGGACTATTTGCTGACAGGGCGTATGCTGTGGGTTCGTCACTGCACGGCCAACGGTTCAAAGTCATGACAGGCACGGTGCTGATAACACTAGCCAACCGGTTTGCCGGGTTGATTTGTTTCCCCTGTTGTCTTGTTGCGTCGTTGTTGCCATGAGCCGATGTGGTTTAATCCCCTCTGCTGACTGCTTTGGATGCGGTCAAAAGGATACTGGGCCACTCAAAAACAGAAGAAACATAAATCTCTATCGTGTCGATTCTGTCGGACATACTCTAACTTCAAATTAACTCGATTATATGAGATGGAAGGTTTTTAATCCAATCCAAGAGCGCTTCGTCATCCGCAAGCACTTGGGCTACGGGCAACTCCACACTCGCCGCACCCGCCGTGAATCGCCACGCCAAGGGCGGGCGCGACGAATGGATGCCGGACCGTAACTGGTGCTGGTTCGCGGAACCGGTGGTATCGGTCAAAGCGCCGTCACGGTGGGCAGACGGGAGGCAGAGGCGCTCGAATGTGTGCGGTCCGGCTGCGTGTCGGTGCAGATGGAGTTGTCGGCCACGTGCCAGGCTTTGCCGGTGGTACCGGCACCTGGGCCGGACATACCATGGGACGATGATGGCAACGAGTACACGCGCCATTACCATCGCAGCCCCGACCGCATCGAATCGCAGACTGATCCGGAGCAGTTACAACAACTATCGACTATGCATCCTGCCCTTCGACCGGCAAACCCAAGCCACGGGTTGTTCACCAAGATGATCACCCCACGCAGTCTGATTATCGAAGTCCACAAAATAGACTCAAGTGAAAAAACAGAGTCGCGATTTTAAGACCGGGAAATTGCGTTTGAATCTGGGCGCGAAACGTCCGCACAAGCCAATACCGATATAAAATAATTTTCCCACCCGACAATAATTGTCATTGTGTCATTGCTTGCTGCCCAGGATTGGTTTGCCTGAATCCCGTTCGAAGACAGCCTGTTTGAACCCCGCTTCTTCGGCTCTTTGCTTGAAGTGGAGACCCTCTGGAGAATGTCTTGCGATACCATCGAATAAAGTGGCCAGCATTTGGGTATGGCCCACTCCCATTTGCTCGTATGCCTGGTTAACCAACATTTTCATCATCATCAGTTGATTTTTCGGGACTCCTGCAATCCGTTCGATCAGGGCCTGTACGGTGTCATCGAGTTCAACCAGTGGCACGGATTGGGTGATCAAGCCGTATTGTTCGGCCTGTCGACCGGTGATCAGTTCGCCTGTAAAAAGTAGTTTTTTTGCCTGTTCGATACCCAGACGATAAATCCACATGGCGGTTGTCGGACAGCCCCAGACTCTGGCGGGCGGATAACCAATTCGTGCTGTTTCATTCATGATAATGATATCACTGCAAAGGGCAATATCGCTGCCACCGGCGATGGCATCACCGTGTACGCGCGCGATGACAGGTTTGGAACAGCGCCAGATCGACATGAATTTCCGGTTGCATCGCCCCATGAATTGATAATCAATCATCGGGTCCCAAGGCATGTCCTGGATGGCCGGGTTTTCTCCTTTTTTTTCCGCATACAATGTCAGGTCGTATCCCCCGCAGAATCCTTTACCTGCGCCAGTCAGGATAATGACATGGATCGACGGATCCTGATCTGCCTGCTCAATGGCGCGGGCAAGCTCATCGGGCAGGGTCAGGGTAATTGCGTTAAATTGCGCAGGGCGGTTCAGCGTGATTCTTGCGACCCGACCGCTCGATTGGTAAAGGACATCGCCGAATTTCATGATGATTGCCTGTGAGCGGTTACAATCGGAATCAGGCAATCCCCCTTGTCGAGCGGCAGACGCCATCGCATCATCCGCCAAGGGGCATGATGAAACAGCGTTGTACGAGTGAGCGGGTGGCCTGACATTGGGTTCATCCTGCGTTTGCTTTATTTGGCCAGGTATCCTCCATCAACCAGGTAGACACCACCGGTGCAGTAACTGGCGGCGTCCGAGGCCAGAAAAATAGCGAGCCCGGTGATATCTTCAGGATGTCCAAGACGATTGAGCGGAATTTTCTTTAAAAAACGATCCAGGATATCCTTGTCCCCCCACAGTGCCTGGCTGAACTTGGTCTTGATCAAACCGGGACAAATCGAGTTGACCCGTATATTATCCTTGCCCCAGTCTTGGGCCATGGCCTGTGTCAGACTATTGAGTCCTGCTTTGCTGACACTGTAGATGCCAATAAATTCCTCCGGGGTGATTCCACCGATCGAACTGATATTGATAATGGAGCCACCGCCCCGTTTTTTCAAAATGGGATAGGCGGCCTTGCATAATTCGAAGGGGCCTTTCAGGTTGACATCCATGATCTTGTCGAACGCTTTTCCCTCTGTTGTCTGGACAGGGCCAAATACCGGATTGGCTCCTGCATTGTTAATCACGATATCCAATCCTCCGTAGTGCACCACCGTTTCGTTGACCAATGCCGAGATGGCTTCAGGATGTCCCACATTGGCCGCAATGGCGGTCGCTTCATGACCCTCCGACCGAAGGGCGTGCGCCACTTGATCCACGGCTTCCTGTTTGCGACTACTGACCACGACCTTTGCCCCAAATTGGGCAAGACCCCGGGCCAGGGCGCGCCCGATCCCCTGACTGGCACCGGTCACCAAAGCGATTTTATTGTCCAATTCAAACAGTGAGCGTCTGGCGTGAGTCATGGTTGCTTTGTTGTTTCGATTGACCGGGACAAGCTCACCGGCCTGTTGGTCGAGCGGGGCTTTGGCGGGATGTTTCCCATCGCCTGATCTCGACCAGCGTGGTATGAGCACTGCTTCCCTGACCGATACGCGATGTGCCGAGATCACGGGTCAATACGTTTGGGTTCCCCTGAACATCCTGTCCTTTTTCATCAGGGTTATACCAGGCGCCGGTGGACAACGAGACGACACCTTGGCGGATATCGTCCGTGACCTGGGCCCGAGCGCGACACTTGCCTCGCTGATTGAACACCAGCACGAGATCGCCATGATTCACTCCTCTTTGTGCGGCATCTGCCGGGTTGATGACGACCGGCATGGGTCTTTCCCCGGGAATGTCGGCCAAGGCGCACTCCATTTGACTGTGCAGCTTATCGCCGGGCTGGGGGGAGACCAGATGCAGTGGAAACTGTGCGGACAGCGCGGCCCCCAACCACTCTTCCGGAGGATGCCACACCGGGTGCCCGGGGCAATCGTGATAGCCAAAATCGGCGATAGTCTGGGAGAATATCTCAATTTTTCCTGACGGTGTATCAAGCGGAAAATCCCGAGGGTTTTCCCTGAATGCAGCAAAGGGCGTTTCCGCATAGTCACGATGGCGAATCGGCAAGTCAATCCAGTTGCGCCGCTTGAGTTCATCATAGTCAGGGACCGCGACACCATCATGTTGTGACTGAACCTTGAACTGGTCATACAGATAACGTAACCAGCCCTCACTATCGCGATTTTCGGTAAATTGTGCCTCGACACCGAGTCGTTGGGCCAAGGCGCCGAAAATATCGAAATCGTTTCGCGATTCTCCGACCGGTTGAACCAGTTGCGGCATGTGAAACACATACGAGTCCCCTTGTGCCCGGCCAATATCCTCTCTTTCATAGGGTGTCGTCGCCGGAAAGACAATATCAGCCCGCTTTGCGGTCGCCGTCCACCAGGGTTCGTGGACAATGATGGTATCGGGTTTCTGCCAGGCGCGGTTTAAACGATTGAGATCCTGATGATGATGAAAGGGATTGCCGCCACACCAGTAAATGAGTTGGATATCCGGATAACGAAGTGACTGGCCGTTAAATTGAAAATCGGCACCCGGATTCAAAAGCATGTCGGCAATCCGTGCAACCGGGATGCACTCGGAAACCGGATTCTCACCCTGGGGCAGGGTCAGTCCTCCGAGCCGTTTGACGGAGACGCCCACGCCACCGATGGCACCGTATCCATATCCAATGCCCCCGCCCGGCAGGCCAATCTGTCCCAGCATGGCGGCCAACGTGGCAGCCATCCAGAAAGGTTGCTCGCCGTTTTGTGCCCGTTGCAATGACCAGGAGACCGTGATCAGCGTACGCGTCGAGGCCATCGTGTGGGCCAGATCACGAATGACAGATGGCTCTATGCCGCATAATTCGCCAGCCCATTGCGGTGTTTTGGGCTGGCCGTCCGAGTCGCCCACAAGATAGGGGCGAAAACGGTCATAGCCGACGGTGCATCGGTGGATAAAATCGCGGTCAACAAGTTGTTCACTGTCCAGGACATAAGCGATTCCCAGCATCAATGCGGTATCACTGCCAGGCCGGGTTGCCAGCCAGCGGGATGGTCCGGGCGTGTCGGTACGTTGTGGGCTGATATTGATCTTGTGAATCTGCCGGTTTTCAAATTCCCTGAACCAGCTGGCGGTTTCATGATGCGTCACGCCTCCCATGCTGACCTGGGAGTTTTTCGGATTGATTCCTCCAAACATCACCAGCGTCTGTGTGTTTTCAGCAATCATCGGCCAGGCATTCTGGTATCCCCAGGTGAATTTCAGAAAATGCATGCCAAACACATGCGGAATTATGGCTTGGGCAGCTGCGGTACTGTAACTTGCAACGGAAGAGACATAACCACCGATCGAATTTAAAAAGCGATGTACCTGACTGAGTCCATGGTGGAACCGGCCTGCACTGGCCCAGCCATAGGAGCCGCCATAAATGGCATTGTTTCCGTAAGTCAGTCGAATGCGATCCAGTGCCTGTGCCGCCATGTCCAGCGCTTCATCCCAAGGCACTTCGATGAATCGGTCACTGCCTCGCGATTCACGCGCCTTATCCGGCTGACTCAACCAGCCTTGTCGGATACTGGGCCGTCGAATACGTGAACGATGCTGCACGGCGGCAGGCAATATCTGGGGGATACGGGAGGGATTTGGATCCGCTTCAAAGGGAGCCACATCGATAATCCGGTCATTCTCCACGGTGACACGGAACGCGCCCCAATGACTGGTCGTGACTTTAGTCTGTTGTTGCGGCATCAATATTGCTGATTGTCAGAAGTGTGTCGGCGAACCCGCCTTGTCAGCCAGGGTATTCAAGGAGGGTACGAACCAGTAACTGCTGGTGATTGCGCAAGAAAATTCAATGATTTTATCATGGAGGCCATCTGGCCAGACGCCATACATGCGCTCCAGCTGAATCTGCAAACGGCGTTGCTGGCACGCAAAAGCAACAAAGTACAATCCATGCTCACTGACTGTTCCAAAGGGTGTGCTGCGTCGGTAGATCTTCAATGGGGTACCCTCAAGGGTGACATCCGTCCGACTGACATGGGAATCGGCCGGTTGTGCATCTCCCTGCAGTTCAATACTGTCCCGTTTTGTTCGGCCGATCACTTTTTCTTGAGCCTCCTCGCTCAAGGCATTGAAGGCATCCAGGTCATGCCGCCAGCGCTGGGTGAGGGCAATGCTCCCACCGCCACCCGGTTGTCCATCGGGAATCAGGGCCGCCTGCTGTCTTGCGGTCGCTGTCGGATTCGCGCTGCCGTCGATAAATCCGGTCAAGTCCCGCTTCTCATGTCGTACAAAGGTGGGCACATCCACCTTCAGGTCGCCCAGAGCGCCCAGTTGCCGATGAATACGCAATGCCGTATCCAGGTTGCGGTCCTGTGAATGGCCCTGTAACCAGAACCAGACATCATTTTGAGTGCTGACGGCACAGTAGGGCGTGTTGCCACGGATAGAGTCAAAATCATGACATGCTGCTGGCGACTGTCCGGGATTGAATGCTGCCCAGACAGAAGGGCGAATGCCGATGATAAGGTATTCCCCCTGCGAGGTTGCTTCGGACAGAGTATGTGCGACTGTGATGACAGCAGGCAAATCCCGTTCAGGATCATTCAAGCCATATTCAAGATGATGGTGAAACGGGGTTGACTCATCAAATAAACCGGGTTGAGCGCAGTGCATCGTTTTTCCTGACCAGCGGACTGATTATCGGAGGATACGATTCTATCACGTCCGACTTGATCTTACGGAGTCGGCATCGGCGAGTGCAATCCGTTACGGATGAAATCCTGATTTCGATGGCACCCGCTTGCGTGCTTCCACCGCAACCGTCTGCGGGTCTGCGCCAAGTGCGATAGCCGGGGACTCTCTGTCAGGCGACTTCGGAGATGATTGCCTCGCGGGTCGTATTGAACGAGATGTTTAATGCGACGAGCGTTGCCTTGAGCATGGAACTGACCGTATCTTGACTGGTGGCGACGCCGACATGGGAAACGCCATTGACATCGAGTTCCAGGTAGGCGATTGCGTCTGCCTGTGTGCCTGCCGACAGTGCATGCTCGGCATAGTTCAGTACACGCAGACGGTTCCCGGTGTATTTTTTCAGCGCCTCGATAAACGCACTCAAGGTGCCGAATGCTTCGCCTGTAATCTGCTCCGTCTGACCGGCATGCAGTAATGATGCCGTCAGGGTATCGCCGGTTTCTTCCCGGGACATGGAAAACTTCTGCAATGCCAGGGGCTGGGTATGTACCATATAGGTGTGCTGGAAAAGATGCCAGATTTCTTCGGTGTTCAGTTCCCGTTCTTTCATCTCGGCCAACTGCTGGACTTCCTGACTGAATCGGATCTGTAGCCACCGAGGCAATTCAACCCCGTAATTGGCCTGAAGGACATAGGCGATACCACCTTTCCCGGATTGGCTATTGATTCTCACCACATCCTGATAAGTTCGCCCGACATCCCGAGGATCAATGGGCAGATAGGCCACATCCCAGGTGCCATCCCACGGGGCTTCAAGACATTTTTTAATGGCATCCTGATGGCTGCCTGAAAAGGCCGTAAAGACCAGTTCGCCCGCATAAGGATGACGGGGATGGACCGGCAAGTCATTACATTCGGTGACGCAGCGGACGATGTCCGGCATCTGTGAAAAATCCAGCTTCGGATCAATCCCCCGACTATAGAGGTTCATGGACATGGTCACGATATCCATGTTGCCTGTCCGTTCGCCGTTACCCAGCAATGTGCCTTCAATCCGGTCGGCCCCGGCCATGACAGCCAATTCGGCTGCCGCCACCGCGCAACCTCGATCATTGTGCGTATGAAGACTGACGGTCACGTGTTCCCTGGACGGAAGATGGGCGCAGAAATATTCGATTTGATCGGCAAAAATATTGGGTGTTGCGGCTTCGACGGTTGCGGGTAAATTGAGAATCACCGGTTGTCCTTTTTCCGGTTCCCAGATTCGGCAGACCGCTTCACAGACCTCAACGGCATAATCGGGCTCGGTCTGGGTGAAACTTTCCGGTGAATATTGGAATATCCATTCCGTTTGAGGGTAGTCCTCGGCATACTGCCTGACCAATCGTGCCCCATTGACTGCGATCTCCTGTATTTCCGCTCTCGACATTCTGAAAGCCTTGTTCCGCTGTACTTTCGACGTTGAGTTATACACATGCACGATCGCTTTTTTGACTCCTACCAATGATTCATAAGTACGTTTGATCAGATGTTCTCGGGCCTGGGTCAATACCTGGACGGTAACCTGTGGCGGAATACGGTCCTCTTCAATCAATTTGCGAGTGAAGTCAAATTCGATTTGTGCAGCGGACGGAAACCCAATCTCGATTTCTTTGAACTGGCAACGAAGCAATGTATTCCAAAAACGCAGCTTTTTGGGAATCGTCATGGGATCAATGAGTGCCTGATTGCCATCACGCAGATCGACGCTGCACCAGATGGGTGCCCGGGTGAGTTGCCGATCGGGCCATTGTCGTTCGGTCAGCGTCGGCGCAAAGTCAAACGACGGATACTTCGTGTGATCGAATCGGGTCATTACCTGCGTTCAAAAGGATATGTTGACGTAATAGTATAGACAATCGTAGTGAGTTTTATTCTTCAATTTCACCCATTATAATATAAATAAATAGATATTAATTCCAATTTAAATAAATTTGTTAGTATTATTCACTAAAATAAAGACAATGAAACTAGATAATATAGATCGGCAGATTCTTAGAATTCTGCAAACCAATGCCAGAATCAGCAACCTTGAATTGGCCGATAGAGTCAATCTGTCTCCTACGCCGTGTGCCAGAAGAGTCAAACGCTTTGAAGAGGAAGGTCTCATTGTGGGAACGGTCACATTATTGGATCAAGAGAAAATCGGGTTGAATCTGACGGCATATATTGCGGTCAACATGGAACGTCATACGCATGAACAGTTTGAAATCTTTGAACAGAAAGTCAAGCAATTTCCCGAAGTGGTTGGCTGTAGTGTCGTGACGGGACGTGCGGAGGATTATTTGCTGAAGGTGGTCGTAAGGAACATGAAGCATTATGAAGAATTTTTGCTGTCTCGACTGAATCGACTGCCTGGGGTGAACAATGTTCACTCAAGCTTCGAACTCAGGAACGTGATTCCGGCGAAGGGACTGCCGGTCTAGCGAATTAATGTCCGGCAGTCCGTCCGCTCTGTCAAGATCGTCGACTCGACAATTGTGACGGCCGGGTCACCCGATAATACACCGACCGGCGCATTTCCCGGGCCCGGTGTCTCATAAGCCAAGATACCCGGCTATTTTCCACAAACCGGGTTTCAGATGGCCGCGTCGCTGATCTGGGCGTCGATATTGCGGATCGATTCCTGTTTGTTCTGGAGGGTGGACGGCGGTCAACGAACCATCACTGATGGGGTGCGGTACTGTGTTCACTGGGACATTCGTATCTACCGGGTATGCCCAGTTTCTGCATGATTCGGTCTCACCTGGGCGGACGGAAGGCTGTTGGTGTATCAACTCTGGGATTGCTCCCAGTGCACAGACCGCCATTAGGCCCCGACAAGTGGACTCAACTCGATCACTCCCATGGCGGGGTCAGGTGAAAATCAGTTTTCCAGACCGGAAAGATACTGGGCAATCATTGAGACCTCGTCATCGGTTATACCGATAATGCTGCCTTGCATCACTGTCGATAATCCGTTCACTCTCAAGCCATCACGAATATCCATGATCTGTCGTGCCAGATAATTTTCACCGAGCCCGGCAAGTCGTGGATAGTTCGGTGCGATCGGTGTCTTGCCGTTTACCCCATGACAACCGAGGCAATTGTATTGCTGATATAACGATTCCCCGGTCAATACCGTGTCATTGATGACAGGCTGTTGATCCGTTGTATGTGCCACAGTGGTTTTCTCGTCGACGGTCGGTTCAACGGAGTCCTGAACGTAGCGATGAATAATATATTCGGTAATTTGTCCGACCTCGTTTTCCGTGATGATGAGGCCGTTTCCGATCATCCGTTGTATTAATTCAATGGCCTGTGAACGATTTTCAGGCGGTGCCTGTTCAATCTGTGTCAATGCGTGGCATTGTGAGCATCGGCCTTCGAACAGACTTTTCGCGGTGACGGGATCAAATTCGATCTCGCCATCCGCTGCTTTCATGTGATCCGCCATGTCGACCCCGGCCTGTTGGCTTTTTACCGCCTCCATTGCCTGATGGCGCCGCTGTGCCAACGTTGCTTGCAGGGTGGGGGAGATGGCGATGAGATAGGCCGTGACTTCCATCTGATCACGTTCGTCAATTGGATTGAGTACCGTCGAACGATTAGCCATCCGCGAGACAGTCTGTCTCCAGCTGTCTGGTGTGCGGGGGCGAGCAAGTGCTGTGCGCAGGTCATGGCACTGGGTGCACTTGGTCACCAGTACTTGACGTCCGTTATTCAGACTTTCCCGTGAGGCGAGTTCGTCTATGAGCGCGACATCTTCAAATCCCGCCTTCGGGAGCTGTTCACGGACTCGTGCAATCCGTTCCATGGTCACCGTGTCACTACTGTCGAGAGCGGCTCGGTTCAGATAAGCTTCCCTGAGTGAAAAAGGCAATGCAAGAAAAATCAAT
>LXNI01000805.1_pt1 | contig 33099 bp, 30 predicted proteins | sample 809091 | NCBI WGS metagenome assembly LXNI01 (sample SAMN04870527, study PRJNA318959) | sponge metagenome | biome: 01000161; feature: marine sponge reef; material: water | host: Sarcotragus foetidus | place: Greece: Milos, Mediterranean Sea | collected 2013-05-29 | depth 5-7 m | reverse complement strand
CCGGATCGCGGGAGGCGTGCGGTGAGGCCGCCGTCGCGCAGGGAGCGGATCGCGGCCCAGCTCGCCGACCTCAAGATGCCCGGCGCGCTGGAGGCGCTGGACGGTGTGCTCGCCAGGGTAGATGGGGGAGGCACGACCGCGGCCGAGGCGATCGAGCGGCTTCTGGCCGCCCAGATCGAGCTCCGCAACGGCCGCCGCCTCGAGGCCGCCATGCGCTCCAGCCGCCTGCCGTACGTGAAGACGCTGGCAGCTTTCGACTTCGCCTTCCAGCCCTCGATCAAGCGCGAACAGATCGACGCGCTGCACGAACTCGGCTTCGTCGAGCGACGGGAGAACGTCGTCTTCCTCGGCCCGCCCGGTGTGGGCAAGACGCACCTGGCGATCAGCTTGGCGATCACGGCGGCCGAGAGTGGCCGCAAGATCTACTTCGGCACCCTGACCGACCTCGTCAACTCCTTGGAGGAGGCCAAGGCCGCGGGCCGGCTCGACCGCCGCCTGAAGATCCTCACCCACCCGGCACTCCTCATCGTCGACGAGATCGGCTACCTGCCGGTGACCCAGAGCGGCGCGGTCCTGTTCTTCCAACTCATCAACCGGCGCTACGGACATGCCTCCACTGTCCTGACCTCGAACAAGGGCTTCGAGGAGTGGGGCCGCATCCTCGGCGACGAAGTCATGGCCGCCGCGCTCCTCGACCGGCTGCTCCACCGCTGCCATATCGTGAACATCCGGGGCAACAGCTACCGGATGCGCCGCCACGCCGAACTCTCCAAGGCGATCCACCCCCTCGCGAGCCGAGTAGACGCCGAAGTACCCGCGTCGCAAGAGGGTCCCTCATGACGACCTCACTCCCGGCTCGCTGCCCCGCTCCGGTCGCTCCGCTCCCTTCGCGGGACAGCCGCCGAACCGGGACATTTTCAATGCCGATAACCGGGACATTTTACATGCCGATTGACAGCATGTGTGCGAGGTCCGGCCCTCGGCCTGTGCAGGAGCCGGTGCAACGGTTCGAGACCCCGCCGGGGCACCAGGGCCAGGTGGACTTCGCGGAGTTCCGCACACCCTGGGGCAAGCGACACGTGCTGATCGTGGTCCTGGGGTACCCGCGACTGATGTGGGTCCGGTACCACGAGCGGCAAACGATGGCGGTGGTGATGCGGGGCTTGGAGTCGGCGCTCCGGTAGTTCGGGGGCGTGTCCTCTGAGCTTCTGTTCGACCAGATGAAGCCGTCATCAAGGAGGACGACCGGGAGATCGGAGGCCGACTGATGGAGAACCCGGAGCTCCCGCGCTTCGCCTTCTTCTACGGGCGCGATTTCGCCTCGGACGATGATCTGAACGCGCGGTGGCTCGACTCGGTGGCCAACGTCCGCGTCCACGGCACGCGGGACCGCAGCAGGTTGAAGCGGCTGCGCCTCCTCCGCTCGTTGAGGTCGAGCGCTGACTGAGTGCATCCGGATGATTGGGGGCGCACAGTGAGCCCGCGGCCGCTCAGGGAGCGGGTCGCCACCCAGATCGCGCTGCGCAAGCCGCCGCCTCGAGGCGGCCATGCACTCCCAGCTGGCTGCCGTGCGTGAGAACCGTACCGGACTCCGACTTCGCTTTCCAGTCATCGATCAAGCGCGAATGGATCGACGCGCTCCACCGACTCGGTTTCGTGGAGTGCAAGGGGAATGTCGTCTTCCACGGCTCGCTACTTCCGCGTCTCCCGGCTCCTCGACCCACTCGCCCCTGGCCCCGCGCCGACGGCTCATACCCGACACTCGTTCAGCCGCTCGTCAAGACCTGGCTCGTCGTCCTTGACGAACTGCACCTCGCTTCCCGGTCAGGCCAAAGCCGACACGATCTGCCCGAGGCCCTCGACGATCGCTACGCCCGCCACGAGGCGTCGAAGCCGAGGGGGAAGCCGCCCAAGTCGATCTGGAACATCCGTGGCACGGCAACTCTCCGCACGAACGTTGGCTGGCAATGGCGCGCCGGAAACGGAGACTCCACTAGGCCGCCGAGCACGCCAACTCCTCGGAGGGCGGGACCGCGCGACCCCAAGGAGACCTACGAATGGCCCGGCCGAAGAACGCGGAGAAGCGATCCCGTCCCAACGGGCAAGCCCGTCGCTCCGAACGGGTGGTGGACACCACAAATCGGTGTACTTGCCAATCATAAAAAGGATTGCTACCTTGATAGAATGAATTGCGACGCCTCCGAAACCACAAGTTGGCTTCCCGGTAGATTGTCGTCGCCGGGGCCGTCACGATGGTGCGTGCGGGGTTACCGTCTCACTTCTCCCTTTGGTTCTTGTTGGGGGGCGGTCTTGGCCTTTTTGGTCGTGGCTATTGTAGGAGTGAGCTCGTGCGCGGTTCGTGACCGTTCTATCGTTGAGATGACTCTGACAGATGGCACGTCCGTTGGAGACCTACTCGAATCCAACGAGGAATCCGTGCTCATGGTGTTTTCCCCAGCCGCGTGCTTCACCTGCGGTGGCGCGCTAGGGCGATGGGTTGAGTATGCCAAGGGAGAAGGGATGCCACTTCGCCTCGTCCTGACGCAGCATCCGGACGCTTGGGAGGTCGCAGCACTTGCCTTTCTACGAGTGGAGCCAGTCGCTGTACTTGCAGATGGTCCGACCGATCGCCGCTACTATTCAGCCTACCTCTTCAGCGGTAAGGCCCTGATCGACTATGCTATTGGCCTCCAGGAGTTGACTCGAATGTTGGATGCACATGACTAAGTGCCTTCCTAAAACTTTCCCTTGGTCTTCTGCCACTTAGAAGACACTTCCAACCCCTTTCCCAGGAGGAAAGAATCCAATGAGACGCCATTTGATCACCTTGGCACTCGTCGCCGTCGCCGCCTCCACCGTCTTCCTGCTCGGGGACACATTTGGTCTCGAGTCGGTGGTTGTGGAAGCCCAAAATCCTGACCCTTGTTCGTTGGCTTGGGTCGACTGGTGGACCGATACGTGTCCCACTCTTTGCTTTACCGAACCGGGCCTCTGTCCCTGCTTGGTGTGCGCGTTCTGATCTGACCAGTTTGGGCCTTAGCCTGAGGAGTCGTACCTCGTCGTTGGCCTTTCCTGCTCCCCGCAACGTCGCGAGGATTCTGAGGAGCAGGAAGGCCCAACTGAGGACGTTGCGTCGGTTCCGTGAGATCGTGCTTCCGTTATGCGCGTGCAGGGAGGTTCATCGTCGTGAATCGCCATGTATAAGAAAGCGAGGGTAACCCAGTGACGACAAACTGTGGCCAGTTCCCACAAGCACAACGTCGTGTGCGGCGCTTAGTAATCTGCTTGGTTGCGACGACTGCACTGAGTCCTCATACAACGATGAGCCAATCTGCTGGTCCAACATTGATTCTCCGGGATTCTGTCGTATTGGCAGAGACTGGAGACACTTACGTTGGCAAACCGGTCGAGATGTTTGTCGGTGATGATGGCTCCATGTTTGTCGTCGATGCCTTTGCGAACCGTGTCATCCGATTTGGCAAGGACGGACGTCCCATACAGCTATACGGTAGGCACGGTGGAGGACCGGGAGAGTTCGGCCTTGTGGGGACTGCGGGGGCTGTTGCCGGTTCTGTTGTTGCGATCGCCGATCACTATCCACCCAAGATTGAGTTGTTTGATCTGGATTCTGGAAGTGCCGTCGGCAGTGTTAGCGTAGCTGGCACTCCACGGGCGTTCGGGATTTGGCGAGACAAGATCTGGCTGGCCGGGCTCGACGAATCCAGTGATTGGCGGACGTTGGCTGTCGGCTCAGTTGCGGAGATTCTGATAGCCGATGTGGACGCAGCCCCGGCAATCCGCTTCGAGTTTCTTCGCGCCCCTCGTCCCTACGTCGAGAATGCGATGATTCGTGGTGTGGCTGGTGGCATAAGATTGGATGTCAAGGATGACGTCCTGGTGGGATTCGCGGCCAGTCCATTCCTGCTCCGCGTGGGAGTCGATGGCACCGTGATGGACACAGTTGTTCTGGCAGTGAGGGATCGAAGAGGGATGCCGAGTGAAGATGCGTTCATTGAGGCGATGAACCCAGCAAGGTCGAGCCAAGAGGAGTTGATCAAACTCGCATCGCTGCTCCGAGGTTTGGCACGCGATGGTGATGGCAATATCTTTACCGTTCACCAAGACGCTGAGTTTGCCAGTCCAGAACGCATTGTAGCAGAGTTTTTTGTGAGTGCGATTAGTGCCGATAGTGGTGTGCAATGCGTGGATACCAGGTTGCCGACACGTGAACTCGCAATGCCTGTCACGGCCTTTCGAGGAAACGAGTTGTTTGTGTTGGAGCAGCACTTGGATGCACGTCGTGACGATGGTGTGAGGGCGGTGGTGCGGCGGTACTTGGTCGACCTAAGTTCATGCACTGGGGTGGTGCTACCATGATGCCCCATCGTTGGTTCGCTATTGAGGTATCGACTCGTTCCGCCTAAGAGTCGTTCATGAGCGGCCGCCGCCGCTCCAAAGGACCCGAGAGTCGATACTGACGTTTGTTCCTGACCACGTGCGCTAGAAGGGCACCGTGCCAAGTCGTGGCTCTACCGTGAGCGCTGACACCGACCGTGTACCAAGGCCCGGCTGGTCGATCACATGGTATGGCCGGAACGGGTTCCGGAAGTTGCTTTCCGGATTCCGTCGTGCCAATCCTCGGCTCCGTGCGGACAGGATTGGGTACGGGACCACGTATTCCGAGTTTTTCCATCTCGCGGCAGGAGACACACTCACGCTTGGATTGGACGCATCCGTAGAGGGCCTGGCGATCGCCACCGTCTGAGAAGAAGCTCGGAAGGCGCTCGGGGCGACCGCCTGGACACAGGAGCGGATTCGCTGGCTCTCCCTATGTCTCCCGTCCGGCGGATTCGCTGGTCGTCGGCGGGTTCGCCCGCTTTTCGGCGGAGGCGTCGATGTTCTGGGCGCCTGCCGCCGGCGTGCTGTTTGCCGATTCATTCCTCGACACGCACTGTTTCCGGATCCGTGGCGGGGGTGCACAGGTGACGGGGCTTGTCGGGCTGGATTTCGAACCTGTGCCTGGCCGCGAGGTTCCCGAAATCACCGGAACCAGGTGGCTCGACGCTGGCACGACCCAGTCGCGTTGGCTCGACTTCCAATACGTCAATCTGGGTGTACCGCCGTGGCTCATGGATGCCGAGCCCGGCGGCAGAGTCGAGTTCCGGGCATTGCCCAATGGAACGTGGATCGTAACCTGCTGGCACATTGGCATGTTCACGGCGGGTAAGCCGACCCACCCCCTGACCGGTCGCCCGACGGCTTCGCTCGTCGACTCGCTGGGCGTCGGCGTGGCTGGGGCTCGCGTTTTGTCGCGGGCTCCGGGACCGAGGCCGTTCGAGTCGACTTCGCGTTGCCGCCGCTGCATGAGGTCTTCGACGATATCTGTGGGGACGCAAACCCGCCGTTTCCGACACTCGTTACCGGGGAACGGCTGGTATGGCGGCGTGGCATCCTGACAGGAAAAGTCGCAGACCAGGGCGGACGCCCTGCAGAAGATGCGAGGGTGTATGTCCTGGCGAATGCTTTCAATCCGGCCCGTTTCATGGAGCGGAGGGCCCAGGAAGGTCGCATTGAGGAGTTGCGCTCCAGGGAGGAAGCAAGGACCAGCTCCTCGGGCTTCTACCGAGTCTGCTGGCTTCCTGTCGACCTCGCACTGGAAGTGCTGGTCGTCGGGAGGGACGAAAGGCTCGATCGTGGCGCGATCCGTAATGCCCTCAGCCTTGCCGATCTCCATCCCGACAGGGTGAGAGTAATCACCATCGACCCGGAATCGCCGTACCATACGCTGGATCTGGGTATCGAGTCCCGCTGACTTCAGATGTCGGTCGGGACGTGAGGCACTCGATGAGTTCTTGATCCACCCGTCGCGGTGGTCTATGGTTCACGGGATCGCAGTCCCCGCGCGAATCCCGCGTCGGAGCTTCGTTTCCAACACCATTCCCTGCACAGGAGAAGTCGCAACATGCGGCATCCGCATCGCTTCCTACCCGCGGCCGTCCTGGCCGCCTCCCTGCTCACGGCCACCACCTGGTCACCCGTCCCCGCACACGCCCAGGAAGCTTACGACGAAGCCCTCTGGAGCTCCCTTGAGTGGCGCAATGTCGGTCCGCCGCGCGGCGGTCGCTCGATCGCGGTGGCCGGCTCGGACGCCCGCCCGTTCGAGTACTTCATGGGCACCACCGGTGGCGGTCTCTGGAAGACCACCGACGGCGGCCTGAACTGGGACCCGGTCACCGACGGGCAGATGAACAGCGCGTCGATCGGTGCGGTGCAGGTCTGCGAGACCAACCCCGACATCGTGTACATGGGGACCGGCGAGACCCAGATCCGCGGCAACATCCAGCAGGGTGACGGGGCCTACAAGTCCACCGACGCGGGCGAGACCTGGGAGCACATCGGGCTGACCGAGACCCAGAACATCGCGCGCATCCGCATCCACCCCGACAACTGCGACGTGGCCTGGGTGGCGGCGTTCGGCAAGCACTCGGCCAACAACCCCGAGCGGGGGATCTTCAAGACGACCGACGGTGGCGCGACGTGGCGCAATGTGCTCTACAGGAGCGACGGGGCGGGCGGGGTGGACATCAGCGTTGACGTGACGAACCCCGACGTCATCTATGCGGCGATCTGGGAGGCCTGGCGGCGCTCCTGGGGCATGTCGTCCGGGGGCGAGGACAGCGGGCTGTACAAGTCCACCGACGGCGGTGAGAGCTGGACCGAGATCACCGGTAACATCGGGCTCGCGGACGGTCCGATCGGCAAGATCGGCGTGGCGGTGTCGCCGGCGAATCCGAACCGCGTCTGGACGCTGATCGAGCACGAGCCCGATGGCGGTGTGTGGCGCTCGGACGATGCCGGCATGAGCTGGGAGCGCGTCAACGAGGAGCGCAAGCTGCGCCAGCGGGCCTTCTACTACACGCGCATCTACGCCGACCCCAACGACGAAAACGTGATGTACGCCCTGAATACGGGGCTCTACCGCTCCCGCGACGGGGGCGAATCCTTCCCCGGAGGGATCCAGGTGCCGCACGGCGACAACCACGACCTCTGGATCGCGCCGAGTGACTCGGACCGCATGATCAACGGCAACGACGGCGGCGCCAACGTGTCCATCAACGGCGGTGAGTCTTGGACCGACCAGGACTTCTCCACCGCCCAGTTCTACCGGGTGATCACCACCGAGCACACGCCGTACCACATCTGCGGGGGACAGCAGGACAACTCCACAGCGTGCATCCCCGTGCGCGGCTGGAACCAGATGGCGGCGCGCGGACCCGGGAGCCGTGCCTGGTACTACGCAGTCGGCGGCTGCGAGAGCGGCTACGTGGCGCCGAACCCGATCGACCTGGACGTCTTCTACGCGGGCTGCTACGGCGGCGCGTTGTCCCGTTTCGACATGGCGACGGGGGCGACCCGCGCGGTCAATGTCTGGCCCGAAAACCCCATGGGACAGTCGTCCGAGGATCTGATCGAAAGGGTGCAGTGGACCTTCCCGATCGTCTTCTCGCACCATGACCCCGACGTGCTCTACACGGGCACCCAGAAGGTGTGGAAGACGACGAACGAGGGACAGAGCTGGGAGCAGCTCAGCCCGGATCTGACGCGCGCCGACGCTATGACGATGGGCCCCTCGGGCGGCCCCATCACCAAGGACCAGACGGGCGTGGAGACCTACGCGACCGTCTTCGCGATTGCGCCCTCCTACCATAATGCGGACGTGATCTGGGCCGGCTCGGACGACGGGCTCGTCCACGTCACCCGCGACGGCGGCCTCAACTGGGCGCCCGTGACGCCCCCGGACGCGCCCGACTTCGTGCGCATCAACACCATCGAGGCGTCTCCGACCACGCCGGGCAAGGCGTACGTGTCGGGCATCCGATACCTCGTCGACGACGACCGCGCGCCCTACATCTGGAAGACCGACGACTACGGGCAGTCTTGGACGAAGATCGTCGACGGGATCCCCGGGGACGATTTCATCCGCGCCACCCGCGAGGACCCGATGCGCCCCGGGCTGCTCTACGCGGCTTCCGAGCGCACCGTGTACGTCTCATTCGACGATGGCGCGCGCTGGCAGCCGCTGTCGCTCAACCTGCCCGTGGTGCAGGTGTCGGATCTGGTGGTGGAGGAGAACGATCTCGTGATCGCCACGCACGGGCGCTCCTTCTGGGTGCTCGAGAACATCGGGCCGCTGCGCCAGCTGACCGCAGAGGTCGCCGCTGCCGACGGGTGGCTCTTCGACCCGATCGACCCCATCCGCGGAGTCGACTTCGGAGCCGAGTTCCAGTACTACCTGGCCGAGGACGCCGAGAGCGTGACCTTCGAGGTCCTGGACGCGGCCGGCGAGGTCATCCGCACCTACGAGGCGGTGGCCGGGGAAGAGGAGGAAGAAGAGGCTCCCAACCCCTTCGCCGCCTTCTTCGGAGGCGGTGGCGGCGGCCAGCCGTCGGTGGAGCAGGGGTCCAACTCGTTCCGCTGGGACATGCGCTATCCCGCGTGGACCGACTTCGAGGGAAGGATCATGTGGGCCGCGCGGCCGACGGGCCCGACCGCGGTGCCGGGCATCTACACGGCCCGCATGACGGTGAACGGCGGAACGCCCCATACCCAGGACTTCGAGATCAGGATCAATCCGAATCTCGAAGGGGTGACGGTGGCCGACCTGCGCGAGCGCTTCGAGCTGGCGATCCAGATCCGCGACCGCGTCTCGGAGGCGAACGAGGCCGTGATCAAGGTGCGGGACATCTACAGTCAGATCGACGAGCGCCTCGAACAGACCGACGACGACGAGGTCGAGACCCAGTCGGTGGTCGTGGAGGAGAACCTCGGTATTGTCGAGGCCGAGATATACCAGGTCCAGAACCAGAGCAACCAGGATCCGCTCAACTACCCGATCAAGCTCAACAACAAGCTGGCGGCGCTCCTGGGTGTGGTGGAAGGCTCCGAAGCCCGGCCGACCGACCAGTCCTACGAGGTATTCGAGCACCTGTCGGCGCTGCTGGACGAACAGATGTCGGAGATGGAGATCGTCGTCCGGAGGGATCTGGGGCGGCTCAACGAACTCCTGATTCGCGAAGGACTCGAGCCGATCGAGGATCGGCGATTGGTCAGCTAGCCGCAGCCAACCGGGCGCCTCGCCGACGGAAGAGCGGTGAGGCGCCAGCGGACTGCGGGCTGCAAGAACGCGGGCGCGGGACCGCCCGCCAAAGGAGGTGCGTATGAGACGCAGGCCAGCCTGTTGGACCTGTCTGGTTGCCGTGGTGGTGGCTGTCGCCGGGTGCAGCAGTTCCCGCCGCGATCTGTCCAATCCGTTCGAAGGCGGAAGCGCGGCCGCCCAGAGCATCCGGATCGCCGTCGAAAACAACAACTTCAACGAAGCGACGGTCCGTTCGGTCGCCCGAATCGAGAGGCGGCTCGGCGTCGTCCCGGGCAACGGCCGGGAGGCCTTTACGCTCAACTGGCCCGCGGTCGACGATCTGAGGATTCGCATCGACATCCTCGCCGGCGACCGCTTCACGACGAACCGGGTGTCGGTGGGTCCCGGCGAGACCGTGTTTCTGACGATTCAGAACCCGGTGTATCGGTCGTTGCTGCGGCGGTAGGGGGTGCGTGCGCGCTTGACACGTAGCGCGGATGATCGGTTGAGCCCGATCACGTGAGGCATCCGCTGTCTCCGATCCACGGGCCTGAATTGGCGTAATGTAATGTAATGTAAACATTACATTGTGTAAGCTGTACATTACATTCAGCGTCGAGTAGAAGTCGTCGCACTCCATGGGACGGGGCGAAGTCCGTCCAGAGTGGCCAGACCCGGTCCCACACCCCGTCCAGGTTCCGTTAACTTCCCCGGCTTGGCTCGTATACCCAACCCATCACCCACAGGGACAACCGAGGAAGATGAAGGACGAAACCATTGCCATTCACAGCGGCTTCGGGTCGGATCCGACCACGCACGCCGTAGCGGTTCCCATCTATCAGACGGTGGCCTATCAGTTCGATGACGCCCAGCACGGGGCCGACCTCTTCAACCTGGCCGTGCCCGGCAACATCTATACCCGCATCATGAACCCGACCCAGGCCGTGCTGGAGGAGCGGGTGGCGGGGCTGGAAGGGGGCATCGCGGCGCTGGCGCTCTCGGCGGGGAGCGCGGCGGTCACCTACTCCATCCTCAACCTGGCTTCGGTCGGCGACAACGTCGTGAGTGTGCCACAGCTGTACGGGGGCACCTATACGCTCTTCGCGCACACGCTGCCCGGCATGGGGATCGAGGTGCGCTTCGGGGAGGGCGACGGCCCGGACGATCTCGCGAAGCTGATCGACGGACGGACCAGGGCGATCTTCTGCGAGAGCATCGGCAACCCGGCCGGGAACATCGTGGATCTCGCGGCCGTCGCCGACCTGGCCCGGGCCCACGGGATCGCCACCATCGTGGACAACACCGTCGCCACGCCGGCGCTGCTGAAGCCCGTCCAGCACGGCTTCGACATCGTTGTGCATTCGCTCACGAAGTACATGGGCGGGCACGGCAACTCGCTGGGGGGCGCGATCGTCGACTCCGGCAACTTCCCCTGGGTCGAGCACGCGGACCGCTACCCCATGTTCTCGACGCCGGAGCCCAGTTACCACGGTGTGGTGTACACCGACGCGCTTGGGCCTGCGGCCTACATCGGGCGCGCGCGGACGGTGCCGCTGCGCAACACCGGGTCGGCAATCTCTCCCTTCAACGCCTTCCTGATCATGCAGGGGCTCGAGACGCTGAACCTCCGCATGGAGCGACACTGCGACAACGCGCTGGCCGTCGCGAAGCACCTACAGGACCATCCCGGAGTCGCTTGGGTGAACTATGCGGGACTGCCGGGCGACCGCTACCACGACCTCGCAGTCCGGTACATGGACGGTCGCGCTTCGGGGATCCTGACCTTCGGCCTGAAGGGCGGATTCGAGAACGGCGTGCGCTTCTACGACGCGCTGCAGCTCTTCAAACGGCTGGTGAATATCGGGGACGCCAGATCGCTCGCGTGCCATCCGGCCTCGACCACCCACCGGCAGCTCACCGATGCGGAGCAGCTGAGGGTGGGGGTGCGGCCGGAGATGATTCGGCTTTCGGTCGGGATCGAGCACATCGACGACATCATCGAGGATCTGGACCAGGCGCTGGCGGTGGCCTGAGCCGGTCCCCTGACGCGCGCGGCGGGTCCGGTGGCTTCCGCTGGACGAGAGGCCCCCGGACGTAGCGCCTCCGTCCGTCCGCAGGGGCGCGCTACACTCCGTAGGGCACCCAGATGTTCTTGACGCGCGTGCCCTTGCGGAGGAGCATCCCGGTGGCGAGGTCCGACAGGGCCAGCCAGTTGATCGCGCCCTCGCGGTCGACCCACACGCGCTTGAGGTTGCCGGCCGAAAGGCCCTCGGCCCGGCCGGACAGGTCGTCTGCAACGAAGTCCCAGAGCTGGTCCACGTCGTCGTGCGCCGCGAGGGTGGGGAAGACCTCGTCATGGATGCCCGAGAGCACGTTGACGGTGCCGGGGGGGATGTCCGAGGTCTCGAGCACCTGCACCAGATCGAGGGCGGGGAGGGGAAAGCGTTCACTGGCGACGACCACCGCCACATTGCCCTGCGAGAGCGCCGCCGCGACGGAGGCGATGGTGCCGGCCACCGGGGCTGCGTCGCCGGAGCGGATCGCCACCGTGCCCACGGGTTCGTTCATGGCGAAGGTGACGTTGCGGAATGGCGTGGAGTGCACCTGGCCATCGTACTTGTCGGCCCAGGCGGCGAAGGTGAACACGGCCTGGACGGCGGCGTGGGCCTCGGCGCTTGCCGCCGCCTCGCTCACCCCGGTCACGCGGGACAGAGTCGCGGCGAACTCGTCAGCGCGCACGGCGAGGTTCTCGGCCAGGAAATAGAGGATCTGGGCGCGGAGGTGGCCGGTCGTCGCGCCCCACGGCCCCCGGGCCTTCGCGGCGGCTTCGACGGCGTTGCGGACATCCTTGCGGTTGCCGCGGGGCACCTCGCCGCAGGGCGTGCCGCGAGCGTCCAGTTGGGGGATGGAATAGCCGCCGTCGGGGCGCTTCTGCCTGCCACCGATCCACAGCTTGCGGGTGCGGTCGATTGGGTCGCTTGGGGCGTCGCGGCCGCCGGTTGCGGAGGGGGGGAGCTCTTCCGGTGCCGAGCCGGCCAGCTGTTCCGGTGCCGGGCGGGGGAGCGAGCCGGTGGAGGGCTCGCGCGCGACGTCCGCAGCTTCGGCGGTTGGCGCCGCGGCGGCCTCCCGCCGCGAGCCCGCCACCGGCTTCAGGTACTCCCACATCCCCTCGCGGCCCCCTTCGCGGCCGAACCCGGACTCGCGGTAGCCGCCGAAGCCGGAAGCCGCGTCGAAGAGGTTGGTGCAGTTCACCCATACCGTCCCGGCCTTGATCGCGGGTGCGACGTCCAGCGCCAGGCTGAGGTCCTCGGTCCAGATGCTCGCGGCCAGGCCGTACCGGGTGTCGTTGGCGAGCGCCACCGCCTCGGCGGGAGTGCGGAAGGTGAGGCTGACGAGGACAGGCCCGAAGATCTCGTCGGTGACGATGGTGCTGGAGGCGGGGGCGCCGGTGCACAGCGTTGGAGGGAGGAAGAAGCCGTCCTCCGGGACCGCGGCGTCGGGTTGCCAGATGGTGGCGCCGTCCTCGGTGCCCGCCGCCAGGAAGCCCTCGATGCGCTCCTTCTGGGTCGCGTCGACGATGGCCCCCATGTCGATCGACTTGTCGAGGGGATGCCCGACGCGGATCCGCTCCATCCTCGCGCGCAGGCGGTCGAGCATCTCCTGCTCCACGCTCTCCTGCACGAGCAGCCGCGATCCGGCGCAGCAGACCTGGCCCTGGTTGAGCCAGACGCCGTCCACGATGCCCTCCACGGCGGCGTCCAGATCCGCGCTTTCGAAGACGACGAAGGGGGACTTGCCGCCGAGCTCGAGCGAGAGGTGGCGGCCGGTTCCGGCGGTCGCGCGGCGGATCTCGCGGCCCACGTCGGTGGACCCGGTGAAGGCGATCTTGGCGACCCCGTCATGACGGGTCAGGGCGGCCCCGGTGGCGCCATCGCCCGTGACGATGTTGAGCACGCCGGGGGGGAGACCGGTCTCGCGCGCCACCTCGGCGAAGAGCAGCGCCGAGAGCGGGGTGCACTCGGCCGGCTTGAGGACGACCGTGTTCCCGGCGGCGAGGGCCGGCGCGACCTTCCACGCCAGCATGAGCAGAGGGAAGTTCCAGGGGATGATCTGGCCCACGACGCCGACGGGTTCGTAGCCGGGAAATTCCGTGGCGGCGAGCTGGGCCCAGCCGGCGTGGTGGTAGAAGTGCCGCGCGGCGAGGGGGATGTCGAGGTCGCGGGCTTCGCGGATCGCCTTGCCGTTGTCCAGCGATTCGACGACGGCGAAGAGGCGGGACCGCTTCTGGATCTGGCGGGCCAGTCGATACAGGTGGCGGGAGCGGGCGTGTCCCCCGAGCGCCTGCCACTCGGGGAGGGCCTCGGCGGCGGCCGCAACCGCCTGGTCGACGTCCTCGTCGGTGCCGTAGCGGAAGCTGCCCAGGAGCTGTCCGTCGCCGGGACAGCGGGTCTGGTGGACGGTGCCGTCCCCGTCGGTCCAGCGCCCGCCGATGTAGTGGGCGAAGACGCGCTCGCCGCTATGCAGCCATTCGGCGGCAAGCTCGTGGCTCTCGGGTGCGGGCCCATAGTCGAGGGTCTGGAAGGCGTCGCGGACCTGGGTCATGGGATCACCCGAGGGGATGTCGGTGGAAGGCGGAGTACCGTCCGGTCACGTGATGCTCGAGCTGCCGCTCGATGTCCGCCAGCAGCGAACTCGCCCCGATCCGGAAAAGGTCCGGGTGCAGCCACCGGCCACCGAGTTCCTCCTTGACCAGGAACAGCCAGGCGAGCGCGTCCTTCGCCGTCTTGAGACCGCCGGCGGCCTTGAGACCGACCCGGATCCCGGTGGCGCGGTGGTAGTCGCGGATCGCGCGGGCCAGGACGAGCCCCACCGGGAGGGTGGCGTTCACCGTTTCCTTGCCGGTCGAGGTCTTCACGAAATCGGCGCCGGCCATCATCGCGGCGGTGGCGGCGCGCTTGACGTTCGCCAGCGTCCCGAGCTCCCCGGTACCGAGAATCACCTTGATGTGGGCGTCGCCGCACGCCGCGCGGAAGGCGGCGACCTCGTCGTACAGGCGCTCCCAGTCTCCCTCGAGCACGAGGCCACGCGTGATCACCACGTCCACCTCTTCGGCGCCGGCCGCGACCGATTCCTCGATCTCGAGGAGGCGGGTGCGCAGGGGGGACAGGCCGGCCGGGAACCCGGTGGAGACGACCGCGACGGGAACGCGGCTGCCCCGCAGCGCCTCGCGCGCCGCAGGGACCAGTCCATGATAGACGCAGGCCGTGGCGACGGTGATATCGCGCGGAGGGACCCCGAGCGCCTCGAGGATGTCGCGGCGTACCGGCCGCCGCGCCTTTCCGCACAGGCGGCGCACGCGGCCGCCGGTGTCGTCGCCGGCCAGCGTGGTCAGGTCGATCAGCGTGACGGCGCGCAGCAGCCAGCCCGCCTGCCAGGCGCGCTTGACGGATCGCCGCGTGGTGAGGGTGGCCGCGCGGTGGTCGGCCGCCGAGCGATTTACGCGGGCCGCGCGCACGATGTCGAGATCGAGGGGCATTCCCGGATTCCGCAGGCTCGAAGTCGGTGCTCTGCGAGCCGGTTGCGCCGATGGCGTGACATTGCCGATCATGGCCGCTCTCTGCTTCACTTACCTTGTCATGTGGCGAACGATGGACAGGGGGGCCAAGATAACGATTGCGGCCCGTCTGGAGTAAGGAGAACCCCACCCTGCCGGGCGGCCTTATCCACGGACTGCTTGCGGACGGAGGCGTCTTTTTGGACCGGATACCCAGGCTGATCACCGGCGTAGTGGGCACCGCGGCGGGGATGTTCTACCGCGTGGACCGGCACGGGCCGCCGCTCCCCGAGGGGCCGCTGATGGTGGCGGCCAATCACCCCAACAGCCTCATCGATCCGCTCCTGATCTTTCGCTGCAGTGAGCGGATTGCCCGTCCGCTGGGCCGGGCACCGCTCTTCGACAAACGCCTGCTGGGGCCGGTGATAAGGGCGCTCGGCGGAATCCCCGTCCATCGCAGGCAGGACGACCCCGAGGCGATGCATCGGAACGAGGACATGTTCCGGACGGTGGTCGAAGTGCTTCACGGAGGGGGTGCGATTCAGATCTATCCCGAGGGAAAGAGCCACTCCGAGGCATGTCTGGCGGAGTTTCGCACCGGGGCGGCGCGGATTGCGCTGCTGGCGGAAGAGCGCGCGGATTGGCGGCTCGGGCTGTCGATCGTTCCCGTGGGGATTACCTATTCGCGGAAGGAGAGGGTGCGGACGGCGGCTGTCGTGCGCTTCGGAAGGGCCTTCGGTTGCGTGGACCTGCGGGAGGCGTACGCCGCCGACCCCGTGGCGGCCGCGCGGAGGCTGACCGGGCGGATCGAAGAGGGAATCCGGCGCCAGACGCTGAATTTCGAGCGCCACCGGGACCGGACGCTGGTCGCGGTGGCCGAGCAGCTCTACGTGCGTGAGTCGCGGCGGGTGCCCTGGCGGGTGCGTGAACGGCTCGGGACGCGCTTTCCCCGCCTGCAACGGTTCGCGCGGGGGCTGGAGTGGCTGCGCGAGGCCGATCCGGAGGAACACCGGCGGCTGCTTGCCAAGGTGGAGCGGTACGCCGGGCTCAACGAGGAGCTGCGGGCGGGGGAGGGGGACGTGCCGCCCCGTTTCGGCTTCCGCCCCGTTACGAAGTACGTGCTCGTGCGGGGCGCCCTGCTGGCGCTGGGGCTCCCCTTCGCCGTGGCAGGGTCGGTGTTCTGGGCGCCCCTGGCGCGGCTTCCCGGCATGGCCGTCCGCCGGGTCAGGCCCGAGCTCGAGGTCACGGCTACGATCAAGCTGGTGACGCTCCTGACCGGCGTGGCCACGGCCTGGGTGCTGTGGGTGGTCGTGGGGTATCTCGCGGGCGGGCTCTTCCTTGCTCTCGCGGCGGCTGCACTGGCTCCCCTGTGCGGCTACGTGACCATCCGGTGGACGGAGTTGGCGCGGGAGGTCCGCGAGGACACGTCGCTCTTTCTGCGGCTGCAGGGGCGGCCCGATCTGCGCAGGAGCATCGCCCAGCTGCGGCGTGAACTGACGCGGACCTTCCGCCGGCTGGAGAGGCGCTGGATGGAGGAGGAGTTGCCCCCGTCCGGGATCGGTGACAACGTGTCCGCTCCCGGCGCGGGCCGGGCCGGGGCCGACCGGGAGCGGTAGCGGTGCCTGCGGGGGCGGATCGGGGCTGGTGTCCCGTCTGGTCTTCAAAACCAGTGTGCCCGGCTAAGACCCGGGTGGGTGGGTTCGATTCCCACACGCCCCCGCCACCCGCGCCGGTTTGCTTATCTTGAGGTCATGCGGACCGATCGCGACATCGAGCAGACCCAAACGCTGCGGTTGATCGTCAACCCCGCCGCGTCAGGTGGGCGTGGGCGCGCGGCCGCGGACGAGCTGATCCGGGTCCTGGAAGGGCGCGGCATGCGCTGCGACGCACGCTATACCGAGGCGCCGGGGCACGCTGCGGAGTTGGCGGCGGAGGCGGTTCGGGACGGGGTCGCCCGGATCGTCGTGGTGGGAGGGGACGGCACTGTGCACGAGGTCGCACAGGGGTTGCTCGGGAGCGGTGCAGATGCCGTGCCGTGCCTCGCGCTCTTCCCCGTTGGAACCGGCAACGATTTTCACCGTATGGTGGGGGCCGACCGCAGTGCGGCGGCGGTCGCGGAACTCCTGGGAGAGGGCGTGGTGGAACGATTCGACGTAGGGCGCGTGCGGTGGGAGGACGGCGAGAGGGTCTTCGTCAACCTGCTGGGCGTGGGCATCGATGTCGATATCCTGCGGTGCCGGACCCGCTTCAAGCGCCTGCGCGGGCTCCCGCAGTACCTGGCCGCGCTGCTGAACGCCCTGGTGACCTTCCGCGCTCCCGAGGTGGAGATCGAAGTGGGGGGGAGTGAAGAGCGACGAATTCGGTCGGGGACCACCCTGTCGGTGATCACGGTGGGGCCTTCGATCGGGGGCGGGTTCATGATCAACCCGGCCGCGAAGGCGTCCGACGGGAAGCTGGACCTGTGCCACTTCGCCGCGTTGAACTGGCTGCGGGTGCTGGCCCTCGTGCCCAGGGTGATCCGCGGCGCCCATGGTGACTCGCCCTTTGTGACGATGTGCCGGGTCGAGCGGGCCGTCGTGCGGCGGCCGGGCGGCGATCCGCTGTGGTTCGAGATCGACGGTGAACTGGCGCCCGGGCCTGCCCGGGAACTCCGGGTGGCGGTCGTGCCGAGCGCGCTGCCCGTACTGGTGCCGGCCCATGGGTAGGGTGGCGGGGGTGGTGGCCGGGCTCGTTCTCGGGGCGTTCGCTCCTGCAAGCGCCCAGGAAGCCGTCGCCACGGACTCGCTGGCGGTGGACCCGGTCGAGGTGGCCGACTCGCTCGCGGCTGATACCGCGACGGGGATAAGTCCGTCGGGGGCGTTCCTGAGAGGGGCGATCATCCCCGGGTGGGGGCACACCGCCACCGGATCGCTGACCCGTGGCGCATTCTACTTCAGCATGGAGGCGCTCGCGGGGTGGATGGTCTTCAAGACGCAGCGGCGGCTGGGGGTCGCACAGGATCAGGCGGCGCTATGGGAGGACCGGGCAACCGCGGAGCTGATGGCGCAGGGGATCACGGAGTTCGAGGCGATCGAAGCGGCACTCGAGAACAACGAGCAGGTGGCCCGCTTCCGAGGCCTGGTCGACGCGCGCCAGGAGCAGCGGGAGGACTGGCTGGCCGTCGCCATATTCACGCTGCTTCTCTCGGGGTTGGACGCGTTCGTGTCGGCGCACCTCGGAAACTTTCCGGAGCCGCTGACGATCGAAGGGGATCCCGACGGGGGCGTTCTGGAGGTGGGGTTCCGGGTGCCGGTCGGCTAGCCTTCCCATTCGTGCAGTACGGGCTCGCCCGAGTCGTCCAGCGTAACGTAGCTGCGGTGCGCCACCCAGTCCCCGGAATTCATGTAGTAGCGCCCGGGAGCAATCTCCACGACCGCCGGGCGGTGCGCGTGACCCGTGGCCACGATGTCGAGCGTGGGGTCGAGCGCCAGCTGTTCCGATGCCCACGACGTCAGGAACGCGAGCCTGCCCTGTGCGGCATCGTGCGCTGTTCGGGATGGCTGTCTGCCGGTGCCGGATACACGATCGGCCAGCCGTGCGCCCAGATCGGGATGCAGCCACCGGAAGAGCCAGCGGGTGATTCGCCCGCGAAGGATCATGCGCAGGCAACGGTACCCCAGATCGCCGGCACCCAAACCGTCACCGTGGGCGAGGAGGACGGATTTGCCCTTCAACTGCATCCGGATCGGGCCGCGATGGAAGTCCACCCCGATGCGATCCGTCAGGAAGCTTCCTCCCCACCAGTCGTGGTTGCCGCCCATGATGACGACGGGGACGTCCGCTTCGACGAGATCGGCCAGCAGAGCGAGTACCCGCACATGCTCGCCGAGGACGACGCGGTCGTATTCGAACCAGAAGTCGAAGAGGTCCCCATTGATGATCAGGCTGCTTCCCGATTCCTTTACATGAACGAGCCACCGCCGGAAGGACTGTTCCGTCTCGGGCGGTACGGCACCGAGGTGCACGTCGGACACGATGAAGACCGGTTTGGAGGACATGACGGCCGAAGGTAGGCGCAGAGAGTACGCGGCGGTAGTTGCTGCCGCGGTGCTGGTCGCGGCCTGTGCGGGCACCGGGGGCCGCTCCCCGGCATCGTGGCCCGCGGTGTCGGCTGAACCGCCGCCCGGTGTGGACCTGCAAGGGGAGGCGCTCGGTGCCGAAGACCGGACGCGCCCGCGCGAACCCAACAGGATCCTGTTCCGCTGGAGTGCCCGCGAACCCGACTTCCGAGGCTCAGGCGTGGGGGTGGCGCGGGTGGAGCCGCCGTACCGGGCCCGGCTGGATCTGTTTCTCGACAACGGAGAGACGGCCGCGATCGCCGCGTTGGTGGATGACGAACTGAGGATACCGGAGTCCCTCCATGCGGACCTCGTTCCGCCCGCGCCCCTGTTGTGGGCCGTGCTGGGCGTCTTTCGGCCGGGGGCCGGCGCCGAGATGTTGCAGGGGCGCGCCTCGGATGGCACGATTGAGGTGCGGTACAGGTTGCGGGCGGGCGACCAGGTCGGATTCCGCCTCCGCGGCGGCGCCCTCCGCGCCGCGGTCCTCCTCGACGGCAACGCGGTGGTGCAGGATGTTTATGTTTCGGATCCGGACGCCGAGGCGGTTTTCCCCCGTGAGGCGACCTACCGCAACTTGCCGGACTATCGTGAACTCAAGCTCATTCTGGAGTCGGTTGAACATGTGGACTCGTTCCCGCCGGATATCTGGACGCCTCGTGGGTAGCGGGGAGGTGCGCCGGGTGTTGACATGGCAGCGGACAGGGAGGCAGCGACGCGGGGTCGCGGCAGCGACGTGTGAGGTCCTGGCCGCGGTAGCCGTGCTTTCGATGGCCGGCTGCAACTATTCCTTCACTGCAGGCGCGGGATTCCCCGACCACATACGGACCATCGCCGTCGTTCCCTTCGAGAACGACACGAACCGTTTCGAGTTGACGCAGGAGGTGCACGAGGCGCTGCTCAGGCAGGTGCCCCGGTCGCTGGGCCTGACCCCGGCCGGCGCGGAAGCCGCCGACGCGGTGCTCTCCGGGACCATTCTGCGCTACGAGCTGACGGCACCGCTCTACCGGCGCGGCCAGGAGGCCGAAACCGTCCAGGTCCTGCAGCGCGAGGTGGTTCTGGTGGTGCAGGTGGAGGTGCTCGATCGGGAGGCCTACACGATCCTGTGGGACCAGCAGCAGCTGCGGGTCGTGGGGCAATATCTGGATGCGAGTGAGACCGAGGACGTAGGGAGGACGGAGGCCCTCGAGCTTCTGGTGCAGGAGATAGTGGACGGAGCCCAGTCCAACTGGTAGATTCGCCTGCGGCAATCTGGATCCACGGCAAACTCTGACCCCCGAGGAGCGCGATACCTTGAACCGGGCGTTCTGGCTCTGGGGCATCCTCTTCGCGATCTGGCTGCTGCTGTCCTGGCACTTCGACGGGCTCCTGATTGCCTTCGGTCTGGCAACCTGCACCCTTGCCGTATGGGTCGGCGTGCGCATGGGGACCGTGGACCGTGAGTCGGTACCCATCCACCTCGTCGGGGGAGCGCTGCTGTACGTTCCCTGGCTGGTATGGGAGATCTTCAAGTCCAACGTGCGTGTGGCGCGGATCATCCTCGCCGCGCGCCTGCGTGTCGATCCCTCCATCGTGCACTTCCGCGCCTCCCAGCGGACGGATCTGGGCCGGTTCATCTACGCCAACTCGATCACACTGACGCCGGGCACGGTGACCACGGGGATCGTGGGCGACGACTTCGAGGTGCACGCGATCGTTCAATCCGAGATCGACGGTTCCGAGGAGAATGACATGAACCGGCGCGTGACGGCGCTCGAGGGGGAGGCCGCGTGACGATGTTCGCTGTCACCGACGCGGCCCTGCTGGTGGCAATGGGGCTGGTGATGTGCCGCGCTCTTCTCGGACCGACGGCCTACGATCGGGTCCTCGCGCTGAACAACATCGGCACCAAGACGGTCATCCTGATCGCGGTGCTGGGCTTCCTCAACGGGCGGCCGGAGTTCCTCGATCTCGCTCTGGTCTATGCGCTGATCAACTTCATCGGCACGATCGCCGTGCTGAAGTACATCGAGTACGGCGATCTGGGTGCCAGGTCGCGCCCCGACAGGCCGGCGAACTGATGGACCAGGTCGTCACCGTCGCGAGCTGGGTGCTGCTCCTCGGCGGCTCATTCTTCCTGCTGACGGGGGCGCTGGGCATGGTGCGCCTGCCCGATGTCTTCACGCGCATGCACGCCGCGGGGATGACCGACACGATGGGCGCGGGGATGATCGTGGTTGGCCTGGCCGTGTCCAACGGCGCCGATCTGATCACCGTGCGCCTGCTGCTCATCCTCGGGTTCCTGTGGTTCACCAGTCCGATCGCGACCCACGCCGTGGCGAAGGCGGCGCTCTCCGGCGGACTGCGTCCCTACACGCTGGAGGGGGGACACTCCGCTTCTCCTGACGACCTGGCGGGGCCGGGCACCGGCGACGCGGAGCAAGGGAAGGGAGGTGCGACATCGTAAACGTCATCGATATCGTGCTGCTGACCCTGTTGGCCGCCACGGGTCTTGGCCTGCTGCGCATTCGCAATCTCTTCGCGGTGGTGATGTTGGCCGGGGTCTATTCGCTCCTGTCGGCAGGCCTGTTCACCGTGATGGACGCGGTCGACGTGGCCTTCACCGAGGCCGCGGTAGGCGCCGGAATCTCGACGGTGCTCTTCCTCGGCGCGCTGGCGCTCTGCGGTCACCATGAGAGCAAGCCCGGACATACTCCGCTCCTGCCGCTCTTCGTGGTGTGCCTTACAGGGATCGCGCTGGTGTACGGGACGATGGACATGCCGCCCTTCGGGGAAGCCGCCAACCCGGTCCACCACCACGTGGCCGATCACTACCTTGAGGAAAGTTCCCACGAAATCGGGATTCCCAATGTTGTGACTTCGGTCCTGGCCTCCTACCGCGGCTACGACACCATGGGCGAGACCACGGTTGTCTTCGCGGCGGCAGTCGGCGTCATGATCCTGCTCGTCGGCGGGAGGACGCGAAGAGAGCGTAGTGACGGGGAAGGGGGCGGCGGATGAGGGAAGAGGTCATTGTCCGGGTCGGCGCCAAGGTCCTCGCGCCCTTCATCATCTTCTTTGCGCTCTACGTGCACTTCCACGGCGACTACAGCCCCGGCGGCGGCTTCCAGGCGGGAGTAATCCTGGCCGCGGCATTCGCGCTTCTCGCCCTGGTGTACGGTCTCGACGAGGTGCAGCGGGTTCTGCCGCCATGGTTCGTGCGCGGCTGCGCGGCGCTGGGCGTGGTGATCTACGCCGGGGTCGGCGTGGTGACGATGCTGCTGGGCCACAACTACCTGGGCTACAACGCCCTGGCGCACGATCCAAAGCACGGGCAGCACTACGGTATCCTGGCGGTGGAGCTCGGCGTTCTGGTCACTGTTTTCGGGGTGATGGTGTCGGTATTCTACCTCTTCGCGGGGCGGAGGAGGCAAGCGCAATGAACGTCGGCCTGCTCGTTTCCCACTACAACTACTGGGTCGTCATCTTCCTGATGATGGTCGGCTTCTACATCCTGATTTCGCGCGGTAATCTGATCAAGAAAGTCATTGGTCTGAATGTATTTCAGACCTCTGTCTTCATGTTATACATCACCTTGGGAAAGGTCACCGGAGGGACTCCGCCCATCCTGGTCGAGGACCACGGCGGAGGCGAAGGGTACGGCCCTGCGGAAGCCGCGGGCGGCGTGGAAGGGGCGCATGAGGCCGTCGCCGACGTCGTGTACTCGAATCCGCTGCCCCATGTACTGATCCTGACGGCGATTGTGGTGGGCATCGCGACGACTTCGGTCGCACTGGCGCTGGCCATCCGCATCAAGGAGGCGTACGGGACGGTGGAAGAGGACGAGATCAACAGCATCGAAGCCGGAATCGAAGCCGGCGGCTGATGTCGCAGCACTTCCCGATCCTTCAGGTGGTGGTGCCTCTTCTGGCCGCCCCGCTTTGCCTCTTCGTGCGCAACGGACGTGCGGCGTGGGGTCTGGCGGTGATCGCGAGCTGGGTCTCGCTGGGGATCGCGCTGGCCCTGCTGGGGCAGGTGACGTCTGCGGGGGTGATCTCCTATGCCATCGGGGACTGGATCCCCCCGATCGGCATCGAGTACCGCGTCGATGTGGTGAACGCCTGGGTGCTGGTGATCGTTTCCACCATCGGCGCGCTGGTGTCGCCCTATGCGCTCGTGAGCGTCGAGCGCGAGATCGAGACGAGGCGCATCCCGCTCTTCTACTCGGCCTATCTGCTGTGCCTCTCCGGACTGCTGGGCATCGCGATCACGGGCGACGTCTTCAATGTCTTCGTCTTCCTGGAGATCTCCTCGCTCTCGGCCTACGCGCTGATCTCGCTGGGACGGGACCGCCGCGCGCTCACATCGGCCTTCCGCTACCTGGTGATGGGGTCGGTCGGGGCCACGTTCATCGTCATCGGGATCGGGTTGCTGTACTCGATGACCGGGTCGCTGAACATGGCCGACCTGGCGCAGCTCCTTCCGGGAGTCTGGGAGTCGCGCACGGTCAAGGTCGCCTACGGGTTCCTCGCCGTGGGGTTCTGTCTCAAGCTGGCCCTCTTCCCGCTGCATCTGTGGCTGCCGAACGCCTACACCTACGCGCCGTCGCCGGTCACCGCGTTCATGGCGTCCACCGCCACCAAGGTGGCCGTCTACATGCTGCTGCGGTTCTTCCTGACGGTGTTCGGCTGGCAGTTCTCCTTCGAGCAGATGGAGCTCGACCGGGTCCTCCTGCCCCTGGCGCTGGTTGCGATCGTGAGCATGTCGCTCGTGGCGATCTTCCAGGTCAACGTAAAGCGGCTGCTGGCCTACTCCTCGGTGGCCCAGATCGGGTACATGATCCTCGGGCTTTCCTTCGCGACGGTGACGGGTCTGACCGCCACGCTGCTGCACCTGTTCAACCACGCGCTGATGAAGGGAGCCCTCTTCATGGCGATGGGGTGCGTGATGTACCGGATCGGATCGGTGCAGATCGGCGCCATGGCCGGACTCGGGCGGCGCATGCCCGTGACGATGGCGGCCTTCGTGGTCGGCGGGCTCAGCCTGGTGGGCGTGCCGCTCACGGTCGGATTCGTGAGCAAGTGGTACCTGATTCTCGCTGCGCTGGAGCGTGGGTGGTGGCCGGTGGCCGTGCTCATCCTGCTGACGTCGCTGATGGCGCTGGTATACATCTGGCGCGTGGTCGAGGTGGCCTATTTCAGGGAATTCCAGGGTGATGAGGAGCCTGGCGAGGCGCCGTGGATGCTGCTGTGGCCGACTTGGGCCCTGGTCATCCTCAATCTGTATTTCGGCATCGACGCGGGCCGGACGGTGGGCATTGCACGGCAGGCGGCCGAAGTCCTGATGGCCGGGATCGGGCAATGACTACCCAGCTGATCCTTTCGCTCGTCCTGCCCGTCGTCGGGGCCGCCTTGATACTGCTCCTTCGCAGGAACCCGAACGCGCGTGAGGCGGCCAGCCTGGTTACTGCAGGCGCCCTCTTCGCGGTCGTGCTCAGGATCTACGGCGCGGTAAGCGACGGCGCGCTCCCCGAGGTGGTGCTGGCGGAGCCGATCCCGGGAATAAGCATCGCCCTTCAGGCCGAGCCCCTGGGGGTGCTGTTCGCGCTGATCGCCTCGTTCCTGTGGATCGTGACCACGGTGTACTCGATCGGCTACATGCGCGGCCACCACGAGCAGAACCAGACGCGCTTCTACCTCTTCTTCGCCTTCGCCATCGCCTCCGTGATGGGCGTGGCCTTCGCGGGGAATCTCTTCACCCTCTTCGTCTTCTACGAGGTGCTGTCGCTCACGACCTTCCCCCTGGTCACCCACGCGGGTACCGAGAAGGCCAAGCGCGCGGGACGCGTCTATCTCGGAGTACTCTTCTCGACCTCGATCGTCTTCCAGCTGCTGGCGATCATCTGGGTGTACGCCATGGCCGGCACCCTCGACTTCGAGCCCGGCGGGATCCTTCGCGGCAACGTGCCCGCCGGAGCGGTACCGGTGCTGCTTGGCCTCTTCGTCTTCGGGATCGGCAAGGCGGCCGTTATGCCCTTCCACCGCTGGCTTCCGGCCGCAATGGTGGCGCCGACCCCGGTGAGCGCGCTCCTGCACGCGGTGGCGGTGGTCAAGGCGGGGGTCTTCGCGGTCCTGAAGATCACCGTCTACGTGTTCGGCATCGACTTCGTGAGCGAACTCGGCGCCTCCACCTGGCTGATGTGGATCGCGGCGGCCACCATCATCCTGGGCTCGCTGGTCGCCTTCACCAAGGACAATCTCAAGGCGCGGCTGGCCTATTCCACCGTCAGTCAGCTGTCGTACGTCGTGCTGGGCGCCATGCTGGCGAACAGCTGGGGCGTGATCGGCAGCGGCATGCACATCGCCATGCACGCCTTCGGCAAGATCACCCTCTTCTTCTGCGCCGGCGCGATCATGGTCGCCACCCACAGGAGCGAGGTCAGCCAGCTGGGCGGTCTGGGCCGCAAGATGCCGGTGACCTTCGCGGCGTTCTTCATCGGGACGCTGTCGATCGTCGGGCTGCCGCCCACCGGAGGATCCTGGAGCAAGTGGTTCCTGGGTCTGGGGTCGCTGGAGGCGGGGCAGGTGGGGCTGTTGGCGGTGCTGATGGTGAGCTCGCTGCTGTCGCTGGCGTATCTCATGGAAATCCCGATGAAGGGCTTCTTCGGCAAGGACGCGGAGGTCCCCGATCATCATGCGGATCCCGCAGGGCATGAGGGTCACGCGGGCCACGAAGACCACCACCGCGCGCCCCGCTGGTCTCTTGTCGCGATCGTGACGACGGCGGCGGCCTGCCTGGCGCTCTTCGTGTACCCCGAGCCGTTCTACCGACTCATGGCGATGGTGACCGGACAATGAGCGATCACAAGCCCAACAGCGTGCCACAACCCTGGCACCGGAGGATCCTGGTCGGGTTCTTCACGCTCTGTGCGATCGTGCTCGTGTGGGACCTCTTCGTTCAACGCGATATCCACCACCCCCTCGAAGATCTGCCGGTCATGTATCCGTTCTTCGGGTTCTTCGGGATCGCGCTGCTGATCGTCCTGGCCAAGGGGCTGCGCCGTCTGGTGATGCGCAGGGAGGACTACTACGATGCCGAGTAGCGTTCCTCCATTCCTGATATTCTTCGCGGGGGCGCTCCTCGTGCCCTTCCTGCGGGACATGCCCCGCCTGCGGATGGCATGGCTGATCCTCATTCCGGTCGTGGGGGCGCTGAACGTATGGGGGCTGCAGGACGGCTACGAGCTGTCGTACCAGCTCCTCGGGTACACCCTCACGCCCGTCCGGGCCGACCGCCTCAGCCTCCTCTTCGGCTACCTGTTCCACCTCGGCGCATTCATCGCGATCATCTACTCGCTGCACCTGGGGAAGGGGGACAGCCCCACGCTGCAGCACACGTCGGCCGTCGTGTACGCGGGCAGCGCCCTGGGGGCGGTCTTCGCGGGCGACTTCATCAGCCTCTTCGTCTTCTGGGAGCTGCTCGCGATCAGCTCCGTCTTCCTCATCTGGGCCCGGCGTTCGGAGCGCGCGGCCGCGGCCGGCATGCGCTACCTGATCGTGCATGTGGTCTCCGGGGTGACGCTGCTCGCGGGAGCCATGGTGCACGCGCACCAGACGGGAAGCCTCGAGTTCGGCGCAATGGGGCTGGAGGGACTGGCGGGCTGGCTGGTCTTCCTCGCCTTCGGGGTCAAAGCGGCGTTTCCCCTGGCGCACAGCTGGCTCATCGACGCCTACCCCGAGGGGACGCCGACCGGCACCGTCTTCCTGAGCGCCTTCACCACCAAGGTCGCGATCTACGCACTCGCGCGGGGCTACGCCGGCACCGAGGTGCTCATCTACATCGGCGCCGTCATGGCCTGCTTCCCGATCTTCTACGCGGTCATCGAGAACGACCTCCGGCGCACGCTGGGCTACTCGATGATCAACCAGATCGGCTTCATGGTGTGCGGGATCGGGGTGGGGACCACGCTGGCGGTCAACGGCGCCGTCTCCCACGCCTTCAACGACGTGCTCTTCAAGGGGCTGCTCTTCATGTCGATGGGCGCGGTCATGCACATGACGGGCAAGACGAAGGCGTCGGATCTGGGCGGACTCTACAAGTCGATGCCCTGGACGGCCACGCTGTGCATCGTCGGGGCGCTGTCGATCTCGGCCGTCCCGCTCTTCAACGCCTTCGTGTCCAAGAGCATGATCATGTCGGCCCTCCTCGATGAGCACTACTACTGGATCTGGCCGGTCATGCTCTTCGCCTCGGCGGGGGTGGTCGAGCACGCGGGCATCAAGATCCCGTACTTCGCCTTCTTCGCGCACGACTCCGGGATCCGCACGCGCGAACCGCCGCGCAACATGCTGGTGGCGATGGGCATCGGGGCGCTCGCCTGCATCGCGATCGGCATCTGGCCCGGGCTGCTCTACAACCTTCTGCCCTATGCGGTCGACTACGAACCCTACACATATACTCATATACTCACCCAGGTTCAGCTTCTCTGCTTCGCCATCGGTGCGGTGGCCGCCTTCCACCTGTGGAAGATCTACCCGGCCGAGATCCCGTCGGTGAATCTGGATGCCGACTGGGTGTACAGGCGCGCCGCCGTGAAGGTCACCCGCGTGACCGGTTCGATGGTCGGCGCCGTGGACCGGGCCTTCCGCACCGCGGTTCTCAACACGGTAGGGCGCGTGCTCCGCGGTGCCTTCCGGGCACATGGCCCGCATGGGGTCCTGGCCCGCACCTGGCCGGCGGGGAGCATGGTGTTGTGGGTCTCGATCCTGCTGACCGCGTTCCTCTGCTTCCAGTTCCTGTAGTCCCGTTCCGGCGACCCGTGGCCCGGATCCGCGCTCAGCTCGACAGGTGACGGCGATGGAGCCTTTCCGGCCCGCTCGGTCCCCCGCAGCCAAGGTGCTGGACCGACGCGGAGCGGTGCGCCGCGCGGGCCCGGGGCGGTCGTTCCGCCTTGTCGTCACGAATGGCTGCTTCGATCTGTTGCATCGCGGCCATGTGGAGTGTCTGGACCAGGCCCGCCGCCTGGGAGACGCGCTGCTCGTTGCGATCAATTCCGACGCGTCGATGCGGCGGCTGGGGAAGGGCCGGAATCGCCCGATCGTCGATGAGCGGAGCAGGGCACTGGTGGTGGCGGCGCTCGAGTGCGTCGACATCGTCACGACCTTCGACGAGGATACTCCGCGCGAACTCATCGCCGAGCTGCAGCCAGACGTGCTGGTCAAGGGGGGGGATTACACCGAGGACGAGGTGGCCGGCGCCAGTGCCGTGCGGGCCCGCGGGGGACGCGTGGAGATCGTGCCGCTGGTGCCGGGGTGCTCGACCAGTGCGCTGGTGAAGCGCATTCGAGGCGGCGAATGAAGCTGCTCCTGGCAACGCGGAGCGTCCACAAGGCGGGCGAGGCCGCGCGCATCCTGGCGGATGCCGGGTGGGCCGGCTCTCCCGTTGTGACACTCGAGGAGGCCGGCATCCCGTGGTCGGAGGCCGAGGAAGGGCTGGAACCCCACGAGTCCTTCGAGGAGAACGCGGCCTCCAAGGCGCGCCACTTCGCCGAACTCTCGGGACTCCAGACGGTGGCCGACGACTCTGGACTGGAAGTCGACGCCCTTGGAGGCCGGCCCGGAGTCAGGACGAAGCGCTTCGCTCCACCCGACCGCTATCCCGGGCTGATCCGCGACGAGGCGAACAATCGATACCTGCTGGACTCCCTGGACGGGCTACCCTCATCACGGCGCGGGGCGCGGTATGTCTGCGTGGTCTGCCTGTTCGATCCCGCGTCGGGCCGCGCGACGCACTTCAGGGGCGAGGCGCCCGGCCGCATCCTCACCCGGGGACAGGGGTCGGGCGGCTTCGGCTACGATCCCATATTCCTCGACGAAGAGACCGGTCGCAGCTACGCGGAACTGTCTGCCGCCGAGAAGAACGAGCGAAGCCACCGTGGGAAGGCGTTTCGCGCACTGGTCGCCTTCATGCAGAGATGATTCAGGCGTAGACCAGGGAATCATCCATCCGGTGGGTGCGCATCATCACCCAGCACACCGCAACGTGCATCGGCATCGCAAGGAGGATGACTTCGAGGTTGCCCTGGCCCAGGGAAGGGATCAGGTGCAGTGCTGCCCCCACCACGGCAACCCCGAGTGAGGCGAGGGCGAATCTGCGATCCCATAGGCCGGTGGTCCCTCTCCTCGCCACGCGCACCAGCCCGACCGCGACGCAGATCCCGAGCGGGCTGAACAACAGGACGTTCTGGTTCCAGTACATGAATTCGTGGTCGGTCCAGTGCATGCCCACGAGCAGCACCCCGGCGACGAAGCAGAATGTCCCCCACAGACACCCGAGCAGACTGAGTCCCAACCGACCGCGCCTCTTCCGGTCGGCGGATTCCCGTCCAAACATCACGAGAACCAATCCGCTGCCCGCTCCGAAGAGCAGGAAGAGGAAATCCATCGATCGTGAAGCTGCCGGTTCGTGCTCCCGGTCGGACTCCACCCAAACCGCCTCCGAACTCACCAGGCGGGCCCGGCTCCCGTCGCTGCGCGTGATGTAGAGGGCACCGAGAGCATCTCTGAGCTTCATGGGCACCCACATCTCCTGCCACTGCGTGGTCACCTCGTCACCCCCGGGTCCGAGCAGGAGATCGATCCCGGCGTAGTAGTGCAGCCGGTTGCTCGTGAGTCTGCGCGTGTTTTGGCGCCAGGTAATCCCGCGATCATCCGGGAGGTCGGTAGCGGCCCGGAGCTGCCCGCGAAGGACGGTGTCCAGGGCGTCCCGGAGCTTGGTCGAGCAGTTGTTCAGGAAGTACTCGTAGCGATAGTAGCTGTTTTCGGGCAGCGACGCGGTCGTGAGGAGATTGAGCAGCTCCGCCTTGGCGGCCGCCTCCAGGTCGAGTTCCTGGGCCCAGACCCGGCGATTGTCGGCGCGATAGGACGCAAGCAGGTAATCCAGAGGCAGCGGGGCTACCCGGTACATCATCCGGCCCTTCAGGAAGTTCAGCAGGAATCCCGCTTCACCGGGATCGAATAGCCCGTAGTTGAACGCACCCTCGTAGCCCGTGGTCGAATCCCTGATCAGCAGGACGTTGTGTCCGAAGAGCTGCTCGACGCCATCGCCGGGTCCGACGGTAAGGAGGTAGACCGTCAGGGTCTCTCCGGGAACGGGCGTCGGGGCGGTCGCAGTGTCAGCGCCCGCGGTTTCCTGCGCCACCCCCCGGGGGGGTGTGACCAGCAGCACTGACCCGATCGCTGCGGCGATGCCGGCGGAGCGGACCACAGCTACCGCTCGACCCTTGAATAAGCGATGTTCGAAGACCATGTCGCACCTCTGCGGGGCGTAGCGCAGCCCGGTAGCGCGCCTGCTTTGGGAGCAGGAGGTCGCCGGTTCGAATCCGGCCGCCCCGATTGAACTTACGTGATTTCGTTAGAGCGACTTCCGCTATTTGTTCCCGCCAATTTAGCGGAAAATGGCCCTCTGGCGCTCTGCAAGCGCCTGCTTGAGCCGGTCCTCGTCGTCGCGCTGGCAGGACTGTGTCGTGATTCTGTCGGACATGTCCCAGTGGGACGGGTTCAACCGTGTGAAGCCAGGGAGTCGCTAGGAGCTGGATGATGACCAACAAGACGCTGATCAGGCTGGACGGCGTGGGCAAGGTGTTTCTGGCCGAAGAGGTGGAGACCCACGCCCTGTCGAACATCAACTTGTCGATACTGAGAGGCGAGTACGTAGCGATCGCGGGCCCGTCGGGCTGTGGCAAGACAACTCTGTTGTCGATCCTGGGACTGCTGGACAGCCCCACCAGCGGACGTTACCTGCTGGACGGCACACCGGCTGACAACCTGACTACGGGCCGGCGGGCGCAGGTACGCAATCAGGCCATCGGGTTCATCTTCCAGGCATTCAACCTCATCGGTGACCTCACAGTGTACGAGAATGTCGAGTTGCCCCTCACGTATCGAGGGACGGGGGCTGCGGAACGCAAGGAGCGCGTTCAGGAATCACTCGAACGAGTGGGGCTAGCTCACCGCACGCGGCACTACCCCAATCAGTTGTCGGGCGGCCAGCAACAGCGTGTCGCGGTCGCGCGGGCGATGGCCGGCAAGCCGCTCATCCTGCTGGCGGACGAGCCGACGGGGAACCTCGACTCCCGGAACGGAAACGCAGTGATGGGGCTGCTCAAGGAGCTGCACGACGATGGCGCCACGATCTGTATGGTGACGCACGACCCACGCTATTCCCACATGGCCGACCGGACCGTCCACCTCTTTGACGGGCAGATCGTCAGTGAAGACCAGGCGCAGAGGCACGCGCTCGACTAGGTCGATCTCGATCCAAGGCAAAGGCAACCCATGCCAGCACGTATTCTGATCGCGGATGATCACGTGGGTCACGCCCGGCCTGCGGCTACTTATCGGCGCCGCCAGACCGCATCCTGGAGTCCCCTGGACGTCGACACGTCGAAGCCTCCGGTCTCCGCCAGTGCGGCCGGGAGATCGCCGTCCCAGTCGCGCAGGATGGCGCGGACCCGCCCCGTCACCGGTTCGGTTACGACCGATACCGTCCGGTCGTCGTCCAATCCAACGGTCACCACACCCTCTGGCCCGGTAAGCGTGATGCGGTCAAGCGAATCTGCCCAACGGGCCTCGATCGGGATCGTGAAGAAGAAGTACTTGTCGCCGAACTGGTCCTCTCCCGGGTTGAATTGCAGCGAGAACACGAGGTCCCCTCCGCTGCCGACGCCGTCGATGCGGTAAGGGCCGGTCTCCACCGCAAGTCGTGGTGCGGCGGTCACGCGGAAGGCGGGCTCGAGCCTCAGCTGACCGTCGACGACACCGCCCCACAACACGAGCATCTCCGACCTCGGCCGCTCGGCGGCGATGAGCGCCTGCGCCCGGTCCCCTTCCACCCGTTCCCGGTACTCGATCACCTTCTCGAAGTAGTAGTCGCTCAGCCAGCCCCGCTCGTAGCAGTACCCCATGATGTCCCGGCGGCGTTCCGCGGACACGACGCTGCCGTCGCGGAAGTCGTATCCCCATGCACCGAGGCCTCCATTCGAATGCGGGAAGTCCGGATCGGTGCCGAGCGCGCCGCCGCAGGGAGCGTGGAGAAGATCGAGGTTGTGTCCCACTTCGTGGGCGAATTCGAGGTCCCACGCCTTTCCGATGCTCGCCCACGCCGCCAGTCGGGCTCTTCCGCGTACATAGCCGTTCACGCTGGCCGCCGCGGCGTAGTAGTAGCCCGTACCGTTCTCGATTGCGCGCAGGGCCTCCATTTCGAGGACGAGACCCCACTGGCCGTCGTCGCTCGTCACGTCGAGCGATGTGATGTACGATTCCCGGCTTCGGGCCGTGAACTCCGAGAAGGGGAAGGAATAGCGCAACAGGCCCACTTCCGGGCTGTCGTCGCCGATGTTGTCGGTCCATTCGAAGATCGACGAGTCGGGCGAGACCGCCTCGAGCACGGGAACAATCGTCACCTCCATGGGGGGCACGTCGATCACGTTCAGGGCCATGCCGCCGGAGGCCGGGAAGCGAACCTGGCTCCCGGCGGCGCGGGGCACCACCCCCCCCGGATCCGCCTCAACGACCAGTTCGACGCCCGGCTGGATATACTCTGCCGGAATCACGGCGTTGTAGGAACTGCGCAGGTCCGATTGGTCCGCAGCCTCGGCAAGCAGACCCCCCTCCCGCCGCATCGTGACCCGGTGAACCTGCGCGCCGGCGCGCGTCAAGGTCGCCACCACCTCGGGTTCGTAGAACGCGAACGGCCTGTCGCTCGTGAGGAACACGCGCAGCAGCGCCTCGCGCCCCGCGATCAGTGGCACATCGCCCGCAGGCCGCTGGATGGCCTGCGTGAGGTAGACCAGTGGGAGCGACAACCCGACCTCGTCCGCGTTCCGGCAGGTGGCTCCCGCCACGACTTTGATCCGCCCGAGCCAGTCCTGGAAGCTCATCGCCGGAGAGGCGCAGAGCCCCGTGTCTTCGTATTCGAGGGATTCCAGTCGTGTGAGTTCGGTCAGTCGCACGGGGAGCGGGCCCTCCATTTGCTCGTTGCCGCTGAATCGTATCGAGGTGAGCGCGGTCATGGAGGCGATCGCAATCGGAAGCTCCCCGGCAAGACGGTTGTCGCCGAGGTCCAGGGTCTCCAACGTCGTCAGACTGGCGATGTCCGGGGATACGCGTCCCGTCAGACCGTTGTCCGCCAGCGCGATGCCGCTCACGCGCCCTCCCCGCGTGGTGATGCCGTGCCAGCTGTCCAGGCTCGCGTTCGTGTTCCAGCCGCCGCTCCGGGTCCAGGCATCGCCACCGGCCTCCGCGAAGAGCTCGGACAGCGCGAGCCGCTCGACCTGC
>LXNI01000804.1_pt1 | contig 33126 bp, 32 predicted proteins | sample 809091 | NCBI WGS metagenome assembly LXNI01 (sample SAMN04870527, study PRJNA318959) | sponge metagenome | biome: 01000161; feature: marine sponge reef; material: water | host: Sarcotragus foetidus | place: Greece: Milos, Mediterranean Sea | collected 2013-05-29 | depth 5-7 m | reverse complement strand
TTGTACGTCCTGCGGGCAGGTGATGGATGCGGATTTGAATGCGTCGATCACTATCCTGCATCGTGGGCTGACAACTCTGCCGGGTGGGACTATTCCCGGTGCGGTAGCGAGAGCCGCGTGACTGTATACCCCTGATGCCCTTTGGGCATTGAAGTATATAATTCCCATTCGAAACGACTAGATCGACAGTGATGTCTCACTGACTACCATACCGTCACTGTCAGCGTAGAGATAGTGCCCAACTTGAAACGTGACACCAGCGAATCGAACCGGCTCGTCGATTTGGCCTGTATTTTCCTTACGGCTTTTAAGAGGAAACGTCCCCAATGCATGAATCCCGATCGGCATGGTGTCGATTTCGGCACTGTCGCGGATCATGCCATTTAAGACGATTCCCCCCCATCCATTGTGAACGCCTAGCTGGGCAAGCACATCGCCAACCATGGCACATCGCCTTGATCCACCTGCATCAACGACCAGGACAGCGCCATGGCCAGGTTGAGACAGCATTTGTCGGACTTTCGAGTTGTCCTCAAAGCACCGAACGGTTCTGATCGGGCCGCCAAAACGGCTGATTGCGCCGAATTTGTCAAAAAGTGGCTCACAGTACTGGAGGTTCGGATACTGGTCAGACAAGTCAGCGGTTTTCATTTTGATCATATAGGGCGGGACGGATGATACCGATCAGGATAGCGGTGGCAAAACCGCTGTGAATGTCGATAGGGATAGACATCATGGCGCTTGTTTCTGATGATGTCATCTTGTATCGTTTTCCAATAAAGCGGGTCGAGTAGCTCAGAATGATGTTGCAGGAATTTTGCCCGGAACTGGGGGTAGTTGACGACAAAGTGTTCGAATTGCTCGGGGAAGAAATCGTTTTCATCAATATGATACCAGGGCTCGGCAGACAGTTCCTCAATCTCTGATCGCGCTTTGGGAATGGCGCGAATATTGATGTCGGTCATGTGACAGATCTCGTCATAATCGTAAAACACAATCCGTCCGTGGCGAGTGACACCGAAATTTTTCAGCAGCATGTCTCCCGGGAAAATGTTGGCGGCGATCATTTCCTTGATAGCATTGCCATAGCTTATCACCCCTCTTTCGAGCGCGTCATCGTCTGCGTATTCCAGATAGATGTTAAACGGGATCATGCGTCTTTCAATATACAGATGGCGAATGATCACGAATCCTTCCTCAAAGGTTAGACTGGAAGCGATCACTTGTTTGAGTTCGGCCAGCAGTTCCTCTGAAAAACGTTCTATCGGAAAGGCGACGTGGGAAAACTCCAGGGTATCGGCCATCCGTCCGACTCGATCATGTATCTTTACCATCTGGTATTTTTGTTTGACGGTGCGCCGGTCAACATTTTTCGGCGGGGCGAAATGATCTTTGATGACTTTGAAAACATAGGGATAGGAAGGGAGCGTAAATACACTCATGACCATCCCCTTGATTCCCGGTGCAATGATCAGTTTGTCACTGGAATGCTGCAGATGATGCAGAAATTGCCGGTAAAACAGCGTCTTGCCCTGTTTTTGAAATCCAATCGATGTGTAGATGTCCGCTCGGCTTCGAGTAGGTAGTATTTTTTCCAGGAATGTGACCAGTCCGGCGGGCACCTGGGTATTTACCATAAAATAAGCACGCGTAAAACTGAAAATGAGCGCAATATCATTCGGATCGGTAATGATTGTATCGATATAGAGTTCCCGTTCATCGGTAATCAGGATCGGAATGATAAAGGGATGGTCCTCCAGTCCGATCACGGCCCTGCCGACGATATAGGCCGCCTTGTTCCTGAAGAACAGCGAGGAGAGAACCTCAAGTTGTCGATGCGGGGTCGGTTTGATCTCCGATTCCAGGTAGACATGGAAGTTCTCGGTCAACAACTCGATATCCCTGTCGATGTTTTGCCAACTGCGATTGAGGTCGAAACTGAGCAACATGTCCCGGAAGGTCCGGGTCAGGTTCTTGTCGTCAGGATAATAAGTGGAATAAGCCGGATCATCGATATCAAGATAATCAAATGCGGTTCCGGGCTTAACGAAAATATGCCGATTGTTGTAGTAGCTGCGGTCATACAGCCGGCAAAAAACCGAATTGAAAAAACTCTCGGCGAGTTCAGGCTGTTGGTGTTCATACAACAGCCACATGAACCAGCGCTTTACCTCGCTCCACAACGCCTGGTCGAATGGCTGCAATGCAAAGGACTGTTTCAGGTTTTCAATGGCTTCGTTCACACGTTGATCATAAAATGAAATACGCTCTATCCTTGCTTTGGACTCGCCTTCCCAATCGGCCGTTTCGAATCGATGCTTTGCCGTTCGGGTGATCGCCTGAAAAATCGCAAAATGGCGATTAAATCCTTCGAGGATGGAACTGGCGACCTGTCTGGCAAGTTCGGCATTCATAGTGGCGAACCATACAATAAATCAGTGTGGCATGAAATTGTATTGTGCGATGGCATGGATGACTCGAAGGCGGGTATGTGTCAACCCTCGAAAGCAACCGAAGCCGTCAGTATGTCAATAACAACGTGAAAGGACCATCATTAGTCAGTGAAACCCGCATGTCCGTGCCGAATTGACCGATTTCGACTTGGCTGATGCCCGATGCCCTGAGCGTCGAGACAAACTGCTCAAAACACAGTTCAGCTTCAGGCGGTGGCATCGATGCGGTGAAATCAGGTCTTCTGCCTTTTTTGGCCTGGCCATATAAAGTGAATTGCGGTACCACGAGAACCGCTCCACCAATATCGACCAGAGAGTAGTCAAGCTTACCCTCAGCGTTGCTAAATACACGTAAATGAATGATTTTACTGACTGCATTTTTGATTCTGTCAGCCATTGAAGGTCCATCAGGCAGATGTTCGTGACCGAATCCGACAAACAGCAACAATCCCTGTCCTATGTCAGCAATGCGGCGTTGTCTCATTGTGACAGAAGCATTGCGGACTCTTTGCAGAACAATTTTCATGGCGATGACGGATCCAGTTTACAGTCATTCATTCCCTGGAAAACCAGGGTACGGCCTACCCTCACCGGGCTGGCGTATTCATCACTATGGTACTGAACAACAATGGGTCGTTCCAGTGCCGTTACATCCAATCCAGATCCGCCTCGTTATGATCTGCAAGGATCTGTCGTCAATACGCCTTGCTGCCCCCACCGGTCCACAGGATAGGTTCTTGGAAACCAACCCATCGCAGCGCAGCTTTTCACTGACAGCGGAGAAATTCATTGAGACAAGAAACCCGGGCTGGTCCCTCACACCGAACCCCTTTATCCCGAAACACGGGAGACTCAGTGCCTGCCGGTGCAGACGGCTCCTTGTCCAATCCCCAACCACGATGTGACCCCGCATCCTCCGGGTCGCTTCTGCCATTGGTCATCGGCTATACTCAATACCACAATACATGATGACCTTGATTGGGTCGGCATATGCGCTTGACGAACAATGACTGGACGAGATTGTCCCTGTGGCGTGTCGTTGAATTTTGCCCCCCCGCTAAGTGTAAGAGAGGATTATTGTGGCGACCAAGATTATACTTAAACACGAAGCAAGCGGATTGGTGAAACCCGGATATTACGGTTTCAGTTGGACCTATCTGTTTTTTGGTTTTTTTGTTCCAGCGATTAGAGGGGAAATACTGATCTCACTTCTCCATTTCATGCTGAATATCGTGACATTCGGGATTTGGTGGATAGCGATGATATTTTTGTACAACAAACAGTACATGAGACGTATGCTGGAAAACGGGTGGAAACTGGCTGGCAGCGATGCTGAAAATCAACTGGCGGCCAATTCGATAGGCGTCATGCTGCAACCCCATGCGCTGGATAAGCCAATGACCGAATAAAGGGGGTATCAAGCCGATTCCCGGCTCGTGCTTGGATCAGGCCGTAGACGATCTTGCGGTTTTGAGTTTACTGGTGATGACAGTAGACTCGACTGGTATGCTGCATCGTCGATATCAAGCCGGTCAGTCTATTGCCTGACCGTGGACAATACAATCCACGACAGGTCGTCATCTCGTGGGCAGCATGTTGATTTTGCTTGCATACGGCGAATCTGAAAAACAGTATCTTGTTATCCCAAGGGAGGCAGTAACCGATTCAAGCAGAACGGTAATCTTTAATCTGCTTGTGTGGCCATAATCCGGCATGACGTATGACATTGAAAGAGATTCGTGAAGACGGTGGTCCGGCGGTACGGGCTGTTTATCCGAGATAATGGGAAAGCGGTATCATGAAAACGTTTGAGGAATTGGAATTCGACAATATCTATTGCGGGTTGCCTGAAATTTTCTTTTCGAGGCATCGGCCAGTCCCGCTCACCAACCAGTTTCCGATTCATTTTAATCAGCAGGCTGCCGCACTGATTGAACTCAATCCCTCTGAAGGTACCCGGCATGACTTGCGTGACCTGTTGACGAATGGGTCGGTCATCGCGGGTTTCGACCCGATAGCGATGTGCTATGCCGGACACCAGTTTGGCAGCTATGTGCCCCGACTGGGAGACGGTCGGGCCCTCCTGTTGGGACAGGTCAAGACGATGGAGGGGCAGCGATGGGATATCCAGCTGAAGGGGTCTGGCAGGACGCTTTACTCCCGACAGGGGGATGGTAAAGCGGTCTTGAGATCGACCATCCGGGAATATCTGTGCAGTGCTGCCATGCGGGGGCTGGGAATTCCGACCACCCATGCGTTAACCCTCTTTGGCAGTGATGAGGAAGTTTATCGTGAACAGGTCGAGACGGGGGCCCTGCTGGTCCGCCTGGCGCCGAGCCATTTGCGATTCGGCAGTTTTGAATATTTTTTCTATCAGCACCGATACGACGATCTCAAAACACTGGCAGATTTTGCCATTGAACATTATTTTCCCCATCTGCAGGGGGCGCCAGAGATGTATCTGCTGTGGCTGAGAGAGGTCATTGACAGCACCGCGAAACTGATTGCCCAATGGCAATCCGTTGGTTTTTGCCATGGCGTCATGAATACCGATAACATGTCGATTCATGGCATTACAATCGATTACGGCCCTTATGGATTTATGGATACTTATCGAGCCGGTCATATCTGCAATCAGTCCGATTACGCAGGACGTTATGCCTTCAACAGGCAGCCGGGCATCGGGCTGTTTAACTTGAGCTGTCTTGCACAGGCGATTCTGCCGTTGCTGGATGACCGTCCCGAACAGGCTGCCGAGAAGGCAACGCAGGAACTCAAGACATACGAAGCACGGTTTGAGCAGTTCATGATCGAACACAAGCGGGCGAAACTGGGATTGATGTCCGAGATGCCTGAAGATGGCGCATTGTATGATCAGCTGTTGAATCTGTTGGAAGCCAATCAGGTCGATTTTACGAACTTTTTCCGGAAGTTGAGCGAGCCGCAGGAGGTTCGCGATACGGTGGGCGTCTGGTTTTCCGATCGACAGGGCTTTGCGGCGTGGATGTCACGCTATGTGTTGCGGCTGCGGTCTGAACAGGTGAGCGACAGGTTTCGTTCCGGGAAAATGAAACAGGTCAATCCGAAGTACGTGCTGAGAAACTACCTGGCTGAAAAGGCGATCGATGCGGCCAGGTCTCGCGCTCAATACCATGAAATCGATCGATTGATGCAGGTGCTGAAACATCCTTTTGATGAGCAGCCCGGCAATCAGGCTTATGCGTCAGTTCCGCCGGATTGGTCGAAGGGGCTGGCGGTCAGCTGTTCTTCTTGACCGACCCTCCCGGATCATGGTTTGATCGCATCACCGTCTGACAGGAATCAAACGGCCTGTGGCTGCCGGTTTGCGGATGATTCCCTGCACGATTGGGTGGAGCCGGTCTGATCCGGGCTAAAACATTTTCGCCGCTGCTTGCAGAAGATTTCTTACCGGTTCACTGAACCACATGTCGAGAAATTCCTCCCGTTTTTGTATTTTTGTTTTTTCATATCGGGCGGTAATCGGGCAGGTCCGATTCTGCTTGATCGAAGCGAAAGCGGGCCCGGTGTGCCGGGCGAGGTCACGGATGCGGTCCAGTGCCCGGGATTCAACCTGTTCGATCGCATGGACTTGATCAATCAGGCCGGGCTGGGCCACCTCTTCCATGAGTGCAAATTCAGCACCGAAGATCATGTTGGTGGCTACCCGGTCACCCACCAGTTGCCTGAGCACAAGATCAGCCAGAAAGGGGACCGGAATACCCAACTTGAGTTCATTCAATCCAATGCGTTTTTTGCCCGCCGTGCCGATTCGAAAATCAGTGGCCAGTGCCAGAATGGCACCCCCGGCCACGGCATGGCCCCTCATCGCGCAGAGGGTCGGGATAGGCAGGGTATAAATATCATAAAACAACTGGTTGAAATCATCCCAGAACACGGAGAACTGCTCGCGGTCCATCGGGATCAGGGTCGGCAGGTCGAAGCCAATCGAAAAGAATTTGTCGCCCCCTGCCAGGACCAGTCCGGAGGAAACGCCCCTCACTTCATTCAATGTGGCTTGCAAGTCATTCAGCAATCCCCGATTGATGGCATTGGTGACGCCGTTGTCCAGTCTGATCACGGCCACGTCAGCGTGTTTTTCCAATCGAATTGTCATGGTATCACCAGTAGTTGACTGCGTTGGCATAAATCGTTTCAATGTCGCCCAGGCTGATTGCCCTTGGCGTATTCTCAATGGCGCGTTTTTGACGGAAAGAGGATGCCGCCAGTTTGCCCGCATCGTCCTTGTTAAAGCCAACACCACTCAGACCGTTAGGGGCATCGGTTTTTTTCATCAGGCCAATGATTTTCTGGGCGATGAGTTCCCCCGCGTCTTCCGATGCCGCCCCCCGCGTATCGGCACCGAGAAACTCGGCCGCTTCCATGTGGCGCTCAGGGGACGCTTCGGCCACGTGACGGAAAATGGCCGGTGCGCTGACAATGACGCTTATCCCGTGAGGGACAAAGGGAGAGGCGACCGCATAGTCACGGGTCGTGATATCGTGCATGAGATGGGTCACGCCGTAAGACATGGCATGTGGCAGGTGCGTGCCGGAATTGCCGAATGCCATGCCAGCCAATGTGGCACCCCACATCAGCTTGTCCCTGGCTTCGTGATCGGTATTGTCCTTCACCCCGCGTACCAGATACTGCCCGACGATTTCAAGGGCTTTGCTGGCGGCAAGATCACTCCAGGGGTTGGCGCCTTGCAACAGGGTCCGCTTTGAAGGGTCGTCTACCTTCTGCCATCGGGTATACGCCTTGGCGGTGTAGCATTCTATTGCATGACATAACAGGTCAAATCCGGTAGAGGCCACGACATTGTCCGGCAAGCTGTCGCAGACACCCGAGTCCACCAATGCCTCATCGGGCAACAGATAAGGGCTGCCGAGCACGAACTTGGTGTTCAGTGCGTTGATTCTGATGACGGCGACAGAGGTGCATTCCGACCCGGTTCCGGAGGTGGTGGGGCAGGCCAGATGGGGCAGCATCGGGCCTGGAATCGGTCTGCCCTCTCCGACCGGGGGTGCAAAGTAGTCGGTGAGATCGGCCGGGTGCAGGGCATAGATCATGGACGCCTTGGCGGTATCGATGACTGATCCTCCACCGACTGAAATCACGCCATCAAACTTCCCGCCAGAGAGAAATCGGGCGCCGTCGATGATCGTGGCATCATCGGGCTCGATTCGGATGTCGGAAAAGACCGTGACATCCAGTCCGTTGTCTGACAGCGACTGAGTGACGGTGTTGACATGCTCGCCGTCTTTCAGAAAATGATCGGTAAACAAGGCGATTCGGGTCATTCCCCTGATAGAGGCTCTCACGCCGGCCTCGGCCAGGCAACCCCGTCCGAAAGTCAGTTTGGGCATCATGACGGTAAAACTTTCAGCACCGGTTTGGCACGGAGAAAAATATTGGCAACCCATAGTCAGATTTGTCGATCAGGAAAAAAAGATGGTATCACTAAAAGGAATCTCATGCTGTTTCCGGTTTCACGGAAAGTGACCTTCGAAACCCAACAGCAATTCTCACAAAGAAACGGATTCAGGTACCGAGACAACCATTTTCTGATGGCTGGCGGCCAACCCGCCAACAGCGAGGCAAACAGACCGGCTCACCAGATTGCCTCCGGGACGTGCTCCACCCAGTCATCGCTGGGACAGTACCGTGTAAACGCATGCTGTGAACGGCTGACCTTGTCGATCAAATACGGTGGCTTGGGAACAGGTCGTCCCTTGATCGCTGCAACCAATGAGCGATGAACCTGACATGGGGATTGATTGGAATGAGGGCTATCACGATGTCGGGCAAGCGCCGATGGATGATGAACCGTCGAATTACCAGCAGGACGCTCAGCCACTCACGGCCATCAGCGCATCCGCAAAGCCGGTGATCTGCCGGTCGTTTCTCAATCCGGCGATATTGATCCGACCACCGGCCACACTGTAGATACCGAACTCTTTTATCAGACGCTCGGTCTGACCCTGGTCAAGCACCAGAAGCGAAAACATGCCGCGATGGTCAGCGATAAAATTCCAGTCATTGTTCCCGGTCCTCTCCCGCAGCGTATCACTTAACCGTTTTCTCAGATTGAGAATACGGTTTCTCATCCCGGTCAATTCGCCTTCCCATTGTTGTCTGAGGGTCTCGTCGGACAGGATCAAGCTGACCAGGGCGGCGCCATGGTCAGGCGGCATGGAGTATGAACTGCGTGCTGCACTGAGAATATGGCCCTTCGCGATGTCTGCCTGCAAAGGGGTTTCCCCGAGCAGCAGCGCACACCCGACCCGTTCCCGGTACAGTCCGAAGTTTTTCGAGCAAGAACTGGCGACCACCATGGATTCCACGTTTTCGGTCAGCCTGCGGATCCCGTAAACGTCTTTTTCCAGTGAATCCCCGAATCCCTGGTAGGCGAGGTCGATAAATGGAAAGAAGCCCCTTTTTGTACACAACCTCGCGATTTCATCCCATGCCTCGTGACTCAGCTCAGCGCCACTCGGATTGTGACAGCAGCCGTGCAGCACCACGATATCGTTGGAGTCCAATGTGGCGAGTTTTGACAACAATGCCGCCTCGTCAACCGTTCTGGTCTGGCGGTTCAGGTAAGGATAGGTGTCGATGCGAAAACCGGTCTGTCTGAAGATCGGATAATGGTTCCCCCAGGTCGGGTCACTGACCCAGATTGTCCTGTCGCTCGCGATTCGGAACAACATGTCCGACAGCATGCGAAGGGCGCCACATCCACCGGGTGTCTGTACGCCCCTGATCCTGTCCTTGGCAGCGGTTTCACCGAATATCAGGTCGATGATCCTGCGGTTGAATGTTTCATCTCCGGCCAAACCGACATAGGCCTTTGTCGTTTGTCGGCGATGCAGTTGGGTTTCTGCCGTGCGAACCGCCTGCATGATGGGTGTCTGCCCCTGTGCATCCTTGAATACGCCGATACCGACATCGATTTTGTCCGGTCGGGGGTCCTTGTTGTACAGGTCAATCAGCTTGATAATGGGGTCCGCTGGCGTTGGTTTAAATTTCTCAAACATGTTCTCAAATCAAATCAGGGTGCAAAGGAGATTATAGTCATCGGGGAGGCAGTTTGTGCTAGCATTCCATCTTCCCCGTTTATCGCCACCCAGACGGAAAATCATATTCTCAATGAACGTTGGCAGTCAGATTGTGCTTCAGCAATCGCACAATCCAATACTGGGTTTTTCGGCGATGTTGACCAGTGTTCTGCTGTTTTCTGTCATGGATTCGGTTGTCAAATGGTTGGGGGGTGTTTATCCCACCCATCAAATCATGTTTTTCCGTTGTGCGGTTGCGCTGGTGCCTGTCCTGTACTTCGTATGGCGCGCAGGGGGTATCGAACGCCTCAGAACCCGGCGGCCGGGGATGCATGTACTGCGTTCGGTTGTAGGCATGTCCGCGATGGGTTGCGCCTTTTATGGTTTTTCGACCTTGCCATTGGCGGTTGCTTCATCGGTTTTTTATACCGCGCCCCTGTTTGCCACCGCCTTTTCAGTGCCCATACTCGGAGAACACGTCGGTCGGCAGCGTTGGTGCTGTATCCTGGTCGGTTTGGTCGGTACGCTGATTGTGATCAGACCCGGTTCGGCCGTGTTTTCCCTGAGCAGCGTCATCATGCTGATGGCCTCGCTTTTGGTGGCATTATCGACCAATATTATCAGAAAGCTGAGCGCGGATGATGATGCGGTGTGCATCACGTTCTATTTTACATTGAGCGGCACCCTGGTGACATCGGTGATTGGCCTGTGGTGGGGATGGCGACTGCCGACCGGGTGGGATCTGGTGTTGTTGATGAGTGTCGGGTTACTGGGGGGATGTGCGCAGTATGCATTGACGCGGAGTTTTCGTTATGCTGAAGTCGGCCTGCTGGCGCCGTTGAAATATTTTTCCATTGTGATTGGCGGGGTGATTGGCTATGTTGTCTGGTCCGAGACGCCGGATTTGATGACGATACTCGGTATTGGAATCATTATTGCCAGTGGTTTTTATGCGATGGTCCGGGAAACCGCTGTCCATGGACAGCGCGTCAGGACCGGCGTAAAGCGGGCGATGACCGTGACCGTCGACAGGTAGGCGTGCGGTGACGGTAAAATTCACCGATAATGGGGCTGATTCGATCAACACTGACCTTGTCCAAATGAACATACAATCCACCATTCAAACCAAGCTGGGGGCATTTGAACCGGACCATCTGGAAGTGATCAATGAGAGCGTCATGCACAATGTCCCGGACGGTTCGGAGTCACACTTTAAAGTCGTCATTGTCACAGCCGCTTTCGAGGGAAAAGGACTGGTTGCAAGGCACCGCCTGGTCAATGAATGTCTCAAAGCGGAACTCTCCGGGAAAATCCATGCGCTCGCGCTGCATGCCATGACACCGGACGAGTGGTTTGACAGGGCCGGACAGTCTACTGACTCCCCGCCGTGCGCGGGGGGTGAACGAACGAACTGAAATGGTTTTCACTAACCGTCATTCCGGGGGGGATTGCTAATGGCCTGGTGGGGAAAAGTGGTTGGCGGGATGTTCGGCCTGATGCTTGGCGGACCGATCGGGGCGTTGCTCGGTGCGGCGTTTGGCCATCAACTGGATGAAAGGAGGGCGCATTCCCGGGAGCGCATCGGTTTTCATCCCGGCGATCAGGAACGGACACAGGCGGCGTTCTTTACCGCCACTTTTTCGGTGATCGGGCATATTTCCAAAGCCGATGGTCGGGTTTCACGGGAAGAAATCGCCCTATCGCAGTCGATCATGAATCATATGCGCTTGACCGGCGAGCAAAGAAAGGCGGCGATCGCCTTGTTTAATGAGGGCAAGAATCAATCGTTTGACCTTGACGAGGTGCTGTTGCAGTTCAGGCACGAATGTCACCGACGGTCGACGCTGATGCAGATGTTTCTGGAAATACAGGTTCAGGCCGCGTTTGCCGATGGCAAGCTGGATCCGAGTGAAAATCAAGTCCTGGTTCACATCGCGGATCTCCTGGGTTTCAGTCCGCAACATCTGCAAGAGATTATCGAGCGGGCGCGGGGGGCAGGGAGCGCCCATGCAGAGAGTGGGGGCATGGCGCTGGAGGATGCCTACCGGGTTCTCGGCGTGACCGAGCGCACGCCGCTCAGTGAGATCAAGCGAACCTATCGGCGGTTGTTGAGCCAGCATCATCCGGACAAGCTGGTATCGAAGGGGCTGCCTGAGGAGATGATTAAGCTGGCGAATGAAAAGACGCATGAAATTCGTACTGCGTGGCAGAAAGTGCAGGAGGTCAGGCAATAGTCTCGCCTTTCAGTCGGCCTGGAGAAAGGGTGGCTGTCGTTTTGCGATTCACTGATGGGATGAATCAAAGACAGTTCAATCCATGCCGAGGATGATGTGTTGTTGATGTTGCCAGGGCCGTCTGGGCTTTCGATATCGAACAGGGTTGGATTTGCCCGAAAGTACGAATCTCGAGTCATCCAACCAAGTCATCAAACCGCATGACAAATGTCCGCTCATCCAAGCTGTACCTGAATACCCCCCTGATCAGGTCGATTCCGTTGAGTCGGAAAGTGGGTGCCGAAGTATGGTTGAAGCTCGAGGCGGTACAACCATCCGGATCGTTTAAATTACGGGGTATGGGATACAAGGCGTGCATAGAGAAAGAAAACGGAGCCGAAAAATTCATCAGTTCTTCTGGCGGTAATGCCGGATTGGCGGTTGCGTATGCCGGGATGACGCTGAACGTTCCGGTTTCGGTGTATGTGCCTCATTCCACCGACATTCGAACCATCCGAAAGCTGGAACAATTCGATGCAAGGGTTGTGGTGACTGGACAGCACTGGGCGGAAACACACCAACAGGCGATGCTTGGGCTGGGCCACCCGGGTACGGTCTATTTCCATCCGTTTGATGATCCATTGGTCTGGCAGGGGAATGCGACATTGATCGGTGAAGTGGTCCGGAGCGGCATCAGACCGGATATGGTTGTATGTTCAGTGGGCGGCGGCGGTTTGTTTTGTGGTATCAAGCAGGGGTTGCAACAGCATGGTTTGGATGAGAGAAAAATCGTCACTGTTGAAACAACGGGAGCGGATGCCCTTTATCAGTCCAGGGTGCAGAACCGGCATGTGACGCTTCCGGGTATCACCTCCAAGGCAAGTTCCCTGGGCGCCGTGAAGGTTTGCAATCAGGCGTATGCCTATCTTTGCCATCGTGCCGTGCAGTGTGAAACCGTCACCGATGAAGAAGCCAGGATGGCCTGTGACCGGTTTCTCGAAGATCACCGCATCAAGGTGGAGCTGGCCTGCGGCGCGGCGCTTGCCGTGCTGTATGAGAACCGGCAAGGATTGTTCGAGGGCATGAAAAATATCGTGGTGGTCGTCTGTGGTGGAGTCAATCAGTAATATCATTTCTAGGGACTGGATCATCCAGCCCCCCCTACCGCTAAAGGCCGGTATGGATGTTTCAGCTGTTGTCAGAATGGAAGATAAGGTGTCTTTGGCGACGATAAGTCGCTTCAAACGTTTTATTCGATGACCTGTCCCTGAAAGGAGACATGCCACTGCCCACGGAAACAGGACTGTGAATGGAATGAACGGATAACCGGTTGTGGAAAAGACGTACGGGGAAAGTCCCCCCTCGTTTTGTGTGCTGATTCTACTCTTGGAGGTATCGGTTCATAAGAGTGGAGTCGCTTGAAAAACGATGCAATGGAAAGACGTGTTGTCTGGTCAATGTGGACCCGACCAATCCTTGTTACTTCGGTTGTGCCGTCAGCATGGCTTGCGGGGGGTGCGATGATGAACACTCTGTTGATAAAGTGTCACTTTAGGCAGCCCAGCGACTCTGTGGGTGGGACTGTTAATGAACGCTGGGTCGACTGAGATCTGGGTCATGCATAAATTGGCCCGTTGGCAAGTCGGGGAAGGTCGGAACCGTTGTATTTGCTCGTGAGTAGTGCTGAATTCGTGGGATAAATGTTGTATCATCGCGCCCCTTCACGGGGACAGGACATTTGAGAGCTGCCCTTCGGACATTTTTTGTTTTGGTTAATGACATGACTGATCTATCTAAATATCGGAACATAGGTATTTTCGCACACGTTGATGCCGGGAAAACCACGACGACAGAACGCATTTTAAGTCTTACCGGAAAGATACATAAAATCGGCGAGGTGCATGATGGCGAGGCCACCACCGATTTCATGGACCAGGAACGCGAACGGGGCATCACCATCCAGTCTGCGGCAACAACGGCGATATGGGCGGACCATCGACTGAATATCATCGATACTCCCGGGCACGTGGATTTCACCATCGAAGTCTATCGTTCTTTAAAGGTGCTCGATGGCGGAGTGGGTGTTTTTTGCGGTTCCGGTGGCGTTGAGCCCCAATCCGAGACAAACTGGCGATATGCCAACGATTCTGAAGTAGCCAGGATTATTTTTGTCAACAAGCTGGACCGTATCGGAGCTGATTTCTATCGCGTCACCGATCAGATCAAGCAGGTCTTGGGCGCCAATCCCCTTGTGATGACGTTACCCATTGGCATTGAAGATGATTTTACGGGAGTGGTTGATCTGCTGACCCGCGAAGCCTGGATATGGGATGGCTCCGGTGATCCGCTGAATTATCACATTGAAGCCGTGCCAGCCAACATGGTCGATCAGGTCGAAACGTACCGTGAGGCATTGATTGAGACTGCCCTGGAGCAGGATGACGATGCAATGGAACAATATCTCGAAGGCGAAGAGCCCTCATTGGACACGCTCAAGGCCTGCATTCGCAAAGGAACGGTCAGCCTTGATTTTTTTCCGACCTATTGTGGTTCGGCATTCAAAAACAAGGGAGTGCAACTGGTGCTCAATGCGGTCGTTGATTATTTGCCCAGTCCGGTCGAGGTTAAACCACAGCCTGAAGTGGATATGGAGGGGCATGAGACCGGTGAGTTTGCCATCGTGGATCCGGACAAACCACTGCGTGCGCTGGCTTTCAAGATTATGGATGATCGATACGGTGCACTGACTTTTTTGAGGTTGTATTCGGGAAGAATAGACAAGGGAACGAATGTCCTGAATACGTTCACCGGAAAGACCGAACGGATCGGTCGAATCGTGGAAATGCATGCTGATTCACGAAAAGAGCTCAGTTCGGCCCAAGCGGGCGACATTGTTGCGGTTCTGGGGATGAAAAACGTACAGACCGGACATACGTTATGCGATCCGAGGGCACCGGCAACACTGGAGCCGATGGTTTTCCCGGACCCGGTGATTTCGATGTCTGTTGCGCCCAAAGACAAGGCCGCTTCCGAAAAGCTTGGTGTCGCACTGGGCAAGATGATTGCTGAAGATCCTTCATTTCGGGTCGAAACCGACGAAGACAGCGGGGAGACAATCCTGAAAGGCATGGGGGAACTCCATCTTGATATCAAGGTGGATATCTTGAGAAGGACCCACAATGTCAGTGTCCAGGTGGGCAAGCCCCAAGTCGCCTATCGCGAGACCATTACGCGACGGGTTGAAGATGTCTATACCCACAAGAAGCAAACCGGTGGAGCGGGCCAGTTTGGTCGTATTGAGTATATTATCGAACCGGGAGAACCGGGCAGCGGTTATGTGTTTGAGTCAAGGGTTACCGGGGGTAATGTCCCCCGGGAGTTCTGGCCGGCGGTGGACAAGGGTTTCAGGGATTGTATGGAGGTGGGTGTCTTGGCCGGATATCCTTGTGTCGATGTCAAGGTCACCCTGATGGATGGTGCCTATCATGCGGTAGACTCTTCTGCAGTGGCCTTTGAGATAGCGGCAAAGAGCGCCTACCGCCAAACCATGGTCAAAGCCGGACCGCAGTTGATGGAACCGATTATGCGAGTCGATGTCTATACCCCGGAAGCCCATGTGGGGGATGTCATTGGCGACCTGAACCGACGACGGGGAATGATCAAGTCCCAGAGTGCCAATCCAACCGGCGTGCATGTGAGCGGTGAAGTGCCCCTGGCGGAAATGTTCGGATATATCGGTGACTTGAGAACCATGACTTCGGGTCGAGGCCAGTTCACCATGGAATTTGTCCACTATCAGCCTTGTCCGAAAACGATCGCGGACGAAGTGATTAAAGAGGTCGAAGCGAGAAATGCCGCTTGACGGACCCTCCCGATTGTTGAACAGGGCCGGTCACTGACCGTCTGCCTTACTGTACCGGTTGGTAACGGGTCAAATCACCAAGACACCGGTTCCAATTGACGGTTGAATCACCCGGTACGTGATCCAGGGCGGCTCAATCTGCTTTGCCGGCGGCGGCTCTTGTCATCATGACATCTGCCTCAGCGGCCTGTTGCAGCAACGCCAGATCAGAGCCGGAAAGGACCAGTGAGTGACCGTTTTGATAGAGTCTTTCGGCATCCCATCCGGGAAAGGGAATGGTGCCCAGCAGTTTGCCGGCGGCCAAGGTGGCCACTTCAATCTTTTTGATCGCTTTTTTGAAACGGTCAGAGTCATACTGGCCGATCTGCCCGAGGGCTGCCGACAGGTCCGTCGGGCCGATGAACAGCATGTCGATGCCGTCGACCGCGGCAATCTCATCCACCTGTTCAACGGCTTCTGCCGATTCGATTTGGGCAATCAGCAAGAATTCGGTGGCCATGAAATCGAGGTATTCGGTGATGTGCTTGCCATAACTCGAGGCACGAATAATACGCGGTGCGGCACCTCGGACCCCTTGCGGACCATAACGACAGGCCGCAACGACTTCCGTGGCTTCTCCGGCATTGCGCACATTGGGCACCATGAGTCCAGCCGGGCCGATGTCCAGTGCCCGTTTTATGTCCACCATGTTGCTGGAACTGGCGCGTACCATAGCGGTGCATCGATGATTGTTCAAGGCATGCATCATCGCGACCGCTTCAGTAAAAGATCCGGGGCCATGTTCAAGATCGATGATGCCGACATCGTATCCGCTTAACGCAATAATTTCACTTGCAATGGCACTGAACATGCCGATCCAGCAACCGTTCAGTTTTTCACCGTTGATCAGTCGTTGTTTCGTGGAGGGAAAGGCTGGTATGATCATTTTTCCGAATCAGGGTTACTTGAGCGCTTGATTTCAGGGCGGATATTCACCCTGATTCAAAAGAGGATACACTTGTAGGGTCTCATCGGATCGTCGGTTCCAATCATAAGGAATCGAACCTCCATAAAGTGATGAAATGACGGTGTTATAAAGTCAGGCAACCTTCTTCGCTCTGTCGATGGATACACGAGCCTTGGGACTCCCTTCCTTGAGCCGACCCGACCGACGTGAACCTCGCTCATGCGTGTAGCGTCATCATTCGCTGTTCTGCTGTCGTCTGGTCGAGTCGCGCCTGCGCAAGCTCGTAACTCGCCTGCATCCGCATCCAGTGATCGGCAGTCCCCCAGCCGATGTTCTCCAGGGCGAGCGCCATGTTGGCCGACAACCCCGCCTTGCCGTTCAGCAGACGCGACAGCGTACCACGCTCGCAACCTAGATGCGCTGCCGTTTCGGTCACGGTCCAACCTGCGTCATCCATACTCTCGCGGATCAGTTCACCCAGGTGCGGCGGGTTCAGCATCGGCCCGACGCGCTCGCTTGCCATGTCGTTCATAGTCAGTACCCCCTCTCGGTCAGTGATAGTCGATCAGGTCCACGTCCACGGCTTCTCCATCCTCGAAACGGAACACCACACGCCAGTTGCCCGAAACGCGGACGCTCCATTGGCCTGCCCGATCACCCTTCAGGGGATGCAGCCGGAAGCCCGGCGCATCAGTGCTTCGTGGATGCGTTGCCTCTTGCAGGCGGAACAGGATGCGCTTGAGCCGTGGCACCAGTCCCGCAGGCACCCGTGCGGAATTATCCCGCTCATGTAGTGCCCGCAATCCCTTGTGCCTGATTCTCATGCCTTATTGTAATGTATAGCGCTACACGTAACAAGAAAGAGGGCTTCACAGAAGCCCGTCATCAGGCGATATCCCTTGAGGCAAGGGTAAGGTATACCCTGGTTATTGATACCGACAGGGCGATTTTCCCCCTGACAGTTTGACCGGAGAACCCGACTGGGATAGACTGACAGCTCAATGGCCCGCCAGAGCTTGTCTGGCACCACTGGCCGCCCGGGTGCACACTCCCTCAAGGGAACCACGGCCAGCGGGAAGATAACTTCCCGGCACCCTTATTCACGATCCGCCCGATGGCGGTCGTGTCTTACGTCGCCAGACACGCTTGATCGTGTTTTGGCATTTCAACCCGCAGGGGATCAGTTCCCCCGGTCGGGTGTGGCTTGTTTTCTGCATTTTTTATGAGGAAACAAGTCATGAAACATGTTGTATTGGATACACTCGCGTTACTGCTCAATGCACACTTCGATGCCAAACAGGCCGATGCCCAGATCCGGATGGTCGGTATGTTGACCGATCATCATGCGACCCGGGAAGATCTGCAAGCACTTGAGGTCAAGATCGACGGGACCAGGAAAGACCTGGAAACCAAGATCGCTCGGGAAAGCAACAAGACGATCCTGGCGGTGTTCGGCATGAATATCGGTTTGCTGGGGTTGCTGTTTGCCGCATTGAAGCTGTGGCCGGAAGCATCTGTCTAGAGTGCCTCCGCATTCAATCCGGAAAAAGGGGCCAAAGGCCCCTTTTTCTTTTCTTCGAAACGACCGGTATATTCTTTGGAACAGCCTTTCTGATTTAAACAGGTGTGACAAAAACCACAGTTGTCGTTCACTGTTTCCGTTTTCGGATACTGGCTCTCCGATTTTCCAGCCCCGGGTCGTACCCTCTGCCAGTGCGTTCAATAGGACCTGCACTCGTTCGTAATCGGGGATGTCAGTTCCACTTGGGTCATTGCCGACATGGGTTGACGTGCAGGCCGGGATGTCGTTTTTGATGTAATCGATATCGGTTGCTGGTTGGCTGGACCGGTTGGAGAACTGCTGACTGGTAACTGGTGCTGTTCCGACCGTTGCCGCTACTTTCTTTCGCGGCCTTCTTTTTTCCCGAATCCCACATTAGATTATGAGAAATTGTTCGCTCTGCTTTTCGCTGATCATTGGGTCACCGAATACTCCGTGTATCTGTTCGCAATCCAGCAGCGTGGCCTAACCAAGTATGTCAATCCCATTTTTTACCGGTCTCTTACCAAAGGATTCTTCCATTGTCGAGCAACCAGTTTTCGAGTAGACGAGGGAAAGGTAAAAGCATAGACTCTGATGCCTCTTTACTGATCTGCACATCACTACCCGATCCCTTGAAAACATTTATTCTCAGCGAATGGAAGCTATTGTTATTCGGGTTTATGATGGCTTTTTTTTCCAGCCCCGGTCAGACATTCTTCATTTCCCTGTTCAGTGGTCAAATCCGTGCTGACCTGATGCTCAGCCACGGTCAGTTTGGCGGTATTTACTCCGTGGCCACGCTCTTGAGTGCGATCGTGATGATCTGGAGTGGTGTTTGGGTGGACCGGATGGATCTGCGAAAGTTTGCCATCCTCTCCGTGACCGGGCTGATGATCGGTTGCCTGTTCATGTCGTTCAGTATGGGTCTGGTTTCATTGCTGGTCGGGATTTTCATTTTGCGACACATGGGCCAGGGCTTGATGTTTCTTGCCAGTTCGACGGCCATGGTGCGATATCTGGAAGAGAACAAGGGCAAGGCCAGCGCATTGGGCGGCATGGGGTACTCGGTTTCCGAAATTGTGATGCCCAGTCTTGTGATTGCCATGATGGTGTGGTTTGAATGGAGAACCAGTTGGCTGATTTTCGGTGTGGCCGCAGCAGTACTCATGATTCCATTGATTCGGTGGCTGCTTGAAAATCACGATCAACGACACAGCACCTATCTCAAGACACTGCAGGCCAAAAAACTATCCGGAGAGAAAAGGGCTCATTTGGGTCAGTGGACACGAAGGGAGGTGATCAGGGACAAGCTGTTTTACCTGTTTATGCCAGGACTGATGTCCCAGCCCCTTTTGTTTACCGGATTTATCTTTCACCAGGTTCATCTGGTTGAAGCAAAGAACTGGACACTGTCGATGTGGGGAACCCTGTTTGCCTTGTATGCCATTGTTTCGGTATTGACCAAATTCTTCATTGGGTTTTGGGTCGACCGTTATGGGGCAGTGAGGATGGTGCCATTACTGGCATTGCCGATGGCGTTGGGATTTGTGATGCTTGCTTTTTCATCTCACCCTGTTGCGGCGTTTGGCTTTCTGGTCTTTACCGGCATAACGGTGGGGTTCCAGAACACCGTATCGGCGCCGTTTTGGGCTGAGTTGTATGGTGTCAGACACTTGGGTTCAATCAAGTCACTGGCCACTTCGACCATGGTGTTTTCCTCGGCCTTGTCGCCGATTGTGTTGGGTTGGATGATTGATCAGGAAGTATCGATTGAGACACTGTCCCTGGCGGCAGCGGTGTATATTGTGGTCACGTCTTCTCTGGCACTTTATGCCTATCGACTCAGTGTCAATCGCACAAAGAGACAGTGACCCTGTCTAATCCGTCTGCGATGGGTCGGCGGTCAATCATCCCGATGAAACGGTGTTCGTTTTTTTGGACAAGAACAAAACGGGGGTGTATCGCTCAGTACGACTTCGGACAAGCAGTACACGTGAGGACAAGAGGCTGTGCTGGAGTTTCCCGCGCGTTGATCCTAAGATTGCATCGCTTTGATCAATCCACGTATGATCGGGGTATCCCATTCCCATTCGAGAACAATGGAACACTGCAACTTTAAAATCTGTAATGCAAGGGTGATTGATGGTTCCAATGGACCGGCCGTCAAACAGGATGTGGCGATTGAGGGTGATTGTATTGTTGCAACCGGGGACCTTTCGGCTTGGTATGGCGATGAGCATATTGATGCCGGCGGGCAGGTGCTTGCCCCGGGATTCATTGATGTCCATACGCACGATGATTTGGCGTTATTGAAAACACCTGATATTCCGTTCAAGATATCTCAGGGAGTTACGACAGTCGTCGCAGGCAACTGTGGCATTAGCCTGGCGCCCTTTGCTTCGGGCAACGGGTTTCCGGCACCTTTTCCGTTACTGGGTGGTGAGCGGGAATTTGTCTTTCCGACCGTTGAGCATTATCGCCAGCAGTTCGAAAAACAACCGGCATCAGTCAATGTCGCCTTGTTGGCCGGCCACAGTTCGCTGAGAGTCAGTGTCCTTGGAGAGGCGGTGGAGCGTCCTGCCGAACAGGCAGAAATCGAACAGATGAAAGACAGCCTGTTGCTGGCGCTGAAACAAGGTGCGATCGGGTTGAGCACCGGACTTGATTATCCCCCTGCGGCCAAGGCGAGCACACGGGAAATCGTTGAACTGGCGAGCACGCTGTCCGGCTTCAAGGACGCGCTGTATGTCACGCATATGCGTAATGAGGGAGACCACGTGGTCGAAGCGGTCAGCGAGACCCTTGAAATCGGCTCAAGAGCGGGCACCCCGGTCGTGATTTCACATCACAAGTGTGCCGGGCCGAAGAATTATGGCCGGAGCGTTGAGACACTGAAGATGATCAGCGAGGCACAACACAAGCAGCAGGTGATGCTCGATGTCTATCCCTATACCGCCAGCTCGACCACACTGATTCCCAGGTTTATCCGTGACGCGGAAGCCGTGCTGGTGGCCCATTCTGATCCTTATCCCGAGCATTCAGGCAAAATGTTGACCGATATTGCCGGGCAGTGGCAGTGTTCCGTTGAAGAAGCGGCACAAAGACTTTATCCTGCGGCCGCGATTTACTTTCAGATGGACGAGGGGGATCTACAGCGGATCATGCGTTTTCCGTCCACAATGATTGGCTCGGACGGCCTGTCGGGTATGGCTAAACCGCATCCCCGGCTCTGGGGAACATTCCCCCGGGTACTTGGCCGCTATGTGCGCGAGAAAAAGTTACTGTCGATAGAAAATGCGATTCACAAGATGACCGGACTGTCCGCGCAAACCTATGGACTGGCGCGGCGGGGACTGATCAAGCCCGGATATTATGCCGACCTGGTGCTGTTTGATCCGGTGTTGATTGAAGACAGGGCGAGTTTTGAAAAACCGGACCAGATGGCGAGCGGGATCGATCGGGTTTTTGTCAACGGAAAATCGGTATGGAAGGACCGGCAAAGTACCCCGGAACGCCCTGGTCGGTTCCTGACGCACTAGGACCGTCTGGCTCAATGTGTTGTTTTTTCAGCGACCGGAAGACCAGGCCGTTACAATAGGGCTAACGGACAGTCCACGGGCAATACACACAAAATCATTTTTCAGTCTAACCGGGTGGTGATACATGAATCCAGTGGTTTATCTCAATGGCAAATATCTGAAACCGGACGAAGCGCAGATATCCATCTTCGACAGGGGATGTTTGTTTGGCGATGCGGTGTACGAAGTGGCTGGGGTCATAGATGGGAAATTGATTGACTTTGATGCCCATATGGCCCGGCTTTCACGGTCATTAACCGGATTGTCCATTCCCCAACCGATGGATAAGCAGGCGATCCTGGAAGCCTACCGAACGCTAGTCGCTCAAAATCAGATTGTCGAGGGTTTGGTGTATATGCAGATCACACGCGGTGAAGCAGAGCGGGATTTTATCTGGTCCGATGGACTGGTTCCCAACGTGTTTATGTTTACTCAGCATCAGTCTTCAGACATGGATCGCTTGGTGCAAAGCGGTCTCACCCTGATCAGTGTGCCGGATATTCGCTGGGCGCGCAGAGATATCAAATCAGTCAATCTGCTGGGGCAGGTACTGGTCAAGCAACAGGCGAAGCAGGCCGGGGGAGATGAGGCGCTCATGATCGATGCGGAGGGCTATATCACCGAATGCGGTGCGACCAGTTTTTTCATGATCAAGGATAACTGCCTTGTCACCCGACCGCTTTCCAGTGATATTTTGCCGGGGGTGACACGGCAGGCCATTTTGCAATTATGTGGGGCGAATACGGTTCACTTGCAGGAGCGGTGTGTCACACTGGACGAAGCTTTGAATGCGGATGAGGCCTTTATTACCGGTGCATCAACTTATGTGCTGGGTGTCAGGCAAATTGACGAGTGTGTGATTGCTACCGGCCGACCGGGTCCGCTGACCGGAAAAATGAGAGAGATATATATGAATCATGCCAAAAGGACGGCGATTTAATGCTGTGGGGCAGTGGCTGGTCTCAATGAAGCCGTATGAATATGTGGCCCTGAGTCTTGCCGATAAAGTCAAGAAGAGAGGCTGGTCCATAAATAAAGGGCAAACGAAAGCGCACTGGTGATGCTCCGAACCCAATGGTGAAGCGCCCATTGATCAAGCAGGTTTTTTAGGTTGGTTTCGCTTCGTTGCGTATCACCGTTCAGTAACTGGTCATTGATCGGTTTGAGAGCGATGAGCGTGTAAGGTATCACGAAAATCAATAGCCGTGCCGCCCGCAGGGTGCCGTGACCAAAGATATAGGGGCGATCAGATCGTCAGAGTGATGCCTCGCAACTGCCCTTCATTTCTGACATCCTGAACAAAAGACTTGTCGGTTCCGCCGTCTCGCGAAAGCACTGTCATGAAGTCGCTTTCGTCAACCCGGTCGCCGAAGAACAGGTAAGCATCGTCAGGGTCGCACTGATTCGATGTCCAGATGAGACCGTCTGCGTTGGCAATATCGCGATGGATGGCTTGGGACCAAAGGACAGTCTGATCGTATAGTACCGCACTCGATGTAATCAGGTCTCTACGCGAAATGCCCCAGTTGCTCAATGTTACATTGCGCAATTCGACAAGCCACAGATCGCGGTTCGTCCGAAGCATTGAATGCGTCCGAATGTAAACCTCGTTGAGACGTACTGTCTTTGTCTTGGCGTTTGCAGGAATGTCGTGGAATATCGTCTCATGGATTGCTGCAGGTAGCGTGGCACTCGCGTAGAGGGTGTGTACGAGTGCTCCGTTACTATCGTTGAACGGGGAGAATCGCGTCTGTCCGCCCCGTCCCGGGTTGAATTCCCCCGGTCTGAAGGTCGTTTGATGGACGCGATGGAGTTCGGTGTACCGGGATAGGATAGAAAATTGCGGGTTCGTGAGCGAGGGTGGCGGATGGCGGAGATTCATCGTCAGCCGACGGCCGATTCACGCAAGTGGTTGGCAGCATTCAGGACACCGTCCTTGTCGCTGAGTGCCTCTTCGGGCGATTTTCCGTCGAGCCAACCATTGCCCGACCGGAACCAGAATGCGATTTGCCACGGTGACATGTCGTTCGGCAGACGATTCAGAATTTCCTTAACAACGGGCTGCGGGTGGCCGTCGGCGAACTGGAAGCACGGAAATAGTTGAGTACGGCCGACGCGCACCGCAAATATCCTTTTTTCACGCCTCCATCGTGACGCCGGTTCGCTTGGATTGCTCGACAGAAAGCCATGTATGAACTTGTGGATATCTGCTGACGTGTATGTTTGTACCTCACGGAGGTATTGTGCACGTAGTTCGGCATTGTCCTGCTCGAGTTCCCGGTCGATATCGGCACGTTTTTCTTCTTGGAGATATAGGTCGACAAGTACCTCGATGTTGCGTTCGGTCAAGTCCTTTCGACGTTGCCCCAAGATGCGTCTGGCCATGGTCGCGGTTGTACACATCATGGTGGCTTCCTGTTTGGAGGCCGCTCCTATCAGTATCCATCGTTGTCGTTGTCGCTGCTTGTCACGCGGATTTCCCCTTGCCTTGATTTTTTCCCGTAATCGGACTGAGAGCCTTTCGACTTCGCTTGGCGTCAACTCGACTGCAGGGGCGGTTTCCGGTGGTTCGATCATGATTATTCCTGAATCGTGAGTTTCACATATATTGTTTATATAATGAAAATCACAACGAGTCAATTCAGACATCCAGAAATTCGATCATCATCCTCCGGCTTTACCTTGTGATTATTGCACCCATTTCAATCCGTACCGATGAACCGGACCGCGAAGACACGATATCGCTGACCGCTCAACCAGTCACCGGTTGATAGAATTCGATGACATTGTCATCCGGGTCCCGGATAAAGAAAAACACGCTTCCATCGGGACAATCAATCATTTCGGTGATGGAGATGTTTTCTTCAGCCAGGACGGCCTCGACTTTGTGCCGATCGGTGATTTCCAATGAAATATGCGTATACCCGGTGTGTTTGACAGGCACATCCATCAATATATTCCGATCTGCGGCCTTTTCGGATGCATTGAGTATGAAATTAAGGTTGATTCCCGCCGGATGCTCCATGACGGCAACCGGCTCTGGCCCGATTGGCCCGGCGATAAACTCAAACCCGAGTTTGGCGTAAAACGCCTTGCTGACCAGGAGGTTTCTCACTCTCAGGCCGACGTGATTGATTCGTTTGATTTCTTTCAACGTGTAATACCGGACAATGTCATCATTTCCGTTGGAACGGATAGGATACCATGTGGCTGTGTACGTTTTTCTGGAAAAGGTTAGCCGACAGTTTATGCGGGTATCGAAAAAACGGACGATACAAGGGATTTTCCGCAGCTGACCGTGTTTTTTATTTTGACTGATCTTTAGTGACGGCCTTTCCTTTGCTGGATGCCCATCTCATGGAAAGACAATGTAACGATGGATAGCAGCAGCTTAAATTCTGATAGGAGAGAGGCGATTATTCACACATGATGCAAAAACGATTTGGACCATGTGGACAGGGTGGGGCGTATACTTGCCCGCATTGAAGAGTCCTCGGAGCCTGACAACATGAATTTGTCTGGATTCCGGTTGCACGTCCTCAAGGGCGACCTCGCGGGTTTCTCGGGTAATTGGCGCGTGATCTTTCGTTTTGAAGGCGGACACGCCAACGACGTAGATATTATCGATGACCATTAGGAGGAATGAGCGATGCCAATGAAGCATCCACCGCATCCAGGACTTTCGGTACGACACGATTGCCTAGGGCCTTTGAAAATCAATGTCACGGTAGCAGCAAGGTGCTTGAGCATTAGTCGAAAACAGCTTTCCGACATAGTAAACTGTTACGTAGGCATTTCTCCTGAAATGGCAATCCGACTGGATAAAGCATTCGATGGAGGCGCAGAGATGTGGTTGCGACGCCAGGTTGCCTACGATCTGGCGCAAGCGATGAAGCATGCCGATGAAATCAGGGTCGAGCGTTTGCCATCCGTAGCCTGAAACGGGATAGCATCCACCTCGGACAATTCAAAATCTGCTCCAACAGAATTCAACGGTGACTTGTCCACAGCATCAGGGGCAAGGACATTATTTTAAAATTGCTAAAAGGGGCATTACTAAATTGAGCAACAATGTTATACTTTGTGAAACTGACACGATAAACGTGGAAAGATCATGGCAAATTCAACGGTTGGTGTACGCCTCAATGATGACACGCAACGTCGCCTAGAGGCTTTGAGTAAAGCGCGAGACAGGACACCTCACTATCTGATGAAAGCAGCTGTTGAACGATTCCTGGATGTCGAAGAGGCTCTAGAATCTGAACGGCAATTGGTGAAATCTCGTTGGGAAAAATACGCCCTGACTGGAGAAACGGTTGAGCATGCGGATGTTAAGGCCTGGGCTACCAGCCTTGGTGCCGGAACAGCACCTCATTCATGACGGCCGTAAGATGGCTACCGGAGGCACTGGATGACCTCAAACGACTCTATGAGTTTATAGAACCGCATAGCCCGGGTGCCGCCAAACGTGCCATCGATACATTGATCGAAGCCGCCGACGGCCTAGTTGAATTTCCAGAAAAAGGCCGACCTTGGGATTTGGAAATGGATTTCCGCGAATTGCCTGTTCGCTTCGGAGCACGAGGCTATGTCATCCGATACCGATACATTGATGATGAAGTAATTATCGTCCGGACATGGCATGCCCTGGAGGACCGCTAAACAAGAGGAGTAAAAGGTGTGGAGACAAGCCCGCCGTCACAGGTTGAAACCATACTAGTAGAACGATCCCATAATACATATCGATATATCATGTAATCGAGGTGTCATCCATTTTATAGGTCCAGCGATATACTACCGGGTCGGCATTGAGCCGGTAGTATATCGCTGGATGCGTTGTTTGAGTTCCTCCCTGGAGTGGACACGGATACCGCGCAACAAGGTTCGTGCCATTTTGCCGAAGAACGATTCCACCCGGTTGAGCCACGATCCGTGGGTTTCTTCTTCCATGGAACGTTGGTGCTCTGTGGCATGGATACGCAGGTCTGTCTTCACTTCGTCATCGAGATTGCGGATCGTGATGCTTGCCATCGATCTTGCCCTTGATTGTTAGGGAATACATTTTATCTATCTGATTGCGATGCAATCAATGTGTTTCCGGTCTTGCCGAGACCGCATCATGATCAGCCGGACATTTACTGCCCTGTGTGTGAGTGTCGTTCGGGCAATACGCTAAAGAGGACAAACCGGGTCGCTGGTTCGGCTAACGGCTGATGGACCATCAACAGTCTATCCCCCAATCCGATCAGGTTATGCCCATACTGAAAAACATGTTATCCAGGGGGCTTTCTGCGGTTGACCATGTCTTTTATTTTGGCTGATATGTTTTTGGTTGTCTTTGTTTTGGCGACGTCCGTATCGACTATTTGTGTGACTTTGGGTGTCGGTTGGCGTGTTTCAGCCACTTCGGGTACCGTTGGGTTTTCACGGCACTCCATAAACACCTTTACACTGCAGGTCGCGCATTGATTCTTGTCGGCGTGACCATAGAGTGTTTGAATGGCCGTATATTTTTCATCGAAAAAGTAATCATACCCCACCGATTCGATAAATCCGCTTTTTTTCATCGATTTGAACACCGCAGGTTTCAAGGAGACGAAGTAAAGACCCCCTCCGGCTCTCTGCAGTCTTTTGGCCTCGGCCAGCAACATTTCCTCCCCGTTCAAATCCACAAAATTAATCCCGGTCCCGAAAATCAGGATATGTTTGATATTTTCAATTTCAATGATTCGATTGATTTTCGCCTGAATATGCATGACTGATCCAAAATAGACCGACATGTCAATTCTGATTATCTTTATCTGAGGACATTCGGGGGCTGCGCGTATCTGAGTATCAAACAGGTTCCGCCGGTTGTTCGCGGCATCGAATACCGGCGCGAGATTCACAATTTCCGGGGTCGATGTTCTCGCCAGAAAAATGATGATGGAGAGTATGACGCCCAGATAGATTGCAAATTCGAGTTCGGCAAGCAGGGTGGCCAAAAATGTTGCGATCAGGATGCTCGACTCGGAACGACTGCTTGACAGGATATGTCTGACCTGGGAGAAATCAATCAGGTTATAAGCCACCAGAAGGATGACACTGGCCATCGCGGCGACGGGGATATAGGCCACCAGTGGGGCTACCAGCAGGACAATGATCAACAGGAAAACAGCGGCGAAGATGGCAGAAAGTGGGGTGACTGCTCCCGCCGTGTAATTGACGCCCGAACGGGTAAAAGAGCCTGACCCGGCATAGCACGACAGGAAGCTGCCGACGACATTTGACAGACCCTGGCCGACAAATTCCTGATTCGAATCAATTCGCTGGGTGGATTTGGTGGCAATGGAACGACTGATCGAAACCGCTTCAATCAATCCCAGCAGGGCCACCGCGAATGCTTCCGGCGCCAATTTGGACAGTATCTCGAACGAGAATTCGGGCACCGCGAAAGGCGGAAAGTCAGCCGGAACGGCTCCGATGACGCTGACTCCCCTGGATTCACCGCCGATCAGATACCCGATGAGGCTGGCCAGTATCAATACCGGCAGCAAATTCGGGATTTTGGGCCAATACCTTTTGAGGATGATCGCCAACCCCAGCGTGAGCAGCGAGATGAACAGGACAATCAAATTGGTGTCACCCAGCAAGTGTCCGATATCCATCCAGGTATGTACAAAGGTCGCACCGGTGGGCACCTCAATGCCCAGCATGTTCTTGATCTGACTGGTTGCGATCAGAATCGCGGCACCCGCAGTAAACCCGACCACGACCGTGTGTGACACGAAATTGACCAGAACACCGAGGCGGGCAAGGCCAAAAGCGAGTTGATAGACGCCGGTCAGAAAGGTCAGCGTGATGGCAAGCGAGACGAACTCCGGCGTTCCGGGAACCGCATGTTGACTGATTGCCGCAAAAACCACAATGGAAATCGCCGTGGTCGGTCCGGAGACCAGATGACGGGAGGAGCCGAACAAGGCGGCAACGACCGGTGTCACCATTGCGGTATACAGACCGTATTCCGGTGGCAGCCCGGCAATCGTTGCAAACGCAATTCCCTGGGGCAGGACAATCACGGCGCCGGTCATGCCCGCAATGACATCGGCACGAAGGGAGGCGGGTGATATCAAGCGCACCCAGGCAAGAAAGGGAAAAACAGAATGCAATATTGCTTTCATTCGGTTTGGGTTGACAGAAACTGTAACGGTTGAGACGGAGACGGATTCTATCAGCTTACCGTGGCATCGACAGAAAATTGTCTGCTGTCCAATACCCGGACCGGGCAGTGATTTCAGGGGGCAGGATGAAGAGGCCACGGTCGTGTACCGGCATTTGTTGTCGTCTGTCAGCCAGTTGACTCGGGTGATGGGATAGAATCAACGGACAGTCTGGATTGACAAAAGAGATGATCGGAAGATGAACAAGACAGGCCACAGAGGTCCCTCGCGTTTTGACATTTTGTTCGAACCGGTGAAGATTGGGCCGGTGACAGCGAAAAATCGTTTCTACCAGGTTCCCCACTGTACCGGTATGGGCTGGCTGCGTCCGCAGATGCTGGCTGAAATGAGGGGGATCAAGGCGGAAGGCGGATGGGGTGTCGTGAATACCGAGTATTGTTCCATTCATCCGGTTTCCGATGACTTGCCGTATCCCTATGCGTCTTTGTGGGATGCGCAGGATATCGAGGCCCATCGTCTGATGACAGACAGGGTGCATCAACACGGTGCGCTGGCGGGTGTCGAATTGTGGATCGGGGGCGCCCGGGCAACCAATCTGTTTACCCGGGAAGTGACCCTGGATGTCGACAGCCGAGTCAATGTCCAGCACCCGTTTCAGTCCCGCGCCATGGACAGGTCGGATATCCGAAACGTCCGAAAATGGCACCGCGAGGCAGCCTTGCGGGCGAGGTCGGCCGAGTTCGATATCGTCTATGTCTACGCGACTCACGGCTATTTGCTGTCTCACTTCCTGTCGGCGGAAACCAATACCCGCAACGATGAATACGGCGGCAGCCTGGAAAATCGTGTTCGCCTTGTTCGCGAATTGATCGAGGAGACCAAGGAAGCCGTCGGAGACCGCTGTGCGGTTGCGGTTCGTTTCTCTGCCGACTGCGCCTTGCGGCAGAACGATCCTTCCCGGAGCGAATCCCGGGACATGATTGAAATGCTGGCCGAATTGCCTGACCTGTGGGACATCAATATTCAGGATTATACCCATGAAATGGGAGTTTCACGGTTTACCCGGGAAGGGTCACTGGAATCCCGCATGGCTTATGTCAAGACGATCACGACCAAGCCGGTGGTCTCCGTCGGACGCTTTACCTCTCCCGATACCATGGTGTCCCAGGTCAGGCGCGGGGTGATGGACTTGATCGGAGCGGCCAGACCCTCCATTGCGGACCCTTTTTTGCCGAACAAGATCAAGGAGGGTCGGCTTGAGGATATCCGCGAATGTATCGGATGCAATATTTGCTACAGTGGTGATGGATTGGGCACACCGATTCATTGCACCCAAAATCCGACCATCAGCGAAGAGTGGTTGCGTGGCTGGCATCCCGAGCGCATTCACAAAAAACGATCCGATTCCCAGATACTGGTTGTCGGTGCGGGCCCGGCGGGTCTGGAAACAGCACGGGCACTCGGTCAAAGGGGCTATACGGTGATGCTTGCCGAAGCCCGACGCCAGACCGGCGGCCGGGTAGCCCTGGAATGCCGTTTGCCGGGGCTGGGCGAGTGGGCAAGAGTGAAGGACTACCGAGAACAGCAAATCAATCGAATGTCGCAGGTGAGTGTCTATCTGGAAAGTGAACTGACCTGCGAAGATATCCTTGAATTGAATCCCGATCATGTTGTGATTGCCACCGGCGCCCATTGGAGAAGAGACGGCCGGGGGCGGCATCATCCCCAGCCTCTGGCGGGTTTGTCGGCGTCCGATCAGGTCTATACGCCAGACGAACTGCTGGCGGGTCGGTGGCCAGAGAGGGGAGGGAGGGTGATGATCTTTGATGACGATCATTACTATATGGCTGCGGTAATTGCCGACTGGTTTTGTCAACAACGCGCCAGTGTGGTTCTGGTCACGACAGCCAGTCGGGTTGCCGCTTGGGGCGGTTATACAACGGAGCAGTTCCAGACCCAGAAAAAACTGATCGAGTCGGGGGTTGAGATATACACGGAAAAGGCATTGCAGCGTTACGACGGAACCCGGGCGACCCTGTCATGCATGTATACCGGCCGTGAACAGGTACTGGAGGTCGATCAGGTTGTGATGGTTACGTCCCGCCAACCGAATGACGGGCTGTATCATCAACTCAGGCAACGGCAGGACGACCGGACTGTCGGGAAAATTTTTCCTCTCGGCAAGATTGGCGATTGCGACGCCCCTTCGATTATTGCGGATGCGGTTTATGCCGGTCATCGTTATGCCAGAGAGCTGGACTGTCTGGATGGGGAGCATCCGGTCCGATACGATCGATACGGGCAAACGGCAGTCCACAAGGTTGATTCTGGTATGATTCAAAGCTAGCATCCAATGAAGACGATGGGTGTTTCAAATCAACAGTAAATTGCGGGGAAAGTGTGATGGGTGTGGCGGCTTCTAGATTGCAGATCAATACGATATCAGACGAGGAATGGGTCGTCCGGCGAGACCTGGCTGCCTGTTATCGCCTGTTTGTGCACTATGGATGGACGGATCTCATTTTTACGCATCTCAGTGCGCGTGTGCCAGGACACGATGACCAGTACCTCATTAATCCGTATGGGCTGTTATTCCATGAGATTACCGCTTCCAGCCTGATCAAGGTGGATTTTGACGGAAATGTGATCGCCGGAGACTACCCGTACAATGATGCCGGACACTCGATCCATACCGCCATATTGCGGGCCCGTCCCGACGTGAATGCGGTATTGCACAGCCATACGCGAGCCGGTACCGCGGTTTCCGTGATGAAAGAGGGGGTGTTGCCCCTTTCTCAACAGGCCAACGAGATATTGGGTCTGTTGTGTTACCATGATTACGGTATCGCCACCGATAACGAGGCAGAGTGCCAACGTCTCGGGGAGGATATGGATGACCGGTGGTTGATGGTCATGCATAATCACGGTCTGCTTTCAGCCGGCAGAACCGTGGCTGAAGCGTTCTACTTCCTCTATACGCTGGAAAATGCGTGTAAAATTCAGGTAGATGTCATGGCATCGGGTGCCGAGATGGTGACACCCGATCAATCAGTGATCGATGCCCTCGGGAAATACGGTTTGCCCGATCCTGACGGACCGGGGGATGCGGTAACCCGGTCGTGGGATGCGCTGATCCGCATGTTGGATCAGCGGGATCCGTCTTATCAGCAATGACCCGGGTCCGAAGACACCCAAATACCCTGTCAAAATTAGCCAGACCCAAATCGAGGGTTGTCGGCACTGGTGACTGAGATTCCCGCCGGTTGCCGGGTGGATTTTCACAGTTCCCTCTGGTCTTTGCCGGAGAGTGCGTGATCATGGCCCACCCACCCATTGTGGTACAGGAGAACGTGTCATCGGGGATTTGCCTGATGCTGGCTGCGCTGTTCTGGTTTGCCACATTGGATGCGACAGTAAAATACCTGATGCAGTCTTATCCGTTGATACAGGTTCTCTGGGCGCGATTTTTCATCCATGTTGTGGTGGTCTTGTTGTGGATGGGACCGCATCTTAAAGACCGGCTGAGAAGTCGCAAGCCAGGTTATCAACTGCTTCGATCACTGTTGCTCTTTGGTATGACGGCGCTGTGGTTTTTGGGATTGAAAACCACACCACTGGCGACCGCGTCGACGATTTTGTTCATCACACCGATTCTCGTCACCATTTTGGCGTGGCCGGTGCTGGGCGATTTTGTCGGTTTGAGAAGATGGATCGGTGTCGGTGTTGGCTTTGTCGGCGCATTGATTGTCCTTCGCCCTGATATGGGGGGTATTGATCTTGGACTGCTTGCACTGCTGGGTGCTGCGACGAGCAATGGCTTTTATCAAGTCATCACGCGGAAAGTCCGCTCCATGGATGAGCCATTGACATCCTTGTTCTACAGCGGTTTGGTCGGTGTGTTGGTCTTGTCGTGCCTGGTGCCATTTGACTGGGTCATGCCGACCCTCGTTGATGGTCTATGGTTTCTATACGCCGGGCTGACCGGGGCGCTCAGTCACTGGTGTTTGATCCGGGCATTCAGGGTGGCACCTGCGCCTGTTCTGGCACCGTACAGCTATACCGCGCTGGTCTGGGCTTCCCTGCTTGGCTATCTCGTCTTTGGTGATGTGCCGGACAAGTGGACGATGATCGGAGCGGGATTCATCATCAGCGGCGGACTGTATATTTTCCATAGCCCAACTTGGCACTTTTGGGGCCAAGGGATTTTCAACTGATTGATTATCGGTGTAAATAATTCGGGCGCCCGCCCATTGGCCCCACATTTTTGTGACGTACTGTGGTGCCATCACCCG
>LXNI01000803.1_pt1 | contig 33134 bp, 32 predicted proteins | sample 809091 | NCBI WGS metagenome assembly LXNI01 (sample SAMN04870527, study PRJNA318959) | sponge metagenome | biome: 01000161; feature: marine sponge reef; material: water | host: Sarcotragus foetidus | place: Greece: Milos, Mediterranean Sea | collected 2013-05-29 | depth 5-7 m | reverse complement strand
ACTCCTGCGGCGCGCTATTGTTCCAAGTCGTAGGTGGCTGTCGTTCCAAAAGTTCTATTTTGACGATCGACTTGATACTCTTGAACCCGTATTTCCAAGGCACTACCAGCCTAAAAGGCGCGCCGTTTTGATTTAGCAATTCATCACCGTACATACCGACCGCGAAAATCGCCAAATCGTGATTGGCTTCATCTAATCGCAACCCTTCGATGTAAGGAAAATCGATGCTGCTAAAAAACGAACGTGTGCCGCGCATCTCATCTTCATTTAAATGCGTGGTGAATTTGACGTACTTCGCGGACGCAAGTGGTTCGTACTTATCAAGTACCTTTTTGATGGGGAAACCAACCCAAGGAATCACGGCGGACCAAGCCTCAACACAACGCAACCGATAGATGCGCTCCTCCAGATCAATACCCGCCAAAACGTCTTCAATCGCGTACGTGCCTGGTTTCGCAACAAGGCCCGTAACTTCGATAGACCAAGGATCGATCGTCATCGCATCCGCGTAACGCATCGGGTCATCTTTATCGGTGCCAAATTCGTAGAAATTGTTGTATTGCGTCGTATATGGCGACGGCGTGATTTCTATATCAGGCGCAGGTTCGTGTTTTGCGTATCCCTTAGAGTCTATCCAGTCTGACGGCAACGCATTCGTACGAATAGCGGCAAGAGCAGCCAGCGCACCGGTTCCTTTCAGGATGTCTCGACGTGCACGATAAACGCGCTCAGGCGTGATCTCAGACGGTTTTGGATCACCTCGCCGTGGAATTCGAATTAGCATCGCTCTACCCTCCCCATCTGTTTAGAACCGTTTACTCTTCGGAAGTTCTGTCCTGATGACGTTAAAGTGTAGCGGTACCAGGCAACGAGCTTACTCGTCGGAATCTTCTTCAATAGGTGCTGACTTTCTGAAACGGCGCCAGACGTATTCACTCGGTCCAGAAAGCGCGTAGCCCATCGTGCAAATGAAGAAAACGAGCGGTGGATTTACGAAAATCACCGCCAGCACAAGCACCAACACGACGAACGAAACATACGGAATTCGTCCCCTAATTCGAAAGAGTTTGGGCGAGTAATACCGAATGTTTGAAACCATCAGCAGCGCAGCGCCAACAACCAAAACAGCCATCACAATGACAACCGCAATGTGCGGTGGCGTTGCGAAGAAGTCACCCCACAACCAAGCTGCCGATGCGACTACACCACAAGCCATCGGCGATGGCAAGCCACTGAACGACGAACTATCGCCAGCGATATTGAACCTTGCCAACCTGAGCGCCGCGCACGCCATATAAAGGAAGGTAATCGCCCAACCGATCTGACTGAGCGAGTTCAAGCCCCACTCAAACGCTAATACACCTGGTGCAACACCGAACGCGACCATATCAGACAACGAATCGAACTGCTTGCCAAAGTCGCTCTCGGCGTTCATTGCCCGCGCAACACGGCCATCTAAAGCATCAAGAATCATGGCCGCGAGCAACGCAATACCGGCATAGAGAAATTTGCCTTCAGTCGCTGCAACGATGCCGAAGAACCCAGAGAACATGGCACCGGTCGTAATGACATTCGGCAACAGAAACACACCGCGACGTCGATTCTGAGCAGCTATATCTCGCGTCTTATCCACGACTGAGAACTCGCGGCGTTTCTTATTCATTGCGTCAATTGCGCGATCGATCGACCAGTTTGTTTTTTTCGATCCAAGGCATCATGGCTCGTAACCGAGCACCGACCTGTTCAATTTGGTGGTCCTGACTCAGTCGTCGCATTGCCTTAATCGTCGTCGCGCCAGCCTGGTTTTCTGCAACGAACTCGCGAGCGAACTTGCCTGTTTGAATCTCATCAAGAATTCGTTTCATCTCCTGTTTAGTCTCGTCGTTGACGATTCGAGTTCCTCGAGTTAATCCGCCGTACTCAGCCGTGTTAGAAACCGTATACCACATATTCGAGATGCCGCCTTCGTAAAAGAAATCGACGATCAGCTTGAGTTCATGCAGGCATTCGAAATACGCCATTTCCGGCGCGTAGCCAGCTTCTACCAATGTCTCAAATCCCGCTTGAACCAATGCCGCTGCGCCACCACACAGCACAGCTTGTTCCCCGAACAAGTCCGTTTCTGTTTCTTCTTGGAAGGTCGTTTCAATGATTCCCGCCCGACCCGCGCCAATCGCCATCGCATAAGAAAGCGCAGTCTCTTTCGCTTGGCCGGTCGAATCTTGACCAATGGCAATGAGCGAAGGTACACCACCACCTTCAGTATACGTCGACCGAACAGTATGTCCCGGTCCCTTCGGCGCAATCATGATTACGTCGAGGTCACGACGTGCTTCAATCAAGCCGAAGTGAATGTTGAAACCGTGGGCAAACGCGATCGCAGAACCTTCCTTGATATTCGGTTCAATTTCGTTGGCGTATATATCCCGCTGATGCTCGTCAGGTGTTAGGATCATCACGAGATCTGCGTCTCGCACCGCGTCGCTGGTTGGTTTGGTCACGAAACCTGCGTTTTGCGCCTTAGTCGCAGAGCCAGAACCGTCTCTCAACGCAATAGTGATATTCGTTACACCACTATCCCGGAGATTGTTCGCGTGCGCGTGACCTTGCGAACCGTAACCCACAACCACCACTTGCATGCTCTGGATGAGGGACAAATCAGCGTCTTTGTCGTAATAGACCTGCATGGTATTACCTGTCTTACTTAGTCTTAAAGTTCAAGAATTTTGTCGCCACGACCGATGCCTGAAACACCAGTTCGGACGACTTCCAAGATCGATGTTTCACCGATAGCGCGCATGAACGCGAGTAGCTTCTTAGTCGGACCTGTGAGTTGCACCGTGTACGAGTCCGGAGTCACGTCCACCACATCACCTCGAAATATGCGGCAAGTGCGATAGAGCTCCTCGCGGTGTCCATTGCCCTCAGCCCGGACTTTGATCAACATCAATTCGCGCTCGATATGAGCGCCTTCGGTTAAGTCGTTGACTTTGACCACCTCAATCAGGCGGTTCAGATGCTTAGTCACCTGCTCAATCTTCTCGTCGTCACCTTCTGTTAACAGTGTCAGTCGTGAGAGCGTTCGATCTTCTGTCGGCGCAACCGTCAATGACTCGATGTTGTAGTTCCTTTGCGCGAACAAGCCGATTACTCGTGATAGCGCACCAGCTTCGTTTTCAAGTAGAACTGCTAATAGACGTCGCACTACGCTACGCCCTTGGACAGTACCATGTCCTCAAGTGAGCCGCCACGAACAAGCATCGGATACACATGCTCATCAGGATCAACATATGCGTTGATAAAGACTAGCTTGTCTTTCAATTCTGCACTGAACGCCTCATCTACAACCGCATCGAGCTCGTCCAATGTACGCGCCGTAAAGCTGTGATGACCGAACGATCGCAAGAGTTGATCGAAATCCGGTAACGCATCACGATAGGTGCTATGCGAATACCGGCCGCCATATTGCATATCCTGCCACTGTTTCACCATGCCGAGCGCTTGGTTGTTAAGGTTCACGATCTTGATGGGTAGTGCGTACTGCATGCAGGTCGACAACTCCTGCATATTCATCATAAAACTACCTTCGCCTGTCACACAAACGACTGTCGCATCAGGCATTGCAAACTGAACGCCCATCGCCGCAGGAAGACCAAAACCCATCGTGCCAAGCCCACCAGAATTTATCCATTGGCGTCCGCGTCCGAATTTGTAGTACTGAGCGGCAAACATTTGATGCTGACCGACATCACTGGTCACAAACGCTTCACCCCGCGTTGCGCGATACACCGCTTGAATGACTTGCTGGGGAAACAACTGACCGCTCTCACTCTTTCGATGTCGTTGGTAATGGTCAAGCCCGTGCGCATCACGCCATAGCTCAATCCGCTGCCACCAGGCTTCTAAACTTGATTTATCGATAGGATGATTAGCCAGTTCTGCCTCAAGCGAGGTTTGAAGTTCGGCTAACACCGGCTTCGCAGGTCCCACAATCGGAATGTCGGCGGTGATGACCTTTGAAATTGACGCGGGATCAACATCAATGTGAATGATGGTCGCACCAGGACAGAATTTGGCCGGATTGTTAGTCACACGGTCATCAAAACGCGCACCTACTGCTAGGATCAAGTCCGCGTGATGCATTGCATTGTTTGATTCAAAAGTTCCGTGCATGCCTAACATGCCGACAAACTGAGGATCATTTCCGGGAAATGACCCAAGACCCATAAGCGTGTTGGTAACCGGGAAGCCCGTTAACTTCGCCACAGCCACCAGCTCGTCTTCTGCGGCACCTTGAACCACACCACCACCGGCATATATGACGGGTCTCTTCGCCTTTAGTAACGCGACTGCTGCCTTTCGAATTTGACCCGAATGACCTTTCAATGCGGGTTTATAGGAGCGCAAACTGACACTTTCCGGATACGAATACTCAAACAGTTCGTTCGGATCCGTCGTGTCCTTCGGTATGTCAATCACGATCGGACCGGGGCGACCGCTCTTCGCAATGTAGAACGCTTGCTTGACGAGCCACGGAATCTCTTTGGCGGTCCGTACGATGAAGCTGTGCTTAACGATCGGCCGGGAAATTCCAATCATGTCCGTTTCTTGAAATGCATCAGTCCCGATGACTTCATGAGGCACTTGCGCTGAGATCACGATCATCGGGATCGAGTCCATGTATGCGGTTGCTATACCCGTGATGGCATTCGTCGCACCCGGTCCGGACGTAACCAAGACGACCCCAGGATTACCGGTCGCACGCGCGTAACCGTCCGCCATATGAGTTGCGGCTTGTTCGTGTCGCACGAGGATGTGTTCGACTTTCTGCTGCTTAAAGATAGCGTCGTAGATGTGTAGCGCTGCGCCGCCAGGATAGCCGAAGATTTGTTCTACACCTTCGTCCTGCAGTGCTCGAATCAGAATTTCGCCGCCAGAGAGCATTTCAGTCATGAGATTCGAGATTTTTGATGTCGTTATGGATGACCGATGAACGCCCACAACTTACGCGAGCATAGCGAGTAGCAGCTGTGAAGTACGCGATTGGCAGGAACGAGCGCTAGTTGAATACGAGCACACTCGCGGCAGGCGGGCAATTTTAGTCCTATACGCTGCCTAGTTGACTAAATCTGGCTATCACGGTCGATCGTGCACCACTCTCGCGCGGATGCTAACGCTCGAATCGGTCGAATTAAGCTACGAATACTCGTCGACATCCATTCGCAGAACGTCTACTAATGAGTCGAAGTCCTCGGGCATGGGTAATTCAAAACTCATCAGTTGCTTCGAACGAGGATGATCAAAGGCAAGTTGGTTCGCGTGGAGCGCTTGACGCTGAAACTTACGCAGCGTCTCATTCACTTGGTCGCTAGCAGTCGGCGGAACACGTCGTTTCGCTCCATATTTAAGATCGCCTACCAATGGAAGTCCTATACGTGCAGCATGGACTCGGATTTGATGCGTTCGACCTGTCCGTAGTTGCGCGCGAACCAGTGTATGTACGCGAAAACGCTCTATCGGCGTTAGCAACGTAATAGCCTCTCGACCATCGGATCGAACGGTCTGTCGAGTCCGATCTCGGGGACTGCGTCCCAACGGCAGATCGATTTCGCGCGCCTGAGTTAGGTTCCCTTCCACGACCGCCACGTACGACCGCGAAACATCACGTCTCGCTAACGCCGCAATCAAACGCACACGCGCGAGTTCGGTTGCTGCGACGACCATAAGTCCCGTTGTGTCTTTATCCAATCGGTGTACGATCCCGGCGCGCGGTAGACTGCTAAGTTCTGGACGAATTGCTAACAATCCATTAGCCAGAGTAGGCGCAACGGTCGCCGCCCCTGGATGTACCACCAATCCGGCGGGTTTGTTGACGACAAGTACGTCTTCATCCTCAAACACAATGTGAATCGGGATCTCTGCAGCAGTGTCCCAATCCTGTTTGGGTTGAAACGTGCCATCAACCTCGACCAATTCGCCTCCGCTCAGTTTGTGATTCGGCTTCTGCGTGCGACCGTCAACTGAAATCGAACCGTCCTTGATCCACTTTGTCAATTGAGATCGTGATACATCAGACAAACGTTGCGCCAACACACGATCTAGGCGTTCGCCCGCCTCCAATGGCTCGATTAGAACGGACCTTCGATATGAACGCGACTTATCTACCACGCGCTTGTCTACCTACAATAAGGCACTCGCTCTGGGGCATTTTGTTGAAAACTATTCGCGTCTTCTTTATCGGCGTGCTCGTCGCGTGGTTTGTGACAGGCTGTAGCTCGCTTGGTTTCTCAAACATCAAGACAAAGGAAGAACTTGAGCTGACTAGTGAGCAAAAACTATACGAAGCGGCGCAGTCTTCGATTCGCTCAGGTAATTACACGGTAGGCATCGACCGACTCGAAGCCATCGAGACGCATTTCCCGTTCGGCCAATACGCGGAACAGGCCCAGCTCGAACTGATCTACGCGAACTTCATGAAGAGCGATTTCGAAGCCGCGACCGTGGCCGCGACGCGCTTCATCGAACTTCATCCCAAACATCCTCGTGCGGACTACGCGTATTACATGCGAGGCTTAGCAAGCTACGAAAAGAATCGCGGCTTTTTTGACCGTTTTCTGGGATCACCACAGGCATCCCGTGACGTTACGGCTGCGAAGCAAGCATTCATTGAATTCAATGAGCTGTTGGAAAAATTTCCGAACAGTCTGTACGCGAAAGACGCGAAAGCACGTATGTTGCACCTGCGAAACATCATCGCTGAGCACGAATTGATGATCGCGCAGTTTTATCTCAATCATGACACATGGGTAGCGGCGGCAAACCGTGCAGCGGGAGTTGTTGAGAACTTTCCTTCGAGTTCATCGGTCCCGGAAGCCTTGGCGATCGTAGTCGAAGCGAATTACAAACTAGGCTTAGATGAACCAGCAAATGACGCATTACGTGTCCTCGCGCTTAACTTCCCTAGTTTCGATGGTTTTAACAACGAAGGTAGACTCGTCCTGCGCGACGCGATTAAGAATCGCGACCGGAGCTTAGCGAACATCATGTCGTTTGGATTGTTGGACCGTCCTGCGGTCCCGCCACCGTTAGAGATTCATATACCTGAATCGCCACGAACCGCTGAAGCGCTAGACGACGAACGGTAGTCGTCAAGGCGGGTGGAGAATCCGCGAACCTCGTCACAGCAATCCCCTCTCGCTCGCGAGTACCACGCTACGAGTCGGTCGGGGGATCTTGTTCTTCTGCGACTTCGCTCTTAGGTTGTTCTCGGTGTAACAGTGCTGCAAGAATCCAACTGGCCGCACCAATACAAACTGCGGAATCTGCAACGTTGAAAATCGGGAAATTGAACCAGTCGTAATGCAGGTGAATGAAATCGACGACACAGCCTTGCAGCGCGCGATCGATCAAGTTTCCGCCAGCTCCAGCCAAAATCAACGTTAACGCCGCTACGAAGAGAACGGGCGGTTTCTCAATCCGACGTAGTCGCCAAATTTCCCAACTGAAATAAATCACGAATGCGACGCCTACAAACGTCAGAAAGTGGGTAAATCCCTGCAAGATGCTGAATGCAGCACCTGTGTTGCAAAAGTAACGAAACGACAAAAACGGTAACACTGACACAGCGCCATCAAGGAGTTCCGCGGTCGCAACATACTTGGTGTATTGATCTACGACGACAATCACCGCCGCGCCGACAAAACACCACCACCAGTGGGGATTGACGCTAGCTGATTTTTGCACGGTGTTTCGTGAACCAGTCTCGCGTCATTTCAAGGTCCTTAGCGATTTGAATCTGGAGTGCATCCAAGCCATCAAAACGTACGTCATCGCGAAACTTATGATGGAAGGTAACGGTGATTAGCTTACCGTAGATGTCCTGGTCGAAGTCGAACAAATGCACCTCAAGTAAGGGTTCAGTACCATCAACGGTAGGACGGGTCCCAACGTACGCGGAACCCTCGTACGTTCGATCCAATCCGGAAACAGTTACGGCGAATATGCCTTCCAACGCAGACCGATAACGCTGTAGGCGAATGTTTGCCGTCGGTGTCCCGAGCTGCCGACCCATGCGTTGGCCAACAACCACGGTACCCATCATGAAGTATTTCCGGCCAAGCAACTTCTCGGCTAACTGAAAATCACCATCTCTCAAAGCATCACGGATGCGTGTACTTGAGACGCGTTCATGGTCGAAAACCATGGTGCCTAAGTGAGTCACGCCATAGCCAAGGCGATCCCCGGCCGTCTGAAGCATCGTATAGTCACCTTCGGCATTCCTGCCGAATCGAAAATCGTCGCCTACGACGAGGTACTTCACACCGAGTATTCGTACAAGGAACTCATTGATCACGGCGTCTGCCGACGTCGAACTAGTTGCTTCGTTGAACGGAATACAGAGCACATAATCCAAGTCGAATTCGCGCAAGATGGCGATCTTTTCGCGGAAGCGCGTAAGACGGGCGGGTACGATCGAGCCTCTGAAGTACTCGCGCGGCTGTGGCTCAAACGTCACCAACATGCTCGTACAGTTCAGCTCTTGCGCTTTAGCCGAAAGATGAGACAACAGCATTTGATGACCATGGTGAATACCATCAAACGTGCCAATCGTGATGACGCCGTCCCTGTGTTCTGGGCGCACGTTATGCAACCCTCGAATTAACTCCACATGATTCCTTAAACGCGATGCATTAAATGGCGGGGGCGTACGCCGAAGATCAGCAGAGTGACACCGTAAACGAGGATTCCAGCGGCCACTAGAAGGCCAATCTGTGCGACTCTGCGCCATTCTGAGACGCTAACCCAAATCTCAAAGCTGAAGTTGAGCCAGACAAGGCAGCTAACCATCACCACGCATGCCGCAACACTTGCAAGCGCGAAGTGCCACATAGATTTACCCATGCGGTATTGCCCACCACGAAGCAATCCACGCATGAGAAGATAACAATTGACAAAAGCAGCCACCGTAGTTGCGTAAGCGATACCTAATAATCCTAGCCACCAAAAAAGACTTAAGCTGAGCACTATATTCACACCAACGCCAATCGTTGCGTAGACGAACGGCGTATGCATATCCTCGCGCGCGAAATAACCAGGTCCAAGCACACGGGTTAGTACCATCGGTAACAGACCAATCGAGAACGCTTGAAGTGCGACTGCTGTCATTTCAACGTCGGCAACCTCGAAACGTCCACGCAGAAAAACAGTCGCAAGAATCGGTTTCGATAAATAGTACAGTGCTACAGCCGCGGGAAGTCCTAGTAGAACACCCACACGAACACCCCAGTCAAGCGTTTCGCTAAAAAGATCCGTATCCCCCTTTCGATACAGACGCGATAGATTCGGGAGCAATATGGTCTGTAAAGCAATCGCCAGCAACCCCATCGGCAATTGAATGAGCCGATCCGCGTAGTAGAACCACGACACCGTACCGACAGTCAGCTGGGCGCAGAGAATCGTCCCTACTAAGATGTTTATTTGTCCCGCTGAAGCCGCGTACACACCTGGCACGATCAGTTTGAGGATGCGACGTACGCCTTCGTCTCGAAAACTCACCCGCGGCCAATGTAATAAACGCAGCCGTCGTAATGAAGGGAGATGGACTACCAGCTGCAGAAACCCCGCCACCAGAACGCCCCACGACATGGCGTACGCGACCTGCCCATTGAGCATAGCCGCCCAGACCGCCGCCACGATGACGCAAACACTTAATAGCAGAGGTGCGCCAGCGGAAATTGAGAATCGTTGATAACTATTGAGTACAGAACCAGCAAAAGCAGTGAGTGATATGAGTCCGAGGTACGGAAACATCACACGAAGCATGTCGACCGCTGCCTGATAACGTGCTTCTCCAACCCAAGCGCGGAACGTGAAAAGGTCAATCAGCTGCTGGGCGAAAAGTACCCCAACGAGCGACAACCCCATTAGGATCAGCGCGAAATTCCCGGTAACTGTTCGGATGAAATCGCTGAGCTCAGATTGCGAGTGGTTTTCGCGATAGTCAGCAAGCACAGGGATGAAAGCCTGCTGAAAAGCACCTTCAGCAAACAGTCGACGAAAGAAATTCGGAATCTTGAATGCGACAAAAAAAGCGTCTGCGATCGGACCTGCACCGAGGAAATACGAAATGACAACGTCCCGCGCCAATCCGCCAAGTCGCGATAGTCCGGTGAGAGACGCGACAACCAGACCTTTCCCGGTAATGCTGGTCGTACCGCCTCCTTCAGTCCCTGCTGCGTCGTCCGACAAATCAGACTCGATAATGCGAAGTGCGAATGAAGCGAGTTTTAGAACGTGTCGCGCATCTGGAAGTAACTAAAATTCCGTCCTTCCAATCATGATCCGACTTTCCTGAGATAACGACTTGGCACATACCTTATCGGCTAAAAAGCGAGTTCGACAGAACATACGCCGCAACCAGCGTAATTCTGCGAAGCGTAGCACCATGCGCACCGCTATAAAGAAAACCGTAACCGCAATTGAGTCCGGCGATAAAGCACAGGCTCAAGCGGCGTTGGATAGCGTATCCAGCATTCTTGATCGTTACTCTCATAAAGGGCTGATCCATCGGAATAAAGCCGCGCGACATAAGTCGCGTTTAAACGCCAAGGTGAAGGCACTAAGTAGCTAAATCAACGCTAGATTGTCTCGGTGGATTATTTCGGGTTCGTCCATATAGCCCAGTAATCCCTCGATCTCGCTTGAGGCGTGACCCATGATCGCACTCGCTTCGTGATCACTGTAGTTCGACAAGCCTCTAGCGATTTCATTCCCCGCAGAATCCAATACGGTAACAACATCGCCACGATGGAAATTGCCGATTACCGCGGTAACACCTATCGGTAGCAAACTTACGCCGCTATTTCGTAGAGCTCGTACCGCGCCATCATCAATCGTAAGTTCGCCGCGGCTTCGCAACTGACCAGCTATCCACTGTTTACGCGCGTCAACAGGTGTGATGTTTGCGGTAAGGTGCGTGCCGACCTCTTCCCCGGCCAAGAGACGAGTCACTGTATCAGTTTCACGACCGTCAATGATCCAAGTATCACACCCCGATTTAGCGGCGAATCGAGCCGCTTCAAGTTTCGTCAGCATGCCGCCACGGCCAAATCGCCCTGGTTCACTATTTACCATCCCATCCAGAGCATCGTTGAACGGCGATTCTTGCTTGATGATTCTGGCCTCGGGATTTATTCGAGGATCAGCCTCGAATAAACCTTCCTGATCCGTGAGCACCACCAGTGCGTTCGCCTGGATCAGAGCCGCAACGCGCGCCGCTAAGGTATCGTTGTCGCCGAAACGGATCTCATCGGTCGAGACCGAGTCGTTCTCGTTGATTACAGGGATAACGTCATGTTTGAGGCACGTTTCTATCGTCGATCGCGCGTTCAAATAGCGCTCGCGATCCTTTAGGTCGTCGTGCGTAAGCAACACCATGCCGGTGTAGAAACCAGCACGTTGAAATCTTGTGGCGTACGCGTGCGCTAAACCTGTTTGACCAACTGCGGCAGCTGTTTGCAGCATCGGTAGATCATGAGGTCGTTCGGTTAATCCGAGTCGATGCATACCTTCTGAAATCGAGCCGCTCGAAACAATCACGACACTCACGTTTGCTCGCCGTAGCTCGGTGATTTGCTGACAGAGCGTGTCAAGGCGACGTGCGGACAAACCAGACCCGTCTGCTACCAGTGAACTACCAATCTTTAGTACCCAAGTGGAACCACTATGGTCATGTGGATTTACATCATTAGTCACGGCGATAAATCACTTCGACTTGCTCGCCGTCGTCCGCAGTAGGAGTCGCCTTCGACTTCGTGCGATTCAAAATATCAGTCAAGACGTCTTGGTCCAAAGACGTTGATTCGTCAGCATCGAGCTTCGGTCTACTCTCAACGGCGTCCATCAGAGCGAAAGTCAGTTCTCTAATACCTTGTTGAGTCGCTGCAGAGATCTCGAAGATCGGTCGATCAGGGTGTAACGCCTTCAGTCTTCGAGTTACAGCTTGGACCTCTTCGTTACTTGCCGCGTCGATCTTTGTAACGACCGTCCACACCTCACGTTCTGCAAGCGCAGCGCTGAAGTCACTCAACTCGTGCTCGATTGTCGTCAAGTTTTCACACACGTCACTACCGTCCAGTGGCGCGACCTCAACCAAATGAAGCAGGAGATGTGTACGACTAAGATGCTTTAGAAATCGCGTACCTAAGCCATGGCCCGACGCCGCACCTTCGATCAACCCAGGAATGTCCGCCATCACGAAGCTCCGAGCAGCATCAACGTATACGACCCCGAGATTAGGCACGAGTGTTGTGAACGGGTAGTCCGCGATCGCCGGCTTTGACGAGGAAACGACGCTTAGGAGCGTTGACTTACCCGCATTAGGTTTACCCAAGAGTCCAACGTCTGCTAGAACCTTAAGATGCAGACGAAGTCGCTTTGATTCGCCAGGTGTCCCTCGCTCAAATTCGCGGGGTGCTCGATTTGTGCTTGAACGATACGAGTGGTTTCCACGTCCGCCGTCGCCACCGCGGGCAACGACAACCATTTGACCTGGTGACGTGATATCCGCGACGTACTCAAGAGTCGCGTCGTCTACAACACTCGTACCACAGGGCACATCAACAACCAGATCGCCCCCACTAGCGCCGGTCTTCACACTACTTCCGCCTTGTCGTCCATTCGCGGACTTGAGAATCGGTCGGTACTTGAAATCGACTAGCGTATTGAGTGCGGTGTCGCCACGAAAGACAATGTTTCCGCCTTTGCCGCCGTTCCCACCGTCAGGACCGCCTTTTGGCTGATTAGGTCCTCGGTGAAAACTCATACAGCCATCGCCGCCGCGACCTGCGGTCACTTCTAGCGTGACTTCATCGACGAAAAGCATGAGAACTGCGACGGCAGGCGATCCCGTCGACGCCTGGTGATGGGGGTTAGCTTGCCGCTACGCTGACGTAGGTGCGCTGATGGGCACCGTGTTTGCGAAAGACAACCTTGCCTGCTGCCGTGGCGAAAAGGGTGTGATCGCGACCACAGCCAACATTCTCGCCGGCATGAAACTTCGTGCCGCGTTGTCGGACCAATATATTGCCCGGCAGAACTTGCTCTCCACCGAAGTGCTTAATTCCTAAGCGCTTCGACTCAGAGTCTCGACCGTTTCGAGTACTGCCGCCTGCTTTCTTATGTGCCATGCCGACCCCTTATTGCGAAATACCTACGATCTGAACGGCCGTGAACTTTTGTCGATGGCCTTTCCTTCGTAAGTAGTGCTTTCTCCGCTTGAACTTGATAACCCGAATCTTGTCGCGCCGTCCTTGCTCGACGACTTTACCTGTCACGCGCGCACCTTCGACAAGTGGCGTGCCGATTTTGACTGATTCACCGTTAGCAACCATCAAAACACGATCAAACTCGACTTCTGCGCCAACTTCAGCGTCTAGCTTCTCGACCGATAGCTGTGCGCCTTCCTCAACGCGATATTGCTTTCCACCAGTTTCAATGACTGCAAACATGCCAGCAACTCTAGAAATCGTGTTTAAGGAAGCGCTAGACTAATCTGAACAAAAATTAGCCGAAAAATAGCGCAGAAAAGACCGACATATAGGTTTATATGCCAGATCGCGCATAGAATTTTACTCACCCGCTCGCCCTTGCGACACACCTGTGTTCGCGTAGGCTTTTCGGCAAATCTTTTGTACGCCTATCGTATAGTGACAAACCTCTGTTGAGTTTACCAATCCCTACACTAGATCCTCACTTACCAACTTCACTGAGCGAGGTGACACAGCTCGTTCAATCTGAGCTGGATGCTGCGGAGGAGCTAATTCAAGAAAACCTAGCGTCGGACGTTGCGACCGTTGCTTCCATAGGTGAGTACATTGTTCAATCCGGTGGTAAGCGACTGAGACCCATGACGGCGATACTGGTTGGCCGTGCGTTAGGACACCGTCACGATGAAATTGTTGTCCTCGCGGTCTTGCTTGAATTCCTGCACACCGCCACACTGCTACACGATGACGTTGTAGATCGTTCTCAGCGTCGGCGCGGGCGTAAGACCGTCAACTTGCTCTGGGGAAACGCACCGAGTGTTTTGGTTGGGGACTTCCTCTACTCACGCTCGTTTCAGCTCATGGTTCAGTTAGGCCGAATGGACATCATGTCGGTGATTAGCGAAGCGACGAATCTCATCGCTGCCGGAGAAGTCAAGCAGCTAGAGCACGTACGTGACCCAGATCTGAGCGAAGCGGACTACATGGACATCATTCGTTGTAAGAGTGCGCTATTGTTTCAAGCAGCAGCAGAAACCGGCGCTACGCTCGCTAATGCGAATTTAGACGAAATTGAAGCAGCTCGCTTATTTGGTCTGCACTTTGGTCTCGCGTATCAGCTGATGGATGACTTACTCGACTACGCTGGTGACAGCGGCCAACTGGGTAAGAACGTTGGTGACGATCTGCGAGAAGGGAAATCCACGCTACCGCTCATATTCGCGATGCGTTACAGTTCCGAAGATCACGCGCAACTCATCCGTTCAGCAATTCGTGAACAGTCCGCCGAAGATACCGAGGAGATCATGCGTGTCGTTAAAGACTCCGGTGCCTTAGGCTATACACGCGCAAACGCACTTGCACAAACCCATCTCGCTAAGAGCTCTCTATTTCGTCTACCCCCAAGTCGATATCGAGATGGATTGAACCATCTGGCCGATATCGCTTTAGAGAGAATTCAATAAGCGACTCCGGTCTAACGACGATTCGACTTCGTCCTTCCTTACTTGCCGACCTCACTTTCTAGAATTGGTTGCTGACGTACCCGTTCCCTGGCGCTCGTGACCTTCGATGCGCCAATAAATCCAGCTGTCGGAGTGTAGCTCAGACTGGTAGAGCATCGTCTTCGGGAGGCGGGGGTCGCTGGTTCAAATCCAGTCACTCCGACCACTATATCCCCTTCTGCTTCGCGTCATCGATCTTGCGTTGCATTCGGCGCATCCCATTTAGCCAACGTTCTAAATCGCTGTTCTTGCGATCCATCCAAGTTTGTGCAATGTCGTCGGTCAGTACTAAGAAACGCTCGTTCTGCACAGCCTCGACCACCATAGCTGCCACCTCTTCGGGTTCCTTGATAGGTCCTACTGCAGTCTGTGCGGAAGACGTACGTCGATTCCCATTCCCTAGCATCGGTGTGTTTACACCAAGTGGCGCGAGCAGCGACGTGCGAATCCCTTGATCGTGGTACGTGATCGACATCCACTCGGCAATAGCCACTACGGCATGCTTTGTCGCTGCGTAGAGCACATTGCCATGCGTTGTCAGTATCCCTGCCATCGATGAGGTGTGTACGAGATAACCACTTCCACGATCTAACATCCGGGGTAATACCGCTCGAATGGCGTAGACGTGTGCCATTACGTTAATGTCCCATTGATCAAACCAAGCTTGAACGTCTGTTTCGAGAGGATCACCACCTGTCGCAATCCCTGCATTACTGAAAAATAAATCTACTGGACCGAAGGCATCCTCTGCAATCGCGACCGTCGCATCAATGTCGCTCTGTTTGCCGACGTCGCAGTGAACCGCACGACCGTCGATCTCGTCAGCTACAGCTTGCGCGTCCTCGTCATTCACATCAGCGATCACTACGTTCGCACCAAGTTTTGCAAACGCTCGACTGCACGCCGCACCGATGCCACTAGCGCCGCCTGTAACTACGCATGTCTTAGCTCGAAAGTCCACCAAATCTACTCCCATGGTTCGCCATGGCGCATTATCGGCGGGTTAAATTAGCTACCGATGCTCTGAAAATAGGAATACGCGCTATGAAGTACTTGCACACGATGGTTCGCGTTAACGACATCGATGCGTCTCTTGACTTCTACTGCAATCGTCTTGGATTAAAGGAACTACGCCGTATCGACAATGAAGCAGGTCGCTTCACGTTGGTCTTTCTGGCCGCACCGGGCGACGAATCCGCGCAGGTAGAACTGACGCACAACTGGGACGCTGAAACGCTCGAAGGCGGACGTAACTTTGGGCACTTGGCGTACCAGGTCGAGAATATCTACGACACCTGTAAACGTCTGCAAGATGGCGGTGTAACGATCAATCGACCGCCAAGGGATGGATACATGGCGTTCGTTCGATCACCCGACAATATAAGCGTAGAAATACTGCAACACGGCGCGCCATTGCCGCCTGAGGAACCTTGGGCATCGATGAGCAACACAGGAGAGTGGTAGATCGGGGTGAGCTAGGCTCGAATAGCGCTAGATTCAGAATTTAGGGATGAATACCGACGATAGCGCGTAGGACAAAATCAGGCGTGACGTTCGCGGGAATTCACCCAGAACCGCGGCAACGCAAGTCGTTCTGGATTCTCATACTCACGCTTTAAGCAGCAACTGTTATCCGCTAAAACATGCATGGACGCGAACGCACCGATTAGAACGACCCAGATCGGAAGATAGTCGATTTGCACATACCATCTGTGATCAAGGAGTGGTACGGCCGAAAAGAATCTGTAGAAATAGAAGAACATCATGAGGGTGTTGATGAGTGCGTAGCTTCGAATCAACATCGCCCGAACGGATGGAAATAGAGTCAAGAGCGTCAGGACTGAGGTGGTGAGAAGCGCGACGACTAATAACGTATCAAACCGTACGAAATACGCCAGTCCTATTAACAAGGCCGCGAGAACGCAGTTAATTGCTTTCACTGATTCTTATCTCAACTCGAAGATGGGTTAGACAGTCGCCGTTATCCGCAACCCACCATCGGATTCGCACAAGAAACACAAAATCGGCTCAAAATAAACCCTCTTAGAACGGACAGATTGCGGAAAAACCAGACGAACCACGATAAGCGATACGTAGCAATTCGCCTACTCAAATGTTAGCAGAATACCTTGAGGGCATTGACGCGATACCACGTTCAATACGAATGCACATGAATGTTCTCTCGGAACCCGAGACGAAGACGCGCTGCGATAATGCCGCGCTTACTTCGGGCATACAAACGATTCCTCACCCATGCAGAACCAGATCCTAAGCCTCGCGCTGGCGTCACTATTTAGCTTCATCGTCTTCCCGATCATCGGCAGTGATCAAACGACTGGTGAGGCGAGCGATGAAGCTGATTTGGTCGTACATACGGTTCACGGACCCGTGCAAGGCGCAATTAGCGACGTCGCTCCCGGAATTAGAGCTTTTAGAGGTATTCCCTTCGCCGCGCCTCCTGTCGGTGATCTTCGATGGCGTAATCCCCAACCTGTAGAGGCTTGGCACGACGTTCGAGACGCTACTGAATTCGCCCTGCGTTGTTATCAACCGTCTCTTGATCAAGGGTTCTACTCGATGGCGCCACAACCGGCGAGCGAAGACTGTCTGTATCTAAATGTATGGACAGGGGCTTCGTCCAGTGACAGCAAGTTACCCGTCATGGTATGGATTCACGGCGGTGCGTTCATCATGGGATCAGGTTCGGAGGTGATCTACCACGGAGCGAGACTCGCACAAGACGGCGTGGTCGTGGTCACGGTGAACTATCGCTTGGGATTGATGGGGTTCTTTGCACATCCTGCACTAAGCGCCGAATCCGAATCCAGCGTTTCCGGCAACCAGGGCTTGTACGATCAAATCACTGCATTGCGGTGGGTGCGAGAGAACATTGGTGCCTTCGGTGGCGACGCCGATAACGTAACGATTTTTGGCGAGTCCGCCGGATCCATGAGCGTCTGCTATCTGGTCGCGACACCGCTCGCGAAAGGACTGTTTCAGAAAGCGATTGGGCAGTCAGGGGGTTGTTTTGCGAAGCACCCGACGCTTACAGAGGGCGCAGATGACTTTCAGTTAATGGATATACCCAGTTTGCCGGACACGTCCGGCTATGGCATCGGTAAAAGCGTAGCGACGGCGCTCGGTAGCGAAACCAACGACGCGTCTGCGATCGAGCGTATGCGAGAAATGTCGGCCGAGGAAATTACCGCAAAACTCGCCGAACAACAGGTCAACGTACCGTGGCGGTCTATCTTCGTTGACGGCGTGATGTTTCCCGCTCAAATGCGCATGTTGATGTCAGATGGGCGCGCCAACCACGTGGACACGATCATCGGATCAACAAAAGACGAAGGCGTCATGCTATGGCCGCAATTCGAAGAAGCCCCAATCGAGGATTGGAAATCTAACCTCCACTCCCGCGCACCGAAATTCGCGGAGTCACTTATCCAAGCGTACTCAGACGACGCGGCAAAGTCGACTAAATTAGCGACACAAGAACTCATGTCGGACGCGCTCTTCGGCGCAGAAATGCGAACTTGGGCACAGCATGTTGAAATGCAAGGCAAGAAGGCATTTGTCTATGTCTTCAATCACGCGCCACCGCTCGACGAGTTGGGTCGATCGCTAGGGGCATTTCATGGTGGCGAAATTCAGTACGTATTTCAATCGCACGCTGGCGGTAACGCAGTCGATGGGCATCCAGAACTCTGGGATGAATCCGACAAAAAGGTAGCAAACGTCATGCGCCAATACTGGGTCAATTTCGCTAAATCCGGCGATCCAAATGGCGCGCGTCTACCTGAATGGCCTCAATATATGACGTCGACAAATCAGACGCTAGCGATCGAGAAGGACTCTCATGTGGTCTCGGACTTTCGAAAAGCAAAACTTGACGTGTTCGAGCAGATCATGCAGACTGGATTCGCCGAACCTACCGCGGACCATGAATGAACCCAATGGGGAAACGAGGTAATTTCGTCCACAACGTCACACTACTTAGCGATGACATCCGTCGAGTCTGATAGGTTGGTCTGCTGACCGTTACCTTCGATGTTCCGCTTTATCAGAGATATATCTACGCGAATCGGTCGGTTAGCGCGCACACTGTCCCTCGCGCGATCGATTGCATAACCGATACCACCATAAACAAGCACACCACTCGCGACAAATTTCAATTTTTCGCCTGTTGATAGCTCGATTGGCTCAACGTATCCGCCCAAGAGTGTCAACATGACCGATCCAAGGGCTTCACCCAACTCAGCCGCTGCTAGGCCGGTAAACACGCCGATGCCTGCGCCAATATAAGTACCTACTCGTGACGGGACAAATACGGGTATTTGAACGGTATCTTCAAATGACTCATATCCCTCTCGTCGCAGCTCAAGATCGAAAGTAGCATCTCGCGGTACGATGCGTTCGCAAGGCGTATTACATTGCCAACCGTCACTGGATCTGACGTTTACACCGCTCGGCGTGGACGCAATAATGAGCGTCGCAGATTCTGGTATGACCGCGCAGCCTGTATTGCTCCAAAGCCCAAATATGAAGATCGTCAGGAGAGCGACCGACACGTCTTGAAACTTACGAACTAACACCCACATCACAAATCTCGCTCCTCAGATCGGAGTTTGCGTTTTCATGAAAACTTCAGCTATCGCTAACGTCCACTACCCGACCAATTCTCGTGCTTGGGATAACGGGACGTCCTCATTTCGCAGCAGACTGTCACACAAGGACGGCCTTTCTGGCGGCGGACTCAGCGGTCCTTTCTCAATCACTTTGTGGTCTAGCGCAAGCCGAGCCCAAAGTAATCGCGACGCGTCGCCCGTTTGTTGTTCAAGCAATACACCTTCCCACGCCATTAAGACCGCGGAAGTTACGTGATACAGTGCGGAAACCATACTGCGAAACCGAGATTCTTCATCACGTTCAGCTGCTCCTGCGACTTCACGCTCTGTTTTCTCTAACCAGTCTCCTAACTCATGCGCCAGTGAGGGTATCGAACTCCGAACAACGTCGAGCCGTTCCTGAAATTCCGCGATGTAAGGACTCAGACAGCTGTCGCGACTGATTGCCCTACGTATCGCGTCGATCGCGATGATGTTTGAAGTACCTTCCCAGATCGACCCGAGATACGAATCCCTGACAAGGCGAGGATTCACGAAATCCTCGACATAACCGCAGCCACCGCGCACTTCCATTGCGTCGCCGCATACCTGTCGCGCATCGCGCGTCACGCGCATCTTCAACACCGGTGTCGCGAGTCGAGCGATCGAACTCGCTCGGTTCGAACCTAATCCGCCTGTCTCGAGAACATCCAACTGATTCGCAGTGAACGCCCACACCGACATCGATTGTTCAGATGCCAATCGCAGTTTGAGCAATTGACGGCGAGCAAGAGGCAAGTCCTTCAAGGTCTGTCCGAACACCACGCGATGGTTTGACACCGTAAGCGCATCGTGCACTGCTCGCCGCATGAGTGCTGCTGACTTCACGCCATTACTCAGACGCGACCAATTGATCATTTCGAGCATTTGCTTTAAACCTGCGTCTTGCTCCCCGACTAAATGCGCTAAGGCACCCTCCAAACGTAGTTCGCCACTAGCCATCGATCGCGTACCTAGTTTGTCTTTGAGTCGAACGATCCGGATGTGATTGGGACTTCCATCATCAAGCGTTCGCGGCATCGCAAAGAGTGCCAATCCACGCGTTCCGTACGTAGCTCCTTCAGGTCTTGCCAAGATCATCGCGACATCGGCGTCGGCGTTAGAACAAAACCACTTATCACCAAATAAGCGCCATTCACCTTGATCCAACACCGCCCGAGTCGTTATCTGACCAACGTCCGATCCACCTTCTTGCTCTGTTATGAATTGCGCACCTTGCCAAAGCTCGGGCAAGTTTGTCGAAAGCATGCGCGGGAGGAATCGTGCCTTCAACGCCTCGTCGCCGAAGAGCCGAATTACATGGGCAGCGGAGTCGGTGACGTTGATCGGACAACCTAGGCCAAACTCGGCTTGATTGAATAGGAATGTATACAAGTGTTTTGCGAAGACCGGTAAGACCTTCTTCCAACTCGACAAGATAGGTCGATGCGACATGGCATGTAGCCCGTAATCGCCAAACGCAGCTTGTTCTAGCGAGTGATAGCTAGGGTGATATTCAATCCATTGGCTATCCCGGCCATATTTGTCACGTTGATGCAGAATGGGTGTATGACGATTTGCCAACATGGCGTGATGGTCTAAGTCGTTTGCAGCCCTATACCCCAATTCCTCTAGTTGAGGCCAAATCGCTTCCCGAAGTGCATCGTCAAGATATAACCGAGCAAGATCCTGAAGAGTTCGATCATTGTTAAAGAAGTTCTGGCCTCTAGTATCAGGTGCTATCACACCTGTCAATTCAGGCATCGCCATAGAATGCGCTCAATACAACGTTTCGTCCCTGTATCATAAAAACAACCTCTACTTTGATCACTCGACACGCTTAAGGAGCGGTACATGGCTTTTGCAGGCTTAGCGAACGCTAAATTCGGGATTTCGATGTTTCCGACCGACTACTCAATCCAACCAGCGTCGCTCGCACAAGCAGCGGAGGAACGTGGATTTGACAGCCTCTTCTTCCCCGAGCACACGCACATCCCCGCGAGTCGTGCAACTCCTTTCCCAGGTGGCGGCGAATTGCCGAAGCAATACTGGCATGCCCATGATCCCTTCGTTGCGTTATCAGCGTGTGCCTCGGTCACCGAGCGCATTCGACTAGGTACTGGGATATGCCTGATTATTGAGCGAGACCCGATAACCACCGCAAAAGTCATCGCTTCGCTTGACACGATTTCGAATGGACGTGCCATCATCGGAATTGGTGCAGGTTGGAATCGTGAAGAGATGGAAAACCATGGCGCCAACTACAAACATCGATGGTCGATCGTGCGCGAAAAGGTCGCAGCAATGCGGGCGATTTGGACCGAGGATGAACCGGAATACCATGGCGAATTTGTGGATTTCGACCCAATTTGGTCATATCCGAAACCGGTGCAGGAAGGAGGTCCCCCAATCTGGATTGGCGCTAATTCAAAATGGGTGTTCGACCGCGTCGCCGAATACGCCGACGGTTGGATGCCAATCGGAGGTCTCGGCTCCGGCAACATGGAACGACTCAAGAGTGCGATGGATGCGCGCGGGCGAGATCTCAAGGATCTAACGTTGGCGTTGTTTGGCTCATTCCCCGACGCTGAGCAAATCAGAGGTCGTGCTGATCAGGGATTCGACGAGTTTATCTTTAATGTACCGTCAGAAGACCGAGATACCGTCTTACCTTATCTCGACCGTTACGCAGCCGTCATCAACGAATTACGTGACTGAGCCGTAGATCAATCCTATCTCGGACCTTTTATCGGTCTACCGGAAATCATCGGCACTATCTTGTGGGGTATAGCCCGCAATTTCTCGTGCTCTTGAGAGGTCTCGATACCCGTATCGATTGAGAGACGTCCCGAATAGCACCTCGAATTTGACAGACTCGTCAATGTTGACGCTTTTGACGATCAAATCAACGATGTCACGCTGACTGCACCAGATCGAATAGTCGCGTGGTCGTGAGGGTTGATCCTGTCGATTTACGAAGCCAATCCGCAAACAAATGACGGAGAGACTCGTCGAATCTGCGTAGTGCCGTCCTAAAGCTTCACCCCAAACCTTGGTGCTGCCGTACACTCCTGTCGGATGAGTCGGCATATCCGCGGTCACTAACGGCCAAGTTGTTGGTGCGTCTTCGTACCGCGCTTCAACGAGCGACTTATACGGCTCGATTTGCTCATAGCCCGATACGGTTGCGCCGCTACTTGCGAAGATGACTCTTCGGCAGCCGGCATCGACTGCGGCTTGATAGACATTACGCGTACCGGTGACGTTGGTATCGAGCAGTTCTTCCCACGTAAATCGCTCACCGGCTTTCGCGGCGAGATGAATGACTGTATCAACGTCCTCGAACGCCGGACGAATCGCGTCCAAATCGGCTAGCTCCGCTTGGGTTGTAGGAACACCTTCGACATTGCTTCGATTTAGAGCACGCAAAGCGTGGTCAGCTGTCATGGCTTCTCGCACAGCAGATCCAATGAGACCGCTCATTCCTGTGATTAAAACCGGTTTTTCCAAATTCGATCTCCTTAACTGCAATCAATCTACTTCACGTCACCCAACGGAACCCTACACGAAAGGACGTTGTCGGACCGCAACCTTCGGCTAGCTGAGAATCTGGTCAGGCTCCCCGACCGTGTGTCCAAGTTCTCGAAGCTTTCGGATCAACGAAACTTTGTCGTCCTCGCCGCGCAATTGCACAATGATTTCTACGACAGTCGCATCAAGTGTTGAGCTACCAAATGACCGCCTATGGTAAATATCAACGATATTGCTATCTGTGTTACTAATGTCGTTCGTGAGTTTGGTGAGCGAACCGGGTACATCTTGAACGGTCGAGTGCAACCTCACGATGCGTTCAGTACGCACGAGTGTTCGTTGGATGATGTCTGCAACGATCGCGGGATCAACATTGCCACCACTCACGACACAGACTGTTTTTCCCTTAGCTACATCAGGATGTGCCGCCACCGCTGCTAGCGTTGCAGCTCCCGCTCCTTCTACTAGCATCTTCTCGATATCTAAGAATCTGAACATCGCAGTCTCGATCGAGGACTCCGTCACGGTCACCATCTCATCGACCACGCGTTCAACGATCGGCATTGTGAGTTTGCCTGGTCTTTTGATAGCGATTCCTTCCGCGATCGAAAGCTGGTTCCGTTCCGGTTTCCAAGGCTCATTGTTTAGTTTCGCATAGACGGGGCAATAGTGTGCCGACTGCACGCCGACGATCCGGATCGACGGCTTCAGCGCCTTGATCGCTGTGCCGATCCCAGATATCAAGCCGCCACCACCCACTGGTACGACTACCGTGTCGACGCGAGGCAGTTGCTCGACAATCTCAAGCCCCGTTGACCCTTGTCCCGCCATCACGATGGTGTCGTCAAATGGGTGAATCAGCGTAAGGTCATCAGCGATCCGACGTTCGTCGACGTATTCAATGGTTTCGTCAAATGACGAGCCATGAAGCACGATCTCTGGTTGAAAGTAGCGCGTTTGCTCGATTTTGGCAACAGGCGTCGTTCGCGGCATCACGATGGTTGCATTAATCCCCATTCGGCGTGCATGGTAGGCGAGCGCTTGTGCATGGTTACCTGCCGACATAGCGATCACACCTTTCGCTCGCTCTTCGGCTGTCAACGCACTCAGCCTCGCGACGGCGCCTCGTTCCTTGAAAGAACTCGTGAATTGGCGATTCTCTAACTTCAGGTGAAGGTCTGTGTCGAGAATCTCAGACAACGTTGTGGAACGATATAGCGGCGTCTGCACGACATGAGGCGTTATCTCCTCGCGAATACGCTCGATTAGATTTAGATCGACGCCTAAATCAGGATCAGACATAGAACCTCAATGGCAATAGATGACGCTTCGCAAAGCAGCATAAATCTTAAAACGATCGCCTCTATATAAGGCACTAATCGGGATGCTCTATATCACCAGACGGTAAGGCGATTCAAGAAGGTCTTTCACAGCGCTTAGAAACTCAGCAGCGGGGGCACCATCAAGCGCTCGATGGTCCCATGTCAACGATAGTCGCAGACACTGCGTTCGCGTGGGGTGTTCCTCATCCCATCGTACGCTATCGTAGATTCGACCAACCCCCAGAATGCCGACCTGAGGGGCGTTAAGAATTGGTGTAAACGTGTCGACGCCGTACATCCCCAGTGAAGTCACCGTGAAGGTACCGCCGTTTACATCATCCAGGCTAAGTGCACCTGCCTTCGCGCGTTCGGCGAGACTCGCGGCTTCAAGCGCACGTTCTTTTAGGGACTTCCGGTCGGCGTCATGCAAGACGGGTACGATTAATCCATCCTCGAGTGCAACAGCAATCCCAACGTGTATCGACGAGTGCAGCTGAGTTGCACCATCGACCAGCGTCGCGTTCATGTTCGCATGATGCGGAAGGGCTTTTACACAAGCGGCAACAATCAGATCGGTATACGTAACTCGAATGCCGCTCGGTTCCCATTCCTCAATCAATGCTCCTCGCAACTTGATGGCATCGTCCATGCACACTTCCATCTCAATGGTCAGCTGTGCCGTGGACTGCAAGCTCTGATACATTCGCTCAGCAATGACTTTTCGCATTCCCTTAAGAGGAATCGGTTCAGCGGACACCGTTTCGAGTGAACCCGCTTGCGCGGCATTTACCACGTCGTCTTTCGTGATGCGACCACGCGGTCCAGTCGCATGGACGCTTGAGAGATCAACATCCAGCTCTTTGGCTAATCTGCGTGCCGCGGGAGACGCAATCTGTGCGGGACGCGTCGGAGGTACGTCAGCGGCTGGCACGTCCTGTTCGACAATGCGGCCCCCCGGTCCGGTGCCTACAACATCTTTGAGAGAGACGTTGCGCTCGCGAGCCAACCGCCGCGCAGCCGGCGAAGCTTTGATCCGCGTATCGCGTGTATCGGACGCAGATGTGTTCGCCATCTTCGGCGTGTCTGCTTGATCATCAGCCTTGTCCATAGCCACGATATTCGGATTCGCTGTAGGCGTCGGCAACTCGTCGGGTATGACCTCATCCAGTGCAAAGATCCATCCGACCACATCGCCTGGCGCGAGCGTCTCACCTGTAGTCGCAATGTGTTTTACGATGCCTGAAACGTCTGCCTCAACATCCATATTCACCTTTTCGGTCTCAAGGCGATAGACGGGTTCACCCTTCTCAACCGGCTCGCCGTCCGCTACATACCATTCGTCGACGATTCCCTCCGTCATTGTCATCCCGACTTTTACCAAGTAAATCTCAGTTGGCATGTCTCTCTACTCGCTTTAAGCCGACACATGGATGCACAGTCGATGGCACAACGCTCTCGATGCACGCTTTCACGTCAACCCGTCGCGGTCCATCGCGTCGGACGCAAACAGTCACCGTTTCGTCAGCACGCAAAACGCGTTCACGTTCGCCGTCGAACGCTAGCATAGTCGCGCCCAAAAACTGAAGCGGTTCATCAATATCAATCTGACCTACGTCTTTGAGTCGGATAGGTCTTACTAGTCCGGGGGCTACCGCCGCGTACACCTCCTTCTTTGAACTGTCCACCGAGTCCTGAGGAAATGACAATGTCAAGCCATAGTGGTGTTCGTCACTGACTACCTGCGTCATTCCACCGATTGCAGTCATACCGACTTTGCTTGGATCCGCCACGCTCAACACCGCGAACACGTAATTCGAGGGATCTAGAATCGCTCGACTACCGTAGAAAAGATCCCTGGTTCCAACGACATCAATCAACGCGAAGTCGGTCTCCCCATTCTGATAAGTTACGTGTAACGCTTTGGTCGAAGGCGCAACTTCGTCAGTCGACACGCATCCCATCGCGATGTAAGCGGCAGCCATTCCAGCAGACGTCGCTTCACAGAACACAGGAAACGCGTTGTTCGTTCCAGTCGAGAGCGCAATCAAAGGTACGCCTCCCAACGACTTTCCGATCGCACGATTCGTGCCGTCGCCTCCTAGCGATATCACAACACTTGCGTGCCTAAGGTGTCGAGCCGCTTCAGTCGAGTCTTGTGACGTTCCTGTCTTCTTCATTTCGATCGGCTGACTGCTCAATCCGGACCCAACTAGAGCAGCTGCCGTAATCTGATGAGAGTCGGGATAGTAGTGAATCCGAGCGTCTGGGCACAGACCTTCTATACCGGCAACGCATCGGCGGACTATCGCGGATTTTTCCTGGTTATCGAATACCGACGCACGTGCGGTAAGACGCCTGATGTCCTTCCCGGAAGCAGGATTGGCAATGATGCCAATGTCCATGTTCGTGCGCTAGGCTGCGTTTAGTAGCTTATCGACTTCAGCTACGATGCGGTCAGCATTCGGAATGTACGCCTGCTCTAGCACAGGGCTAAACGGGACCGGACTAAACGGTGCACCGACTCGCGCAATCGGTGCATCAAGATAGTCAAACGCCTCCTCCTGAATTTGCGCCGCGATCTCGCCTCCTAGCCCACCGAAGCGTACCGCTTCATGTACCACCACTACGCGCTGTGTTTTCTTCACGGAGGTCACGATGGCATCCGTATCCATCGGCTGTAAGGAACGCAGATCCAATACCTCTGCATCAATGCCTCTCTCACTCAAGGTATTTGCAGCACTCATGGACTCACCGACCATGCGACTGTACGTCACGATGGATACGTCTGAACCCTCACGCACCACCTCTGCTTCGCCAAGCGGAATGGTGTAACTCTCCTCTGGAACCTGCCCTCGGTTTCCCAATGAGAGTTTGTTCAACACGACGAATACTGGATTGTCGTCCCGAGATGCGCTGATGATGAGTCCCTTCACGTCATACGGCGTCGAAGGCGCGACGACCTTCAGTCCAGGTAGGTGGCAGATCCACGCCTCAAGACTTTGCGAATGCTGTGCGGCCATATTCATGCCGCCGCCCGACATCGTAATGACGGTAATTGGCAGTGTTGCGGAACCGCCGAACATGTAGCGCATCTTCGCCATTTGATTGGCGATTTCGTCCATGCACTCACCCATGAAGTCCATGAACATGATGTCAACGATCGGTCGTAATCCTGTCGCAGCCGACCCGACCCCTAAACCGATGATCCCTTCCTCGGAAATAGGCGTGTCAACGATCCGATGATCGCCGAACTCTTCGAGGAGACCCCGATACGAACCAAAGACACCACCCGCGCCGGCTACATCCTCGCCAGCGATGAACGCGTTTTCCTGCTCGAGTAACACCGTCTTCGCTGCTTCCGCAACCGTAGCAATATAAGTTAATTCGCGCGCTTCAGCCATGATTTACTCTCTCGTCCTCGTTCAACACGCGGTTACGCGTATACGTCCTCCAGTAAGGTCGCTGGATCTGGCAACGGACTGCTCTCGGCGAACTCAATGCCCTCTTGCACCTCCGTCAATACATCCTCATGGACCTTAACCGCCTCTTCTTTCGATACCACACCGAGTTCGGCAAGGCGCGCTTCGAATATATGAATGGGGTCGCGTTTCTGCCATTCTGCCAGTTCCTCATCGGTTCGGTAAGTCAAACCCATACCGCGCACGCCAACGTGGTCGAAGAATCGATATGTCTTGCACTCGAGTAACGACGGACCATCGCCCGCGGTGGCACGTTCGATCGCCGCCTCCGCAGCTTCATACACGGCAACCGCGTCCATTCCATCCACGACCACGCCAGGCATTCCGTATCCTGCCGCACGGTCCGCAACGTCGACAATGGCTTGATGGTTGGCTTGAGCCGTGTACTCGCCGTATCCGTTGTTCTCACACACGAACAGCAAAGGAAGTTTGTACAGCGCAGCCATATTTGCGGCTTCGTGAAACGACCCTTCGTTGCTTGCGCCATCGCCAAAGAATGTCACCGCGACGTTCTTCGTTTTCCGATACTTAATCGAGAACGCAGCACCTACAGCGATCGGCGGACCGGCACCGACGATGCCGTTTGCACCGAGCATCCCAAGATCCATATTGGAAATGTGCATGCTGCCACCTTTGCCTTTGCAGTATCCGGTCGCACGACCGAACAACTCGGCAAACATCCGGCCGAATTCACCACCCTTCGCAATGAGATGACCGTGACCACGGTGCGTACTCGTGATCCAATCTTCGTTCGATAAATGCGCCATGATGCCAGAGGCAACTGCTTCCTGGCCAACGTATAGATGTAACGCTCCGGGAATCTTTCCGGCTTCCGCCAGCTTGCCCGCCTCCGTCTCAAACGTCCGAATCCGCACCATACGACGATGGATATCCAACAGGACTTCGTTGTTCAGTTCCATGCGCGATCCTCCGAATATCGGATTTTGCACACTCGCGCGAACAGTTTATGGCCTTTCAGAGGGTTGCGTCACATGGTTTCAGTAACGGCAGCACTGCCGAAAATAGTCAACCACTTCACAATAATGAACGCTCAATCTCATAACCTTCGAACGACAGTGTCGCAATTGCTGATCGTCTATCACTCAAAGTCGGGTCAGACCCAGCGCATGGCGGATGCGGTACTCGCGGGAGCAACTGATGCTGAGATCTCGTCCGTCAAAGTCGTCATGAAGCAAGCGCTTGACGCGGACGCTAGCGACCTTCTCGCCGCAGACGGATTGATATTGGGAACTCCCGAAAATTTCGGTTACATGTCCGGCGGCATGAAGGACTTCTTAGACCGGACTTTCTATGAAGTTGAAGGAAAGATAAAACCCTTACCATGCGGGATTTTCATTAGCGCGGGTAATGACGGGACCGGCGCGTTGACAGCGATCCGACGAATTGGAAAAGGCTACCCCTTCATTGAAGTACAGGAACCGATCGTCGTAAAAGGCGCAGCAACAAGCGCACAAATCGAAGCCTGTCGCGAATTAGGATTGGCGTTGGCCGCCGGGCTGGAAGCCGGTATTTACTAAGAACTAATTTACATCCACGTGGAGTCTACGCAGCTGCTTGTGTCGCTAGTTGCGATCGGAATCGTTTCGTCATGCCACGAAGCCAGAAATAGGAAATAAAGCCTACCGTTCCATTCGTAATCGCGATCGCAATAAAGATACCGAGGTACCCCATCAACCAATTTAGCAAGTAGCACAGCGGCAAAAGCACGACGAACATCCGAAAAATCGATAGCACGAAGGAAGGTACCGGTTCACCATACGCAACAAAGGTGCTCCCTGCGATCATGGATACGCCCATGATCCCAATCGAGACCGGGACTATATAGAAAAACTCGGTGGCCACTGCAACAACCGCTGGGTCATCGCGAAACACGCCTGAAATCGCGCCGCCAAGCAATACCAGAATTACTGTGACGATGAGTCCGTAGCTCAAACAGAACACGTAACACATCCGAAGCGCGCTCTTGATTCGGTCAAATCGACGCGCCCCGAAGTTTTGTCCCACAAAAGGTCCCATACTTGAGCTCATCGCCATAACCACGATCATGGTCATAGCCTCAATACGCGTTGCGACACCGTAAGCGGCAACTACATGGTTATCGTAAGAGGCGACTAGCATCATGATTAGGTACATTGATACTGGCATCAAAACCTGACTAGCCATTGAAGGCAACGCGAGGCGCATCACTTCAAATACAGATGTTCGAAATTGGTCGAACGAACCGGGATGCTGAATTAAGCCGCGCCGGCGAAACAATCCGACTGCATAAAAGGCAACGACTAATCTTGAGATCACGAAGGACCATGCCGAGCCGTAAACTCCAAAACCCTCCCATGTGCCAACACCCCAGATAAGTATTGGCGCGATGATCACTTGGATTGCAGCACCGGATACCATGATGATAGCAGGAGAACGCACGTCGTTGAACGACCGAAGCATCATGCCGCCGACCATCGGAACAGCTAAGATCGGAACGCCGAGGAGCGTGATATACGTGTAATTCACGGCAATCGGCAGCAGTTCCTCACGAGCATTGAGCATCACGAATATTGACTCGGCGAACGCATAACCCACGACCGTAAGTACAGACACGAATCCGATCACGAGAATCAACGTATGTGTCGCGATGCGTTGTGCCTTCGCCCAATCTCCGGCCCCGACTGTCCGCGAGATGATCGATGTCGCGCCAATTCCGAACCCCATCGACAGGCTTGAGAATCCCATCACAAGAGGAAACGTCAGCGTCAACGCGGCAAGTTCGACCGTGCCAATCTGACCCACGTAATACGCGTCGATTAGCGATGCAATCATCATCGAAGAGATGCCAAGCAACATCGGCACCGTTAATCTGAAGAGCTGGCGAGGGATCGAGCCGTCGAGCAAACTCGTACTCGCTCTAGCACCAGAAAGCCGCTGTTGTGCGCGTTGTTGAACCGTCGATTGCGAGTCAGTCATTTCGCCTCTTAGGCGAAATCGGATTTAGCTGTCCGACGCTATTCGCCTCGCAACGCTACGGTAATCGGAATGAACGCTGCGCTCAAAGCGGGTAGCAGTCCACCAAAGAACCCGATAACGACCGCCCACGTCATGCCAAGATAGATGATCTCGGTCGAAACATTGAAATCGAAAGCCACTTGCGAAAAAGCCGCAGGATTCAAAGTGGCCACGGTAAAGCCGTTAAAAACAATGTAAGAAAACAGCGCACCCAAAGCACCCCCCAGTAAAGCCAGGAGGACTGCTTCAATCATCACCGATATCACAATTGGTACGCTCGAGAAACCGATCGCTCGTAACGTTGCAATTTCGATCGTCCGCGTCGACACAGCGGTATACATCGTATTGAGCGCCGCAAATAATGCGCCGATCGCCATGATGACCGCCACGGCGTAACCGAAAGACCTGATGATCTGCCGTAAAACAACAGATTGACCTTCCATAAACGACGGCTCAGAGATTACTTGCACTTGTAGACGGGACTCAGCCTCAATCGCCTCAGACAATACGTCAAAGTCAGCAGGAGAGTCCAACCGAATTCTCAGTGAAGTCGCCGAAAACCGTCGAAACGCATTCAGCGCCGCTGGAAAATCGAGCCAGATCTCGGATTCATATGCAGATCCTGCAGCCTCAAAATGTCCAACCACCTGCCACGTGGAATCACGCAAGGACACTTCCGAACCGACTGCCAATCCTCTGAATTCGCTAGCCGCTTTCACCCCCGCGATGATCTCAGTTCGTCCGGGCACAAAGTTCCTGCCTTCAACAATCTCGATCTCAGGTCGTACCTCAAATGCACCCGCACCCACCCCTCTGGCAATGAGATTGGCGTAAGTACCCGTGTCCATCTTCGGGACATCAACCACGGTGTACAACTCTGGACTATGCGCCGCAACGCCTGGCAGGATTTCAATCAGTGCGATTTCTTCCGGACCGATCGAACTGGCCATCTCATCGGTCGATCCATCGCGCAACACAATCACCCGGTCACTCGACGCGCCGCTCGACAGCGCCGACTCAAAACCGGATGCCATTGCCAGTATCGCGACCAACACACCTACGACACCACCGATTCCAACAACTACGACCGATGAGATGCCGAAACGCGACGGCAAATTGCGCAGGTTCATCAAGGAGATCTTGAGGATTTGCTTAATCATCTTTGATCCTCGAGTTACGCATGCATCGCATCAACGATCGACATTCGCGTCGTTGTCAATGCAGGAATGGCACCCACGATAACCCCAAGAGCCAGAGCGAGTGCAAGCGAGGAAGCCGCCGTTGATAGAACTACGGACATGGGAGGGGTGGGTACGAACATCGCGGTTGCGCCGGAGGATCCTAGTACGAATAGAACGCCCATTCCAACGAGGACTCCAAATACAGCTGGAATCACACTAAGCCAGATTGCTTCACTAAGCATCCACAAACCGAGTCTGTAGTCGTTGAAACCAATTGTTTTTAACACGCCAAGTTCAGCGATGCGTTCGCGAAACGCTTGAGCCATCGTGTTTGCACAAACCAGCAATATCGTGAAGAACACCGCCAACAGAATGCCGCTCATCATGAGGGTGATGTTGCCGTATTGCGCGAGGAATTGACGGTTTGACTCACTTTCGGTAGCGGTACGAACCGGGTCTGACGAATTGATGTACATGCTGTCAATCTGTTGCGACAGCTCAGGCGCTAATTGAGGATCTGAAATCTGTATAGCTAGCCACCCTACAGCTCCTTTGCCAAATGCAGTCGCTTCTTCGAAGTAGTCATACTGCAACAGGACGGCAGTCTGACCTTCCTGATCTGGGGTGTAAGAACCAACTAGCTCAAATTCCCATACGTAGTTACCATCTTCTTGGGGGTAGATCTGCGAACCTATCGGAATAATGTCACCAACCTTCCACTGATAACGTTCGACCAAACTGATTGGCGCAACCATGCCACGTCGAGTTTCCAAGAATGCGGTTAGGTGTTCGTCGCTTATCTCATATTCTGGATATACCCTGAAGAAGGTACTCGGGTCAACAGGAAACGTGACCAGCATGTTGTTCGGTTCCTGGTAATAACCGCCAAACCAAGACATGTGAGTAACCAGCTCGACGCCGTCGAGTTGCGAAATTTCGTCAACATATCGTTTGGGAATATCGTCGATCATCGAGTACTTAGCGCTCGTCTGAAGACGATTTGCACCCAGTTCGCCGCCAAGGGTGTCCACTGAAAACACGACGGCGATCGAACCCAGTGCAACGTACAACAGAAACGCGATATAGAGGCAGAAGAAAGTAAGAAAGGTGCGAGTTTTCTTACGGTAGAGGTTTTTCCAGACGAAACCGACTCCTGTCATGCCGATACCGCCTCTTCTGTGCTTTCGACGAGG
>LXNI01000802.1_pt1 | contig 33148 bp, 36 predicted proteins | sample 809091 | NCBI WGS metagenome assembly LXNI01 (sample SAMN04870527, study PRJNA318959) | sponge metagenome | biome: 01000161; feature: marine sponge reef; material: water | host: Sarcotragus foetidus | place: Greece: Milos, Mediterranean Sea | collected 2013-05-29 | depth 5-7 m | reverse complement strand
AGGCGATGGCTCCGCCCGCCGAGAGCGGCGCCAGCAGCCCGGCGATGAGCCCGTGGATGTGGAAGAGGGGCATCACCATCAGGCAGCGGTCGTTGGCGGTGAGGGCGAGGGACTCGGCGATGTTGGCGGCGGAGACGGCGAGGTTCGCGTGGGTGAGGGGTACGGTCTTGGGGCGGGAGGTGGTGCCGGAGGTCTGCAGGACCATCGCGACGTCCTCGGGGGAGGGGGCCGGGCCGGGGGCGGAGGGGACGGGCTGGCCGTGCTCGGTCAGGGTCAGGTCGAGGCCGTCGCCCTGGAGTTCGAGGCGGCGGACGCCTGGAAGGGCGGGGACCTCCACCGCATCGGGGGTGGCCACGACCACCTTCACGCCCAGCTCCTCGAAGGAGAGGGACAGCTCCTCCTCGCGGTAGCGGGGGTTGAGGGGGGCGGCAGTCCCGGCGGTGGCGGCGGCGAGGAAGGCGGCGGCCATGCCGGGGCTGTTGGGGAGAACGAGTGCCACCCGGTCACCGGAGCCAATGCCGGCCCCGCGGAGCTGGCCGGCGAGCGCATCGACGGTGGCGCGGAGGGCGGCGTAGGTGGCGTCGCGACCGGCCGCGCCCTGCACGGCGATCGCATCGGCGGCGCCGGCGGCGAGCAGCTCGGGGACCGTCGCCGCCTGGGACACGCTAGCGGTCCGCAGTCGCCCGGGGGGACTCGATGCCGAGGGAAGCGAGGTGGTCGCGCATGTACTGGGGGGCGCCGGGCGTGCCCACCTCGTAGGTGTCGCCCTCGTGGCGAGGGATGACGCCGAAGGCGGTGTTGAACTTGTGCGAGAGCTCGACGGTACCCGTGGTGATTGCCAGCTCCAGCAGCTCGCGCTCGCTGAAGTGGTCCCGCAGCTCCGAGAAGAAGGCGTCGTCGATGGAGCGGGCGTCGTCGCGCACCCAGCGTTCGACGAACATCATGGCGAGCTTCACGCGGGGTTCGAGATCGGAGTGCTCGGGATCGTGGATGGCCGCGATCATGCCTTCGTCCATGCCGTCCTGCTGCGCCGCAGCAGTGCGCGCGGGCGCTCAGAAGTCGCAGGCGTGGAGGGTGGCGGACTTGATGCGGACGAGGTCGCGGATGCGGGGCTCAAGGGAACCGTACTCCCAGAGGGTGCCCCACTGGACCTGGAACGCCTCCCAGAGCTCCCGGTGCTGGCTGTAGACGCCGGCGAAACCGGCGCCGCTGTCGTCGAGTCGGGGCATGGGGCACCTCCCGTGGGTATCGCTGCAAGGATGATACGCGCAGGAAGGCTGGGGAGAGGGCGACGTGTACCGGGGCGGCTCCTTGTACGTGCCTGATCGGTACTTGAAAGATTTTCAAGTACCTACCAAGCCAGCAGGCGCTCCCAGGGCGCGCGCGGGTGGGAACGAGAGAGCGGGAGCGCTCAGGCGGGCTTGAGGGCCATCGCCTGGTTCACGTCGATGCCGATGGCGGGGCCCATCGTGCTGGTGATGGTGACCGAGCGGATAAAAGCGCCCTTCACGTCGGGCCGCACCTCGTTGATGGCCTCGATAAACGTAGCCATGTTGTCGCGCAGCTTCTCCTCTTCGAAGGAGGCCTTGCCGAGGGCGACGTGGATGTTGGCGAGACGGTCGAGGCGGAACTCGACGCGGCCCTTCTTGGCCTCGGCCACGGTGCGGGCGATGTCCTCGGGGGCGACGACGGTGCCGGAGCGGGGATTGGGCATGAGGCCCCGGGGGCCGAGGATGCGGCCGAGGCGGCCCACCTTGCCCATCATCTCGCGGGTGGCGATGGCGGTATCGAAGTCGGTGAAGCCGTCCTGGACCTGCTGGATGAGGTCGTCGCCGCCAACGATGTCGGCGCCGGCTTCCTGGGCCTCGCGGGCGGGCTCGCCCTCGGTAAAGACGGCGATCCGTATCTCCTTGCCGAGGCCGTGGGGGAGGACCGTGCTGCCGCGAATCTGCTGCTCGGCGTGGCGCGGATCGAGGCCGGTAAGCATGTGCATCTCGATCGTCTCATCGAACTTGGCGGTGGCGGTCTCCTTGACCAGGGCGATTGCCTGGTCGGGCGAGTACCGTTCCGCGCTATCGAGCTTGTCGGTGGCGGTGTTGTACCGCTTGCCATGCTTCATGGGAGCTCTCCGGGCTAGTTTTCGACGTCGATGCCCATGCTGCGGGCGGTACCGGCGATGATGTTCATCGCGCCTTCGATGTCGTTGGCGTTGAGGTCGGGTAGCTTGGTCTCGGCGATACGGCGGATGTCGGCGCTGGTGACAGCGCCGGCCTTCTCGATCTTGGAGGCGCCGGCGCCCTTCTCCACGCCGGCGGCCTTGCGCAGGAGGTCGGCGGCGGGGGGCGTCTTGAGGATGAAGCTGAAGGAGCGGTCCTCGTAGATGGTGAGGTGGGCGGGGATGATGCTCCCGGCCTGGGCCTGCGTGCGGGAGTTGTACTCCTTGCAGAATTCCATGATGTTGGCGCCGTGCTGGCCGAGCGCGGGGCCGATCGGGGGCGCGGGATTTGCTTTCCCGGCTTCGATCTGGAGCGTGAGGACTGCGCGGACTTTCTTCGCCATTGCCTGTTGGTTCTCTCTGCCATGCCCGCGGAGCGGCTTCGCCCGCAGACGGATAGCCCGCCATAACGGCGGGCCCGTTCAGTATCAGCCAGCGCGCCCGCACGGGCAACGCGAGCATGCAGGAGCGTGGTCGCTTCTCGCAGGCGGGAAGGGGCGCATGGCGGCATCGCTCACGCTACCGGCTCCAGGGCCTGGCGGAAGTTGCCCCTGCGCACCAGCGAGCGGAGTTCGGGCAACAGCATCGCGGCGGCGGCGAAGACGGCGCACCAGAGCGTGCCCGCCACGACCAGCAACGGCCGTACGCCGGTGTAGTCCGACAGCCACCCGAATCCGTAGTTCACGAACGCCATCTGTCCGGCGGCGAGCATGATGTACAGCGACATCACGCGTCCCCGCAATGCATCGGGCGTGACGCGCTGCACGAACACGACCGACACCGCCATGAAGCTCGCCTGGGTGGCCCCGGCGAGCACCCCGCCGGTGACGGCGAGCTGTGGCGTCGTGGCGAGGCCAAGGACGAGTATCGAGAGGCCGCTGCCGATGCTAACGAGGAAGAACATGCGCCCGAGGGCCGCATCGTCCCGGATCATCGAGACGATGAGCGTCCCGACGATCGAGCCCGCGCCGATGCCGACGATGATCGCGCTGAACGTGACATCCGCCCCACCGACGGCCGTCGCCAGGGTGGGCATCATCGAGTCGAAGGCCATCGTGGCCCCACAGTGGAAGCCGACGAGCACGAGCACGACGAGCAAGCGCGGTTCGCTCATCACGTAGTTAACGCCCTCGCGCACATCGCGGAGAACGGGGCCAACGGCGAAGACGCGCCCTGCGGTGCTCGGGAGCGGCGAGCTGCGGTATTCGAGCCGCACGAGCTGCTGGAGGGCGAGCACCAGGAATACGCCCGACAGCACGAAGACCGAGCCCGCGCCGAGCGTGGTGAGCAGCGCACCCCCGAGGAGCGGGCCCGCGATGCGGGAACCGTGACGGGTGATGCCGGAGAGGGCGACGGCGTTGAGCAGGTGCTCCTCGCGGACGACGTTGGGGACGATGGCCTGCTCGGCGGGCGTGCCGAAGGCACGCGCCATGCCGTCGACGCTCGCGAAGACCAGCACGTGCCATGGCTCGATGACCCCGGCGAAGGTGATGGCGGCCAATCCGCCTGCCATGGCGATGCCGACCGCGTCGGCCGAGATGGCCATCAAGCGGCGGTCGATGCGGTCGGCGAGGGCTCCGCCGATGGGCCCGGCGAGGGCCAGCTGGACCATGCCGGCGAAGGTGACCGCGCCAACCCAGGCGCCCTGCCCGGTCAGCTCGAAGACGAGCCAGCCGCGGGCGAGCAGCATGGTCCAGAACGACGCCGAGGCGAAGAACGCATTCCAGAAGACGCGCCGGAAGTCCGGGTACAGCAGGGCCGGATGCCGCTCGGTGATGCGCGTCAGCAGTGCCGGCGTTCGGTTCAAGGAGGCCTCGCGCCGGGAACACTACGCCGACCGCTCAGGGAACGGGGGACGGACTAGCCTTCATTCCCACAGGCAGCGCGGAACCCTCACCCGGCTGGGAGTTCGTCGCGCAGCCAGGGATCCGTCGCCGGGGCGGGCTAGTACTTGGAGACGTTGATCTCTTCCATGCGCCCGGTGACCAGGTAGATGACGCGCTCGCAGATGTTGGTGGTACGGTCGGCGATGCGTTCGAGGTTGTGGGCGGTCCAGAGGTAGTAGGTGTTGCGCTCGATCATGGCGGGGTTCTCGATCATGCCGCGGAAGGCCTCGTCGTAGACGGCGTCCTGCAGGCGGTCGACCTCGTCGTCGGCGTCGCAGACGCGGCGGGCCTCCTCGACGTTGCGTTCGACGTAGGCCTTGAGGCTGTCACGAAGCATGGCGATGGAGCGGTCGGCCATGGCGGGGATGTAGCCCATGCGCCGGGGGACGGCTTCGGCCTCGCCGAGGCGCAGGTTGATGCGGGCGATGCCCTCGGCGTGGTCCCCGATGCGTTCGAGGTCGGTGATGATCATGAGCGCGCTTATGACGGCGCGGAGGTCGGTGGCGAGGGGTTGCTGGGAGGCGATAACGAAGATCGCCTGTTCCTCGATATCGAAGCGCTTCTTATTGATGGCGGCGTCTTCGTCGATAATGCGCTGCGACCACTCAAAGTCGGCTAAGCGGAGCGCCTCGACGCTGTCGACGACGGCCTTCTCGGCCATGGAGCCGAGAATGAGGACATCGTCCTGGAGTTCGGTGAGCTCCTTGTGGAAGAGCTCTCGGGCCATGGGGCACCGCCCTTCTAGCCGAAACGCCCGCTTATGTAGTCCTCCGTGCGCTGATCCGCCGGTTGGGTAAACATCGTTTCGGTCGGAGCATACTCGATGAGCTGCCCCGTAATTTCCTCGTCGGTAAGCATGAACGCGGTGTAGTCGGAGACGCGCGCGGCCTGCTGCATGTTGTGCGTGACCACGACGATCGTGTAGTCGGTCGTGAGCTCGCGCATCAGGTCCTCAATCTTGAGGGTGGCGATGGGGTCGAGGGCAGAGCAGGGCTCGTCCATGAGGATGACGTCGGGGTTGTTGGCGAGGGCGCGGGCGATGCAGAGGCGCTGCTGCTGGCCGCCGGAGAGCGCGAGGCCGGACTTCTTCAGGTCGTCCTTCACCTCGTCCCAGAGGGCGGCGCGCTTGAGCGAACTCTCGACGAGGTCGTCGAGGTTGCCCCGGAACCCGTTCACCTTGGCCCCGAAGGCGACGTTGTCGTAGATGGACTTGGGGAAGGGGTTGGGCTTCTGGAAGACCATGCCGATACGGCGGCGGACCTCCACGGGGTCGACGTCGGAACCGTAGATGTCGGCGTTGCGATAGCTGACGTTGCCTTCGATGGTGACGCCGGGGATGAGGTCGTTCATGCGGTTGAGGCAGCGGATGAGGGTGCTCTTGCCGCAGCCGGAGGGGCCGATCAGGGCCGTGACCTGCTTGCGGGCGATGTCGAGGCCGACCTTCGTGAGGGCCTGCTTGCCGCTGTACCAGAGGCTCAGATCGGAGACCGAGAAGGCCAGCTCACCCTCGGGCTTCGCGACGTTTTCGGAGGGCCTGTGCTCGGCCGCGGGCTTGCCGCGCAGGGCCTCGCGCGCCTGGTCGTCGGTGGGGGTTGTTGCACGGACTCGAATCGACATCTCGGCCTCACATCCTACTACTGTCAGTTGCGGCGCAAGCGGTCGCGGACCACGAGCGCGAGGGCATTGAGCCCGATGACGGCGACCATGAGGACGATGATTCCCGCGGCCGCATTCGCGCGAAATTCGGGCTGCGGGCGGATCGTCCAGTTGTAGACCTGGATCGGCAGCGTGGTGAACGAGTCGAGCAGGCCGGCGAAGCTGATGGAGGGGTCGAAGGCGATGAAGGTGAAGGCGCCGATCATGATGAGGGCGGCGGTCTCGCCGGCGGCGCGGGCGATGGCGAGGATGGTGCCCGTCATGATGCCGGGCATGGCGCCCGGGAGGACGTGGTTCCAGACGGTCTGCCAGCGGGTGGCGCCAAGGGCGAGCGACCCCTCGCGGATGCTGGGAGCTACCTGGTTGATCGCCTCCACCGAGGTGATAACGGTCATCGGCAGGATCATCAGGGCAAGGGTGAGGGCACCGGCGAGGATGCTCGGTCCCAGCTCCATCAGCCGCACGAAGACGGCCAGGCCGAGGATGCCGTAGATGATGCTGGGCACGCCCGCGAGGTTGGCGATGTTGAGGCGGACGGTGGTGAGGATGGCGTTCTGGGGGGCGAACTCCTCCATCCAGACGGCAGCGCCCACGGCCACGGGGATGGCGAAGATGACCGTGAACACGAGCACCCAGACCGAGCCGAGGATGCTGGAGCGGATGCCGGCGCGCTCGGCGAAGCGGGAGGGGTAGTTCGTAAGGAAGTCCCAGTCGAGCGAGGGGATGCCGACGATGGCGTTGTCGATGCCGAGGATGACGAGCACGACGAGGCCGAGCAGGGTCGCGCCGAGGAGGATCCAGCGGGAGGCGCGCGACCACGCCTGGCGCCGGGCAACGCTGCCCTCGGCGCGAAGGCGGACGGTCTCCGGGGTGGCTCCCACGACGGCCATTACTCGTACGCCTCCCGGAAGCGGCGGACGATGATCTGCGCCCCCACGTTGAGCACGAAGGTCATGAGGAAGAGGAGGGCGCCCACGGCGAAGAGCGAGGTGTAGTCGGTGGTGCCGCGGGCGGCATCGCCGAGGGCCACCTGGAGCATGTAGCCGGTCATCGTCTGGATGCTCTCGAGGGGGGAGAGGGTGAGGCTGGGCGTCGAGCCGGCGGCGACTGCCACGATCATCGTCTCGCCGATGACGCGGGCGATGGCGAGGAGGATAGCGGCCATGATGCCGGAGATGGCGGCGGGGAAGACGACGCGGAAGGCGACCTCGAGGCGGGTGGCGCCGAGACCGTAGGCGGCCTCGCGCAGATCGCGCGGGACGCTCGCCATGGCGTCCTCGGAAACGGAGGCGATGATCGGCAGGATCATCACGCCGAGCATGATGCTGGCGGAGAGGGAGTTGAAGAACGAGACGCTATCGCCGAAGAGGGGCAGGAGCACGTCGTCGGAGATGAAGGTGAGGGCGAAGTAGGCGTAGACCACGGTGGGGACGCCAGCCAGCAACTCCAGCAGGGGCTTGAGGAAGCGGCGCGTCTGCACGTGGGCGTACTCGCTCAGGTAGACGGCGGCGGCGAGGCCGAGGGGGAGGGCGATGACCATCGACCAGAGCGTGACGTTGAGCGTCCCCAGCACGAGCTCCCAGACGCCAAAACTGCGGGGGTCGAAGAGGGTCTGCCACTGGTTCGTCGGGTTGAAGAAGTGCCAGAACGAGATCTCCTGGAAAAAGCCAATGGCATCGGAGAAGAGGACGAAGATGATGGCGAAGGTGGTGGCGATGGAAACGGCCGCACAGAGGACGAGCGAGGCCACGATGAGGTTCTCGCCGGGGCGGCGGAGGGGGCGCTTGCGGAGCGCGCGGGCGAGGTCGGAGCCTTCGGGGGAGCTGGCTAGCGCCACGCCGGAGCTCCTGCGCGGTCGGCGTCGGGTTCCTTCATCCGGAGGAGAGCATGGGGCCGGGCCATTAACAGAGCAGAAAGGGAGTCGATGACGGGCACGCGCGCGGAACGTATGAACAAACGATTAAGGGGCCGTTAACGCGCCTGATGCGACCAGGCTGCGGGCCTACTCGATCTCGTCGAGGGCGAGGGCGAGCAGCTCGGTGAGATGGTCCCAGCCGTACCAGGGCAGGTCGTCGTTGAAGGCGCGCCAGCCGTGGTAGATGACGCCCAGCTCGAACAGCCAGCGGGCGCGGAAGAAGGCCATGTCGGGCAGCTCACCGGCGGCCCTCGCCGCTTCGTAGGCCTGCAGGAAGAACTGGTCGCGCACGGGACCGAAGGGCGCGCCCTTCAGGTGGCCGAGGGCCAGCACCTGGGCGACATCGTTGCGGATGTCCCCGAGGCGGGCCTGCTCCCAGTCGACAACTGCCGCCACCTCGCCGGCGCGGAAGAGGTAGTTGAAGACGTTGATGTCGCCCTGGCAGAAGCCGATGGGGGCGCCCCCGGGAACGCGCTCGCGGAGGACTTCGAGGGCGCGGCGGAGGATTGGGGCGCCGGCGCCGGGGAAGCGCTCCATGCGCTCGGCGATAACCTCCAGTTCAGCGCGGGTGGCGGCCTCGGCCGAGTCGGGGACGGGGAGGACCTGGTCGAGGCCGAGGGCCTGCCAGTCGAAGGCGTGGATGCGGGCGACCATGGCGGCGTAGGCGCTGAAGCTGGCCTCGGGCCCGGCGACTCCCATGTGGGGCGCATCGACCCATTCCAGCACGGCGAAGGGGGCGCCGAGCACGGCCGCATCGGGCTCCGCGCCGACGACGGCGGGGACGGGAACAGGGGAGGGGGCGAGGCAGCGCAGCACGGCGGCCTCGCGGACGACGTCGTAGGGCTCGAAGATGCCGCGGTCGCGCTGCAGGCGGAGGAGGACGGCGGGGAGGGGCGCGTTCGCAAGGGAGGCGCGCAGGATCACGTTGGAAGCGCCGCCCTCGACGGGATGGAGGGCGCCGACCTCGACTTCGCCGTAGTCATCGAGGCCGCGCAGCCACGCCTGGAGGGCGGCGGGGGCGGGGGTTTCCATGGACGCATCCTCCCGGCGGTGTGACCGGGAGGGTAACGGGAAGTCAGGCTCCGCTCCAAGCTGTGCGAAGGCGCTCCCTATACTCATCGCATGACCACCCGCGCAGCGCCCTGCTACCGGCACGCGCGACGGGCAGCAGCCGTCCGCTGCCAGCGCTGCGAGCGGCCGATCTGCACCGAGTGCATGGTCTCGGCGGCGGTCGGGTTCCAGTGTCCGGACTGCGTTCGGGCGGGGATGCGGCGGACGCGCCAGTGGTCGGTCGCGCGCCGGACGGGGATGGTGGTGACGCCGGCGCTGATCGGGGTCAACGTCCTCGTCTGGTTCGTGGTGGCGGCGGCGACCGGGGACGTTTCGCTCTGGGGCGGGCAGGTCACGTCGATCCACTACGACTACGCGCTGTTCGGCCGCTTCGTCGACGGCGGCGACTCCTACCGGCTGGTGACCTCGGGGTTCCTGCACTACGGGCTGCTGCACCTGGGCATGAACATGCTGGTCCTGTGGTGGCTGGGCCGCATGCTGGAGCCCGGCATCGGCGGGGCGCGCCTGCTGCTGCTCTACGGCGTGTCGCTGCTGGGCGGTTCGCTGGGCGCCCTCGCGCTCGACCCCAACGTGTTCACGGCGGGAGCCTCGGGGGCGGTGTTCGGGCTGGGCGGGGCGATCGTGGTGGCGGAGCGGGCATCCCGCGCCGGCCGTCAGAACTCGGGGGTGCTCGGGTTCCTCGTGATCAACATCATCATCTCGCTCTCGATCCCGGGCATCTCGCTGGGAGGGCACATCGGGGGACTCGTGCTGGGGGCGCTGGCGGCAGGGGTGCTGTGGGGCTTCCGCAACTGGCCGGGTTTCGCGCGGCTGGCGGCGGTCTCGGCGCCGCTGCGGGTTCTGCCGGAGGTGGTCGTGCTGGCGCTGGGCGCGGGCACCATCTGGTTGACGCTCACGGTGGTGGCCCCGCGCTGGTCCGACCCGCTCTTCTAGGGAGGGGCGACGGATCAGTCCTCTTCGGCCGCAGCCAACAGCGCGGCCAGCCTGTGGTTGATGTAGTAGTTTCCGCGTCCAACGCGGAACTTTGTGACGAATCCTTCCTCGGTGAGCTGATCGAGATAGCGCGCCACAGTCTGGCGTGTCACCTGCAGGTCACGCTGGACGTAATCGATCTTGGTGTAGGGGTGGCGGAAGAGGTTGTTGAGCAGGTCCTGCGAGTAGACCCTCGGGAGCTTGCCGCGCATCTCATGCTTCATCTCCAGCATGAGATCGCCGATGCCGGTGATGAGCTGCAAGGTCGCCTGCGCTGTCTCCGAAACCGCGTGGAGGATATACAGCACCCACTCCTCCCAGGCTTCATCCTCACGAACGGCCTGCAGGAGCCGGTAGTACTCGTTCTTGGAACGGTTGATCGCGCGGCTGAGGTACAAGATAGGAGTGTCGAGCAGGCCACTCCGCACGAGGTAGAGCACGTTCAGGATGCGGCCTACCCTGCCATTGCCATCGGAGAAGGGGTGAATGCTCTCGAACTGGTGATGGATGACGGCCATCTTGATGAGTGGGTCGAGGTCGCACGCGGCATCGTCGTTGATGAAGCGCTCAAGCGCAGTCATGTGACGCACGATCTCGCCAGCCTCCTGGGGAGGCACATAGACAACGGTCCCGCTCGCTTCGTTGAAGAGAGCAGTTCCAGCGATGACACGGAAGCCGTCAGAACGGAGAAGAAGCGTGCGGTAGACCTCCACGAGGAGGTTGTTGGTGAGAAGAAGCTCTCGCCGCTGCATTTCGTCGAAGCCCTGCCGCAGTGCTTCGCCATAGCGGGCAACCTCTTTCGCCGCCGTGTCCTGGCGAGATTGCGAGAAAAGCGTGGCCTGAAACAACTCGTCCTGCGTGGTGACGATGTTCTCAATCTCGGAGCTCGCCCGCGCCTCCTGTAGCGAGAGGGTGTCGATCAGCACGCCCGGATTGGGGACAGCAACAGCTCGGCCTTTCATCTCCGCAAGATGACGATGGGCATCGGCAAGGGCATGAAGAATGGCAACCGTTTCGAATTCGGCAGGTGGAGGCAAGGGCGGCAGTGCATACGTCGGCTGCAGAGTGGTCACCGGGATATGTTAGCAAAATCCGATTTTTATAACACGTCGAGGGCACGTGTTCGGAAAGCGAACACGTCAAGACGGGGGAACGTGTTTGCAAGGAGGCGATTTCTGTAACACGTCCCCAGGGACATGTTCGAAAAACACGATTTGTGTAACACGTTGAGGGGGACGGGTTCGGGAAACCCACGCGTGGCGTTTGCATGGCTCGCAGCCGACGCTACTGTACGATAACGATTCCGCCGACCTTAACGACTCACCGGGAGCAGGACAGCGCATGGCCATCGACCGCATCATCCGCGTGGACATGACCACGGGCAGCGTGACCGATGAGCGCGCGCCCGACGAGTTCGCGCTGCTCGGCGGGCGGGCCCTCACCTCGCGGATGCTGCTGGAGGAGACGGACGCACGCATCCACCCCCTGAGCGAGGCGGCGAAGCTGTTCATCGCGCCGGGGCTGCTGGCGGGCACGGCCGTGACCACGAGCGGTCGCACGAGCTTCGGCTTCAAGAGCCCGCTCACGGGCGGGACGAAGGAAGCGAACGTCGGTGGGCAGTTGGGACACCGGCTGGCGCGGCTGGGGATCAAGGCGATCGTCGTCACGGGCGCCTCGCCGGACGGCTGGAAGCGCCTCGACATCGACGGGCAGGGGGCTCGCCTTTCGGGGGCGGACGACCTCGCCGGACGCAGCAACTACGACCTCCACCGCGAGCTCGTGGGGGAGGCGCTGCGGACGCGCGCCGCCGCCACGATCGGGCCGGCGGGCGAGCACCGCATGGCCTCCGCCTCAGTGGCGGTGACCGACCCGGAGGGTCGCCCGACGCGCCACGCGGCGCGGGGCGGGCCGGGGGCCGTGATGGGCGCCAAGGGCCTGAAGGCGATCGTCGTGGACGACGCCGAGGGCGCTCGCACCGTTCCCGGCGCGAACGCCAAGGAGTTCAAGGGCGAGGTGGTGAAGTTCAGCAAGATGGTGCTGGAGGATCCGCGCGTCCACAACACGAGCCGCTACGGCACCGCCGGCGTCATCAAGTTCGTGAACCGCGAGAACGTGCTCTCGATGCCCACGCGAAACCATCGCCAAGGGAGCTGGGAAGACGCGGACTCAATCAGCGGGCAGGTGATCGAGGAGCTGGGCAAGGAGCGCGGCGGCAAGATGCTGCCCTGCATGGCGGGCTGCATCATCAAGTGCGCCATTCTCTACAACGACGAGAACGGCGAGCACGTGACCACGGCGCTCGAGTTCGAGACCATCGCGCTGCTCGGCTCGAACCTCGAGATCGGCCCGGCGGACGCGGTGGCCGAGCTGGACCGGCTCTGCGACGACATCGGGCTGGACACGATCGAGGTGGGGAACGCGATCGGGGTGGCGATGGAAGCGGGCCTGCTGGCGTGGGGCGACTGGGAGGGGACGAAACGGCTCCTGGACGAAGACATCCGCGAGGGCACCCCGCTGGGACGCATCGTCGGGGGCGGCACGGCGCACGTGGCCGCCACCTACGGCGTCGACCGGGTGCCGGTCGTGAAGGGCCAGGGGCTTCCCGCCTGGGAGCCGCGCACGCTGAAGGGCATGGGCATCACCTACAGCACCAGTCCGCAGGGGGCCGACCACACGGCCGGCATGGTGACGGCCCGGGGCGCCACGCCCGATACGCTCGTGAAGCAGAGCCGCCACGAGCAGCTCGTGATGATGGCCGTCGATTCGGTCGGGGTGTGCCAGTTCACGAACGCGCTACCGGGCGACATGGCCTCGTTCATCAGCGAGCGTTTCGCCACGGAGATGAGCGACGAGCAGCTGCTGGAGCTCTCCCGCGAGGCAATCGAGACGGAGCGCGAGTTCAACCGTCGCGCCGGCTTCGACCGCGAGGACGACCGTTTGCCGCAGTGGCTGCGGGACGAGCCCCTGCCCCTGCCCGACGGCCCCTCGGTGTTCGACATCGAGGATGCCATGGTGGACGAGGTCTGGGCCTAGCCCACGCAGCGAGAATGCCCTCCCCATCCCTCACTCGCCGCAAGCTTCGACAAAGGGCTCAAGCGAAGCTTCGAGACTTATTCGAAGGAAACCGACCAGTTTTCGGAATCCATTACGCCTGCGAGAGCTGGTTTGAAATAGGGGGAAGGACCTCTCGTACCACCGCAATCGCGATCTCTGACTTCTCTTCAGGGCAGAGTCACGTCTTCTCAGTCGTTCATGCTGCAGAGTTGGAAGGGATACCCCAAGAGTCCATTACTAGCGACTACGAAGAAATAGAGAAGGCTATTCTACGCGACTACTTCCAGTTCGTAAAAGACCATCAAGGAGCCCTCTGGGTACATTGGCACATGAGAAGTACCCATTATGGCTTTCGCGCCCTTGAGCATCGAGCGAGAACTCTGGAATTACAACCCATAACTGTCGACGATTCACGTACAATAAACTTGGCAAGCCTGATCCGTGGCCTCGAAGGCAATGACTACATCGGCGACCCCCACCTTCCTAAATTGGTCGAGAAGAACAACATTAGAACTCCGGATTTTATGTCGGGCGAAGATGAGGCGAAAGCCTTCGACGAGGGAGACTACCTAGCCCTCCATCGGTCGGCCATCAGCAAAGCCGAGGCTCTCCACAACCTCGCCGAACTGGCAGCATCGGAAACCCTCCGCACCGATGCGAGGTGGTGGGTGCGGCACGGCCTCACTCCCAGAGACATCGCATGGGCCCTGATCGACCACTGGTCGTTCCACATTGTCATGTTCCTGTTCGGGGCCGGAGGGCTTGCCTGGGGAATAACCCAGTCGTTCTAACGCTCGCCGCGCATCAGGCGAAGCTGCGCCACGTGCTCGTCGACGTGATCCGCGCCGAACCGGACGATGTCGGCGACGGTGACCGTCCCGATCTGGGGATGGGTCCCGGCGCGGTCCCAGGCATCGGGGGCGCACTCGCGCAGGAGCTCGGCGGCGCCGTAGCGGACCTGCTGGAAGGCGCTCATCGCCGCCTCGGGATCGCGGAAGACGTAGAGGAGCTTCCGCTTCCAGACATCCTGGTCGTAGATGGGGAGGACGGGCTCGTCGCCGGCCAGGAGGAGGCGAATCCGCACGGCCTGCACCAGTTCGGCATCTGCGAGATGGATGACGACATCGCGCATGGACCAGTCCTCGCCGGGCGGGCGGCGGTTGAGGGTGGCGGGGTCGGTCCCGGCGAGCGCCTCGCGCAGGAGCGCGGGGCCGCGCGCGAAGCGCTCGTAGGTTTGGACGTGGGCATCGGGAATGCGCGGCACGGGTCTATCTTAGGAGAGCGCCGCCCTGGCGGGCGGCTGAGGGGCGAGGAGAGCGCTCGCTGCGCTCGCTGAGGGGAGCGGCGGGCTGCCGCCCCCCTGAGTGGGGACGGCCGATTCAGGACAGCCAGTAGTCGGTGGCGTAGGGGATGAGGCGGAGCTTGCGGGCGACGGCCTGGGAGGCGGTGTTCTCCCAGGAGGTGCTGTAGAGGGGCTCGGCGCCGCGTTCGCGGACGGCTCGCCCCCAGGCGGCTACGACGGCCACGGCGAAGCCGTGTCCGCGGGCCGCAGCGCTCGTCTCGACTCCCGCCTCATGCGCCTCGGGGGTGATGCGCACGCTGCCGCAGATCGACACGGCGCGGCCGTCATGCACGAGCGCTATCAACGGTTCGCTCTGGCCGATGTCCTCGAGCCAGGGTTCGAGGTCGCCGTCGCGCAGGAGAGCAGCGTTCGAGGCGGTCAGGCGGACGACACCATCGATGGGAGGCGGGAGGTCCTCGGGGAAGCGGTAGGCGGGTCCGGCCCAGGTCTCCTCAATGGGCCCGTGGGTAGCGAGGATCCGGCGGTAGTCGGGGTCGTGGAGGGGAGGCTCGCGGAGGTCCGCAGGCGCCGGTTCGTCCTCGCAGAGGGCTTCGAGCTGGACCGCAACCGCGTCGGGCACGTCGTCGCGGAAGCGCCAACGGTTCCCGTCGGGCGTGCGCCCGAGGAAGAAGCGGGGGGCACGGCCGCCATCGAGGGCGTTGCGAGTCACGATGCGGCCCCGGTCGTCGTGGACGAAGAGGGCGCGGAGGTGGAGGTCGAGCCAGTCACGTTCCGTTTCTGGCGTGTCGGGGATGCCCACGAGCAGGAGTTGAGAGGCTCGCGACGCGCCTCAGGCGGGCGCGGCGTCCTCGACAACCAGGGCACGACCGACGGCGTGGAGAGCGTTCATAACGGGGGTCAGGTGCGAGCCGTAGTCAGGATCGACGAGCTTGCGGACGGTGTCGACGCTGGCCCCCAAACGCCGAGCGAGCTCCGCATCGGTGACACCCTGCTCCCGCATGGCGGTGTAGAGGGCGAGCTTGGCCGCAATGAGCGGCGAGACGGGAACAAGGTGCTGGCCAGGAGCGGCGGGGCTGGGATTGGGGAGTGGCTCGCCGCCCCGCACTTGCGCCGCGAGGATTGCTACAAGGGCATCCTCCGCCAAGTGCAGGGCTTCCGCCTCGTCCTCGCCACTGGTCAGTGCACCAGGAACATCGGGAAACGTCACGTAGAACCCGCTGGGGTCTTCGGGATGCAGTTCACAGGGGTAGGCGTATCGCACGGCTACCAGTCCTCTCAATTCGATCAATTCCGAGGTCTCGCAGCATTGATGCTAGCAGCCCCCGACCGATCCCCGACTGCTTGACCGTGGTCCGCCGCTCGCCCAGATACAGCGTGGCGTGACTCCCTTTCCCCTGTCGATAGTCGACTTCAAACTCCAGGCCCCTTCTTCTCGCGTAGCGCCTGGCCCTCCGGATGAACTCGTCACCGTTCAAGGGTGTTCGGTTATCACATGCGACCCCCAGGCCGTCAAGACTCGCCTGAGCGTGCGTCCCATGTGGAGTTCGAGCCAGTCACACGGTGAGGGGGTGCTGGCAGGGAGGCCGTCAGCCACTAGTTGAGGGTTTCCACCAGCGCGACGATGACCCCGACACCACCGAGGATGACGCCGCCCTGAATCGCGAACATCCGATACATCTCCGCCCGGAACGCCTCGAAGCGCGCGTCTATCCGGTGCTCGAAGGACGTCATCCGTTGGTCGAAGCGCTCGTTCGTCACGTGTTCGTCGGTCGCGTCAACGACAACCTCGACGACGGCTTCCGCGAGGGGTTCTTCCGCCCCGCCTTCGCGAAGTCTCTGCGCCGCCCTCAGCGTGTCGAATGCCACCGAATGGCCTCCGCCTGGCATCGTACCATACGCTGAGCATCAGCAACCTCTGTTTATAAGTTTATTTGCGAATGGCGACCAAGCGCCGCGCAGAGTGAGCCAGCGCCCCCGACCCCCATCCAGCCGCCGACGCTCTCCTACCCGGACCCGGTGCTACACTCCCTTCACTATGCCTCCCGCTCAGCGCGACTTTTACGAGGTGCTCGGCGTTGCCCGGAATGCGTCCGCGGACGAGATCAAGCGGTCGTACCGGAAGCTGGCCATGGAGTACCACCCGGACCGCAATTCCGGGGAGGACGCGGCGGACCGGTTCAAGGAGATCAACCGCGCCTACGAGGTGCTCTCGGACACGGACAAGCGCAGCGCCTACGACCGCTTCGGCCACGCCGGCGTCGACGGCGCGGGGGGACCGGCGGGGTTCGACGGGTTCTCGTCGTTCGAGGGATTCGGCGACATCTTCGACGCGTTCTTCAGCGGGGCGGGGCGAGGCGGGCGGCGGCGGGGTCCGGCGCGGGGCGCGGACCTGCGCGCGCGCATCACGCTGACCTTCGAGGAGGCGGCGTTCGGCACGGAGAAGGAGCTGGACTACACGCGCCAGGAGCACTGCGAGGGATGCAGCGGCTCGGGGGCGGCGCCGGGGAGCCAGCCCGAGGTGTGTCCCGAGTGCAACGGCGCGGGCGAGATTCGTCGCGCCCAGCAGAGCGTGTTCGGGCAGTTCGTGAACGTATCCACGTGCGGGCGCTGCCGGGGCGAGGGTCGCGTCATCACCAACCCGTGCGCCGTCTGCCGGGGCCGGGGCGGTGTCCGGAAGGCGCGCCAGATCAGCGTGAAGATTCCCGCGGGCGTGGACGACGGCCAGCAGATCCGGCTGACGGGCGAGGGCGAGGTCGGGGACCGCGGCGGCCAGCCCGGCAACCTCTACGTGCTGCTCGACGTGCAGCCCCACGAGCTGTTCGAGCGGGTCGACGACCACATCCTGTACGACCTGCCCCTGAACGTCGCACAGGCGGCGCTGGGAACGAACCTCCAGATTCCCACCCTCGAAGGAGACATGGACTTCGACGTGCCCGCGGGGACGCAGAGCGGGGACGAGTTCGTCGTGCGGGGGCAGGGCGTGCCGCGCCTCAACAGCACGCGCCGCGGGGACATGATCGTGCGGACGACGGTGGTCGTGCCGGAGACGCTGACCGAGGAGCAGGAGGCCCTACTCGAACAGCTTGCCGAGACGCTGGGCACGCCCTCGCTGCCGAGCCAGCACAAGAGCTTCCTGGAGCGGCTGCGCGACGCCGTGGCCGGCTAGCGCCACGAGGGCGCTCCCATGACCGGGCTCTGGTACGAGATCACGGCGGAGACGCCGCCAGCGCTCGTGGAGGCGGTCTCGGCCGTCATGCGCGAGGCGGCACCGGGGGGGCTGGCGGTGGAGGAACCGGTCGACCTGCTGGGGCCGGAGGAGGGGTACGCGGTGCGGGCGGGCGAGCCGGTCGCGTTGCGCGTCTACCTGCCCGCAAGCGAGCTGGGCGCCGTGCTCATGCAGCAGCTGCGCGAGGAGCTGGCGGACTTCCCCGAGGTCGAGCTGACAGCACGGCCCCTGTACGAGCAGGACTGGGCGGTGAGCTGGCGCGAATTCTTCGGGCCGGTGGAGGCGGGGCGGATCGCGATCGTGCCTTCGTGGGTGGAGTACGAGGCCGGCCCGGACCAGGTCGTTGTGCGGCTCGACCCGGGCCAGGCGTTCGGCACGGGCCACCATGAAACGACGCGGCTCTGCCTCGCGGCGCTGGATGCGACGGTGCAGCCGGACATGCACGTGCTCGATGTCGGGGCGGGGTCGGGCATCCTCTCCATCGCTGCGGTGAAGCTGGGGGCGGCGCGGGTCGACGCGTTCGAGATCGACCCGATCGCGGCGGACGTGGCGCGGGCCAACTGCGAGGCGAACGGCGCATCCGAGTGGGTCGCGGTGCACGGCGGCTTCCCCGGCGACGGAGTACCGCCCGCGGACCTCGCGGTCGCGAACGTGAGCGCGCGGGCGGACATCGAGCTGGCGAGCGGGATCGCGGGGGCCCTGAAGCCCTCGGGACGAGTGATCGCGAGCGGGTTCCTGACGAGCGACCGCGACAAGGTGGTGGCCGCCTTCGGCGAGCATGGTCTGCACCTGACGGCCGAACGCGAGGAGCGCGAGTGGGCGCTCCTGGAGCTGGCAGCGGACTGAGCGATGGAAGGCCTGCCCCGCATCTGCGTGCCCGAGGGCGTCCAGCCGGGAGCGCTGGCGCTACCGGACGCACAGGCGCGCCACCTCGCGGCCCGGCGGCAGCGGCAGGGGGACGCGTTCCTCGTGTTCGCCGGCGACGGCATCGAGTACCACGCCCGCATCGATGAGGCATCGCGCGACCGGGTGACGGCGACCGTCCTGGACATCGCGCGGCAGGAGCCGCCGCCCGCGCGCAGGGTCGAGGTGTGGTGCGCGAACGTGCGCGCGAACCGCATGGAGTGGGCGATCGAGAAGTGCGCGGAGGCGGGTGTCGATGTGTTCCGGCCCATCACGACGGAGCGCTCCGCTCGCGGGCAGGAGCTCTCGGAAGGGCGGCGCGAGCGCTGGGAACGCATCGCGATCGAGGCCGCGGAGCAGTGCGGGCGGCTCTACCTGCCCGTGGTCGCACCGGTCGTGACGTTCGAGCAGGCGGTGGAGGGGTTGGAGGGGGCGCTGGTGCTGGCAAACCGGGACGGCGCCCCCTGGGGCAAGGTCGTCGGGAAGCTGCCGGAGCGGGGGGAACTCGCAATCGCCATCGGTCCGGAGGGCGGCTTCACTGACGACGAGGTGGCTCACGCGGTCGACGCGGGGGCGCTGGTCGCCTCGTTCGGGCCGAACACGCTGCGCACGGAGACGGCAGCGGTGGTGGCGGTCGCCCTGGCGCGCGCCTAGCCGCCGCCAGCCACGATCTCGCGGGCGCGGGCGAAGACGGCGTCGAACATCTCCTGCGTCAGCTTCCCCGTGAAGGTGTTGCGCTGGCTGGGGTGGAAGGAGTCGAGCAGCGTACGCCCATCGGACAGGGGGGCCTCGGCCAGGTGCCCGAACTTCGGACGTGGGCGCAGGCCCACCAGGTCGCAGACCGCATCGTGGGCGTAGGCGCCAAGCGCCACGACGACCCGCGCGTCGCGGAGCAGGTCGAGCTCGCGGCGGGCGTAGGGCATGCAGGCGGCGCGCTCCTCGCGGGAGGGGCGGTTGTCGGGCGGGGCGCAACGCACGATCGCGCCGATGTAGGCGCCGTCCAGCCGCAGCCCGTCGTCGACGTCGGTGCTCGTGCCCTGGTTCGCGTAGCCCGCGCGGTGGAGCGCCCCGTAGACCCAGTCGCCGGAGCGGTCGCCGGTGAAGACGCGGCCCGTGCGGTTGCCCCCGTGGGCAGCCGGCGCGAGTCCGACGACGTAGATCTCGGCGGCGGGGTCGCCGAAACCGGGCACGGGACGGCCCCAGTAGGTCCAGTCGCGGTAGGCGGCGCGCTTCTCGCGAGCGACCTGCTCACGCCACTCGACCAGCCGGGGGCAGGCGCGACAGTTCGCGATCTCGCGGTTCAGGGAGTCGAGGGCTTCAGCGCTCACGCGGTCTCAGGCAAGCTCGATCACACCGCCATCGAGCGCCATTGCCACGATGCCGGTGCCGGCGGCGCTGCGGTCGAATTCTGCTGGCGTCAGTCCGATCGGTTCGATGTCCACAGGGCCATCCCACAGGTCGTAGATTGCGTTGTACCGCTCGAATCGGTCCACGGCCTCGAAGCGGGCGGAGACGGCGATGACATCGCAGTCGCTGCCTCGACGCCAGTCGTCACGTGCGCGCGAACCGAAGAGCAACACCCTGGACGCCCCAAGCTCGCTTACGGCTCGCTCGGCGAGCCGGAGAGCGGCTGCCAGCGTGGCCTCATGCTCGGCGAGGGCGGCTCGTTTCAACTCCGCGGGCGGCGTGAGCACCACTGGAACACCTCCTCCGCTTTGGCGAGGGCATCGCCCGCGACCACTTCGTCATAGTTCTCCACGGGATTGCCGTTCGCAACGTCAGGATAGCGAGTGGCGCTGTAGAGCGGATTCAGCACACGTGCCGCGGTGACGACTTCTGCCGGAGCGTCCAGGTGGCGCGCCATGTCGACGAGGTCATGCGTGCGCGGGGGTAGACCATCGCCTTCTTGAATCCAAAGTGCCTTGAGCGAAGCCTCAGCGATCTGGTGCGAGAAGAACGCCACCATTTGGTACAGTCCGCCCGCGAGCGCCACTCGAGCGTCCTGCAACTCGCGCTCCGCCATTGACAGCCATGTCCCCCAGTCCTGAGCCATGCGGTCAGTGTAGCGAAGGAGTGGGCCGCTAGGCGGACCGGCGGCGGCGGCGGCGCTTGCGACGACGGCGGCCGGCGAGGATGGGGGCGATCACGGTCGCGCCCACGGCGCCCATGGCGATCACGAGGTGTCGTCGCTGCTCCGCACCCATACCGGTCAGGTTCTCCGTGGCCTCCCGGAGCTGGCGGGCCAGGTCGGGTGGCATGCCGAGGGCGCCCTGCGAGAAGTCGAAGGTGTCCTGCGACTGGTCGGGGCCGACGGTGGGGTCGGGCGGGATCTCCATCGGTTCGAGTATACCCGTGCCGTCAGGCCGGATGTGGGGAGTCGAGCGCGCCGGCAAGCAGCGCGATCACCCCTTCGACCTGCTCCTGCCCGACCACCGCATCGCCGGCGGCGACCACCTCCGGCGGTGTCTCCGTGCCGCCTTCGATGGCCAGCGCGAAGACGAGCAGGCCCTCGGCACGGAGGGCGCGCGCGGCCTCGAGCATGGCGACGTCCGTCAGGTCGTCGCCCAGGGCGAGCAGGGAGCCGGGGCGGAAGCGCTCAACGAGGGCGGCGAGGGCGACATCCTTACCCGCGCCCGCGGGCAGGACCTCGAGGACGAGCCTGCCCGGCTGCAGGCGGAAGCCCTCGGGCAGCTCGGCGAGCGCCTCGCGGAGGGGCCGGGCGAGGGAGGGGTCGGCGCGGTAGTGGAAGGCGACGGAACGCGCCTTCCGCTCGACCCGCAGGGGCCTGCCTTCGAAGCGCGTCTCCAGGGACCGCGCCAACTCTTCGAGCCCTTCGGCCAGAGAAGCGCCAGCAGCCGGGAGCGTCGGTGCGTGGAACGACGCCTCGTGGCCGTGGCTGGCGACGAACTCGACGGCCACGGGGACCAGGGCTCGCACCGTCGCCAGGTCGCGACCGGTGACGACAGCGACATGCGCGACCTGCGCGAGCTGTCCGAGGGCGGCAAGGGTGGCGGGTGGCACGCGCGCGTCCTCGGGGCGGGGAACGATGGGGGCCAGGGTGCCGTCGAGGTCGCTGGCGACCAGCAGCGGGGAGGGTCCGCGGGCGAGCTCGCGGAGGCGCCGCGCGAGGGCCGCGTCCAGCGTCATGCTCCGTCGAGGGCGCCGAGGAAGTTCCGGCCCCAGGCATGGGCATCGTGTTCGCGGACGGCCGCCACGAGCCGGTCGCTAATGCGCCCCGGGCGGCCCTTGAGGGCATCGAGGAGGGCGCGCCCGGCGCTCTCGGGCTTGAGCGGGTCGAAGGGCACGAGGCCGTCTTCTTCGAAGCCGGCGTAGGCGGAGGAGACGCCGGCATCGCGGCCCGCGAGCACGACGCCGCGCTCGGCAGCGGGTCTCGACGACTGCGCGACGGCGGCCTGCAGCGGTACGAGGTTCATGCCGTCGGCGAGGGAGGCGGTGAAGACGACGTCGGCCTCGCGGAGGAGGGCGAGCACCTCGCTCCAGGCGAGCGCTTCGCGGCCCTGGACGAAGGGCAGGCCGCGCTCGGCGGCGAGGGCGGCGGCCTCCGCGGCCAGCCGGTCGCACTCCGCCTGGAGGGCGTCGTAGGCGGGGACGCCGGCGCGGGTGGGGGCCGAGAAGCCCGCGTAGGCGAAGCGAGCGCCGTCCTTGATGGCCGCGCTGACGGCCGCCAGGCGCTCGGGGACGCCCTTCGTGTAGTCGGCTCGTTCGAGGCCAACGACGAGGGGCAGGGCGGGGTCCCGGGGGACGGCGGCGGGGAGCGCCCCCTCGGGGGCCTCGCGGGCGAGCGCGTCCGTATCGATGCCGGCGGGGAAGGCGGCGATGCGCACAAGGTGGTCGTTCACGCGCAGGTCGGGGCCCTCGAGGCGAGCGCCACAGAGGCGCTGGGCGGCCTCGCGCAGGCGGTCGGCGTCGGCCTCGGTCTGGACGCCGGCGAGGTCGGCGCCGAGGATGCCGGCGAGCCAGGCGGCGAAGCGGGCGCGGGCGGGCGGCGGCAGGGAGGATTCGGCGACGGCGAGGGAGGGGAAGGGGGTGTGGAGGAAGAAGCCGGTGCGCCCGCCGAAGCCGCCCTCGCGGAGCATGGCCGGGGCGAGCGCGAGCTGGTAGTCGTGCACCCAGCAGACCCGCCCTCCGGTGGCCAGCGCGGCCTCGGCGAAGGCGCGGTTGACGCGCTCGTAGGCGGCCCAGGCGTCGTCGGAGGGGGGCGCGGGGGTGGGGTAGTAGGGGAGGGCCTCGGGGAGGGCGACGCGCACGAGGTGGAGGAGGGGCCAGAAGAAGCCGTTGGCCACCTCGGCGTAGTGGCCCCGCCAGTCGGACTCGCTGGGGTAGAGACGCTGGTGACGGATGGGGCCCGCGGGCGTCTCGAGCAGCTCGAAGCCGTCGCCGTCGGTCCAGGCGCGATCGTGGGGACCGCGACCGGCCCCGATCCAGGTGGTCCCGCCGGCGCCGTCCCAGGGGACGAGCACGGGCCGTACGGCCTCGACGAGCCCGCCGGCGGCGGTCGCGGCGGCGCCGGCCACGCCGGGCGGGGCGTGGTGGTCGAGGAGCGCGCGGTTGGCAAGGATGAGGTCCACCCGAAGAGTGTACCGGGGCGCTGTTTGTCCGCAGTAAGCTCGCGCCCCCTACGGGATGGGGGCTTCGTAGCGGACGGCCGCGCTGTAGTCGACGCTGACGATGGGGCACGTGCCCGCGACGCCCGGGGCCTGGAAGAAATTGACCAGGAAGGTGCGCTCGCCGTCGGGGGCGATGCCGCCGGGGATTTCGTCGGTGGCCTGGATGACCTCGACGCCGTCCTCGTTCACGAAGGCGGCGGTGATGACGACCTCCGAGAGGGTCGCGTTCGTGCCGTTGCGGAAGGAGCCCCGCAGGACGAAGTGCCTGGGGCCGGGGTGGTTGTGCTCCTCGCAGGTGAGGTCGAAGAACTCGATGGTGGGGGGAAGGGGCTGGGGGACGGTGGCGTTCACGAAGGCGTCCCGGTAGCTGTAGCGGCCGGCCTGGACGAAGCCGTCGTAGAGCGCCGGGAGGGGCTGGGCGGCGCTCCACTCGCCGCCCTCGGGGCGGTGGGAGACGAGGTGCTGGGTCGGATCCTCGATGTCCTCCCAGATGCGCACCTCGACCGTGGCGGTGCGCTGCGTCTGGGCGACGACGCCGGCGACGGAGAGCGCGAGGGCGGCGACGAGCAGCGCGATGACGGCGTTCTTCATCATCGCGGGGCCTCCGCGGGGGCATCGAAGCGCACGCTGGCCTGGTACTCGATGCCGAGGAGGTGGCACGTGCCGCGCGCACCGGAGGCGCTGAAGAAATTGACGGAGAAGGCGCGCTTGCCCCACGGGGAGATGCCGTGCAGGAGCACGGCCGACCCCTGCGCCACCTCCACGCCCGTGCGGTCGCGCAGGGCGGCGGTGATGGTCACGTCGCTGATGGTGGCGCCGGTGACGTTCTCGAGGACGCCGTGGAGCGTGAGGAAGGCGTTGAACTGCCCGCGATAGCAGCTTGTGTCGGTGATGCGCAGGCCAGCGGGGACGGGATCGGGGACGGCGCTCTCGATGGTGAGGTGGGCGTAGCGGTAGCGGCCATCGGGGCTGTGGCCGTCGTCGAGGAGGAGGGGGGGCGTGGTGGGGTTCCAGCGGGCGCCGTCGGTGCGGATGCTGACCCAGTTGCGGGAGGGGTCCTCGGCGCTCTCCCAGATGCGCAGCTGGACCGTGGCCGTGGGCTGCGCCTGCCGCGTCTGCGCGACAACGACGCCGGCGACCAGCGAGAGCGCGAGCGCGGCGACGAGGGCGGCGATGATCCAGTTTTTCACTGCCGGCAGTGTACGGGAGGAGAGCGCCGCGCTGCCGCGCGGCTGAGTGGAGCGCCGCGCTTTCGCGCGGCTGAGAAGAGCGTTCGGCGCTGGCGCGCCGTCACTGAGGAGAGCGCGCCGCTGCCGCGTCGCTGAGTGGGACGCGGCACCACGCTGATGCCCTACCCCCAACTCAGGCGGGCGCCAGTCCGCCGCTCTCCTCAGCAAGGCGGCGCAGCCGCGAGCGCTCTTCTCAGCGACGCGTTAGCGGCGCGCTGCACTCAGCGAGCGCAGCGAGCGCACTCCCCCCGGGACGCAAGAAAGGGGCCCCGGAGGGCCCCTTTCGGGTTGGTTGCCGTTGGCGACGCTAGCGAACTAGCGGCGGCGGCGAGCGACGGTGTAGCCGCCCAGCACGATGGCCAGGGCAGTCACGCCGAGGAGGGCAGCCAGCGAGGTGCTGGTGCTGGTGGTCGCGAGACCGGTTCCGGTATCGGGACCCTCAGGAGCCATTTCCTCTTCGCCGTCCATGGGGTCGTCCATCTCGCCGTCCATGGGATCGTCGGTGTCCGGCTCTGCTGGGTCGTCGGTGTCCGGCTCTGCCGGCTCGTCGGTGCCCATGTCGTCCTCTTCAGGACAGTCATCGGCCATGTCGTCGCCCATGTCATCAGACATGTCGTCGCCCATGTCGTCAGACATGTCGTCGCCCGGCTCTGCCGGCTCGTCGTCGCCCATGTCGTCGGCCATGTCGTCAGACATGTCGTCAGACATATCGTCGGGGCACTCTTCCATGGGGTCGTCCATGGGGTCTTCCGGCATGGCCGCAGTAGCGGTCAGGTCGAGGTCGGTGCGGCCACCGCCGCTCCACTCCCCGTGCTCGGCCGCGTCGTAGCCACCGACTCGGAAGGAGACGGCGTCGCCGGCGTCGGCGCAAGAATCGGGTACGTCGAGCGCATAGGTGGAGCCGGCACTGCCGGTCAGGACTGTCGCGGAGCCACACTCGGCGCCGTTCACGACGGCGGTGACCGACGTGCCAGCGGCAGCGGGTTCACCATCGACGGTGACGGAGCCGGCGAAGCGGTGGGGCGGGCCAGTCGGCTGCGCCTCCGCCACCTCTCCGCTGAAGAGGCCGGCGAGGCCCAGCAGCATAGCTGCCGCGATACCCCCTCCGAGCCACTTAAGAGTCTTGGTCATTCCGTTTTGCTCCTTGCTATCTGTCCGTTGTGGCTAAAGCCCGGACCTTCCCCGGAGTCCCGCCCCCGCGAGGCGGGGACGGGAACCGGGGTTGGTTGCGGACAGGTTACTCGACGATGACCCAGTAGGCCGCGCCGTTGGAGAGCGAGTCGAGGGTGTTGCCACCCGGGACATCAGCGGCTGCCGGGAAGTAACCGTCCCAGCTGCTGCCGTTCCACTGCCAGATGGCGGTGACGCCTTCGCCAGCACCGTCGGCAGGATCTGCGCCGTCTTCGCCGTTCCACACGAGGTTGTGCGTACCGGAGACGAGCTCAGCGTTCCACGTGGCCGGGGGAGCGTCAGGCGCTTCCTCGGGCGCGGGGCCGACAGCGACCTCGACGGTGTGCGAGATCTCGGACTGACCGACGGGAACGGTGACCAGGAAGAGGGCCGTGCCTGCGCGAGGCGCACGGTACGTGAACTTCGCCTGGCCGTCCTTCGTCGCCGATTCGTCATCGGTCTCGCCGGACGTAATCTTGCCTTCACCCTCGATCTGGTCGATCGAGTAGCCGACGGCGCCGACACGGACGCCTTCGTCGTCGAGCACGGTGACGGTGATCGCGGTGGAACTGAGCGAGTCAACCCGGGCAGGAGCATCAGTCTCGATCGTGGCCGGCGCGCCGCCGACGTGGATCTCGATGGTGACTTCCTTCGGATCGGGCTTCCCTACGAGATTGTCCGCCACAACCGTGATGCTATGCGTTCCGCGGGTGGCGGAGGCATTGTCGGTGCCGCCCGCAGCCCGGGCCAGCGGCGCCCTAACGTTGATGACGCACTGGCCCTTACCATTCGTGCCCGCACCTGCATCCTGGATCTCCAGGGTGCTCTCATCGACGTCTGTGTCCGGATCGTCAGCAACCTCTGCCTGATCGCCGCACGCCGGGATGTTGTATCGCGGATCGCCGACATTCTTGTCGAGGTTCTTGTTGCCGATCACCGCGACGGCGGCCACGCTCTGGGGCGTTTCCGGAGGGGTGATCCTAGGAGTGTTGAAGACGGACATGGCAACATCCGCACCCTGGCTGGGAATCGGGTTACCCGCAGCGTCGACAACAGTCACGACGATATTCGTCCCGCCACCAATCTGGATGGAGGACTGCTCAGCCACGGCCGTGATGTCCGCAGCGGCGCCGTGGAGCACCACCGCCGTCTCAAGCGTAAGCCCATGAGCCGGTAGCGAGAAGGTCAACTCAGCCGTGCCAGGCACGCCAGCGCCGAACACGCTAATAGTAGCGCGGCCAGCCTCGTCGACAGCACTCGTGGTGTCATCATCCGCGATCGTTGCGACGGTGCAGAAGGCTCGCGGGCTGACGACGGCAGTAGCAGCATCCGCAGCTGCCGCACATGCGCCGGAACCGTCAGTATTAAGGGCGCCTGATGTCGAAATAACGTTCAGCGATTGGCCAACGACGCCTGTGCCGTCACCCTTCACGAGCCGCACGGTGACGTCGCGGGCCGCCGAGCCATCCATGTTGACGCTTGCGGGCGGCAGGCCAACAAGCTGGATTGCGGTTGGCGGGTCCGGCCGGGCCACGGTAATGGTGATCTCGTGCTGGACGGTTACCTCGCCAGCCGAGCGAGTGGTCTGCTGAACGAAGATCTCGCCGAGGGGCGAGTCATCTTCCACCTTGACCAGAAGCCTGATGACGTCGTTGTTATCCCCACCATCGTCCACCAATACATCACAGTTGGGGGTGGAATTGGGTGGGACGTGGCTGTCGTTCACACAGCGAATGGCCGTACTGCCATTGGCTACAAACGATGCGTCACCGACGCTGTCCGAAGAGATGCGGAACCTAGTTCCATCGTGATCGGTGGAACTAAAGGAAACCGATACTGTCTGACCGGGAACCGCATCGACGGTGTCGGTGTCATCATCGTCGTGCGCGTCAGCGGTCGGCGTGGTGAGGACGCCGCTGAATGCGACGGCCGCCACCATTGCTACAAGCGCCAGGAGCGCGGCGGACTTCCAGCCGGCGATGGCGCTAATGAGATTGCTCTTCAATTCAAGTACCCCTTTTGGTTGGGTGTTGAGTTGGTCTTTCTCTGTGGCCCCGTGGGGCCGGTTCGTGTTCCGGACTCGCCCGGATCGTGCGGGCGGTTGCGGAGGGTTGCTCCGCTTCCTCTGTGGGGCCGCCCGCTCGTTCTGCCGCCGGTACCTGGCGCAAGGCTCCAGGCGGGTCCGGGCCGTTCCCCTTCTGCGTGGTGTATCAGGTGAAACCCTCGCGTCTCACGCTTCTCGCACGGGTCTCTCGACCGGCGCGGGCGCCTCGCTCAGCGGGGGAAAGCGGCCTCCTCTCTCCGTGGATCATGGAGCGGAAAGGATGGGCCGGAGCCTACGGTTCGGACTCCGCCCGGTCAACCTGTTCCGCCCACGCACGAGGCCCACGGACGCCCGCGCGCATGCTGGTGTTATGGGGGATAACGCCGTGCCTCGGGAAAGGTTAACGGGGAGAGCGCTCGCTGGCGCTCGCTGAGTGGAGCGCCGCCCTGCCGGGCGGCTGAGAAGAGCGCTCGGCGGCGGAATTTCAGCGCCCGACTGCTGCGCGCTCGCGACGCCGCCGTCGCTGAGGAGAGCGGCGCGCAAGCGCGCCTGAGTGGGGCGGGCGAGCTGCGCTCGCGGCTGTTGGCTATTGGCTGTTGGCTGTTGGCTATTGGGGGGACGATCACCGACCACCAGGTCACAGCAGTTTCACGAGGGCGACGACGGCGCCGATGATGATGCCGCCCTGGATGAGGGAGACCCGGTACATCTCGGCACGGAGCTGGGCGGCGATAGCGTCGAATCTGGCATCGACCCTGTCCTTAAGGCCCTGGATGCCGGACGCGAACTGCTCGCTGGTGACGAGCTCGGCGGTGGCGTCGCGGACGAACTCGACGACGCCGTCTAGTGGTCGGTGATCGGTGGTCGGTGGTCGGCGGGGCGGTTCACCAGTCACTATTCACTAGCCACCAGTCACTACTCACCGTTCACCGGCCACTGGTCCAACGGCCGAGCCGAGGGGAGCGAGGACGGGGGACTGCCGTCCTGCACAGGAAGGCGCTGCTGAATGAGCTGGCGAAGGGCGACGACGGTGGCTTCCAGGTCATCGACCCTCGCTACGTGGACACCGAGCGTGGCTGCGTGGTCATCGACCCTGGCTGCGAGGCGGCGATCGCCCTCGTCGGAGTGTTCCACCACGGCCTCGGCCATGCTGTTGACGTCGTGTTTGGTGGCGAGATCATCGGGGGTGAGGCCGCCGGGGGCGTCGTCGTCGGGCTGTGGTTGCATGTCTTCATTCTGCATTCCGAAAAAGCTAGCACAGATGAGCGGTTGTCGGGAAGCGGGGGCTGGCGAGCTGGTGGGTAGTGGCTAGTGGGGGACGGGGGGCACTAGCCGCCGTGGTGGGTAGTGGATGGTGACTAGTGGTTAGTGGGGGACGGGGGCACTAGCCACTACTCACTAGCCACCAGTCACTAGCCACCCCCGCGTATGCTTACGCGTTATGAAAACAACGATCATCGCCGCCCTTGTCGCCGCCATCGCCATCGGGAGCGCGCTGGGGGCGTTTGCCGCCAGCCGGATCGTCGAGACGGAGGCGGACGTGCAGGTGCGCGTCTGGCGGAGCGTGTCGACGGGGAACCTTTACCTGAGCACGCGCCCGGAGGGTGGCGAGTGGGTCACCGATAACACGCCGCTGGACATGAGCGAGCTCAGTCCCACGGGGGATTTCCACCAGAGCAGCTTCGTGACGGTCACGGTGCCGCTGACGGTGGAGGTGGAGGTACCGGACCCAACGCCAACCCCGACTCCGACGCCAACACCCACACCTACGCCTACGCCCACACCCAGGCCCTCCCCAACCCCGGAACCCGAACCGGGCACCTGCTGCGAGGTACGGGGAATGGAGGACGCTCCCACTGCCCGGGAGGGCATCGTGGAAGAGATGACGCGCGTCATCAAGCTGGGCAACGAGACCTACGGCCTGACGCACAGCGGCGGTATCACGCTCAACATCTCCTACACCCCCAACGGCGTCCTCGAGCGGTACCGGGACGCGTTCGGCTACCGCCCCGCTGCTCTACCCGACGAGTGCTCGTTCCAGGAGGGCGAGCACATGTTCTTCACCCCCATGTGTCGTACCAGCCCGCGGGCGATAGCGAAGGAGTGGTTCCTGCGGGCGATGGGGACGCCTGAACTGAACCCGCGCTGGATCGCCCCGGCCACGCTCAACCACTTCCTGGCATACGCAGTCGAGGGGAGACCTCCCTCGCTGGAGCAGGACCGCTTCCGAAGACCACTCTTCTACGAGGAGCCTGAGAATCTGCGCCGGGGCCGAGCGAGCGAGGAACTGATGACAACAGCCATGCTGTACGCCATCCAGCGTTACGGCATCACCAGGGACTGGGTTGGCTTTTACCAGCGCGCCGCGGCGAATGAAGATGCGGACGCAGCCTTCGAGGAAGCGTTTGGCGACACACTGGACGAGTTCTACCTTGCCTTCGAGGGCTGGGCCGACAACGAGAGGCTTCTCCTTGTCGCGAGTTCCTATGGCTCCTGCGCAGAAGCCGCCACAGCCCTGCGACTGCAAGGGGGCACTCCGGGCGTCGACGCCGGCTACCCCGACTATCGCATCCCGAGGGAGCGGGACCACGACGGAGACGGCATCGTGTGCGAAGGGTATCTTCCAGGCGACTAGGAGCGTTACGCGACGAAACCCTGTAACCCGCAACGAGCAAGCGTATGGTTGGCCGCGTGAATCGGACCATCATCGCGGCCCTGATCGGCATGATCGCCATTGGCGGTGCGCTGGGCGCATTCGCGGCCACCCAGACCATCGAGACGACGGCCAACGTGGAGGTGCGGGTCTGGCGACGCATCAGCGACGGGGCGCTCTTCCTGAGCACGCGCCCGCAGGGGGCGGAGGACTGGAACACGCACGATGACGAGGCGCTCGACATGAGCGCGCTCAGCCGGTCGGGACGGTTCCAGTTGAGCGACGCCGTGGCTGTCGAGGTACCCGTCGAGGTCGAGGTCGAGGTACCGGATGCGGACACCGTAACCACGAGGCCGACTCCACGGCCCCTTCCAGAGGCGCTGCCGGATGATGAGACACCCATTGCCGGACCGTGCTGCGAGGTGCGGGGCATGGAGGACACGCCCCAGGCCGGGAAGAACATTGTGACGGACATGCGCCAGGTGATCGACTTTGCGCTGGAGACCTATGGCCTCACGCACACCGGCCACATCACGATCAACATCGCCCACTCCAGCAACGGCATCTTCACGCGGTACGAAGAGGTGTTCGGGTACCGCCCGGAAGAGTTGCCCGACGAGTGTTCTTTCCAGGAGGGCGAGCACATGTTCTTCACCCCACAGTGCCGGGCCGACAGGCTTGCTCTCGCGTGGGAGTGGTTCGTTCGGGCCGCTGGAGCGGGCGAGGTCAAGCCGCAGTGGGCGGGCCATGGCGCTTTCGACTACTTCGCGAGTCACTACGCCACTGGGAATGTTCCTGAAATTACCGAGGACCGCTTCCGCCGGGTGCTCTTCTACGAGCGGGCGCGGGACATCCGCCTGGATCGGGCGAGCGACGACATGATGACGCTGGTGATGCTGTACACCATCCAGGAACACGGCGAGTTCGCGGACTGGCTGCGGTTCTACAGCAGCACCCAGGCTGGGCTGGACGTGGAGACTGCATTCGAGGGCGTCTTCGAGATTCCCCTGGCTGAGTTCTACGAGACGTTCGAGGAGTGGGCCGACCAGCAGAAGCTCATTCTCACGTCCACCGCCTTCCGGTCATGCCGGGAGGCCTCGGAGCACATCAGGCTGCGGCCCGGATCCGTGGGCTTCGGGCAGGGCTTCCCCGATTACCGTGTCCCGCTGGAGCTGGACAACGACGGGGACGGCGTCGTCTGCGAGGGCTTCGTCGCGGACACCGAGGACGAGTAGGGGCGGGCTGGCTCGGGGCACCGGGAGGGTCCTGTACCGCTTACAGATAGCCGGGAAGCTGGGGGCTATCGTTAAAGGGTATGAAAGCGGCTGTCATCGCGGGGCTCGTGGCGGTGGTCGCCATCGGGGGGGGCATTCAGCGCCTTCGCCACGGATCGGACGACCCAGACGGTCGAGACGACCGTCGACCTTGACATGCGGTTCTGGGTAAGCCTGCGCAGTTCCTCCGCATTCGTGACCACCCGCCAAGAGGGGGAGGAGTGGATCACGCATGACTTCCATGTTGACCTGAGCGAGTACCCCGGGATACCAACCCTGCTGTTCAGCGAGCGGGTGAGGATTACCGTGCCCGTGACGGTCGATGTGGAGGTGGCGGCGGGGGAGGTGGTCTTCACGCCCGTGCCGGCGGCGATTCCGCTGGTCCCGCCGGGGGAGGCGCCGTCGGGGCGGGGGTCGTGCTGCACGGTACGGGGGATGCGGGACGACCGGGCGGCGCAACGGGCGATGTCGGCGGAGCTGCGCAAGGTGATCAGCTACGCGGGTACGAACCTGGGGCTCACGCACGAGGGGCGGATCACGGTGAACATCGCGCACCAGGCGAGCGGTCTGCTGGTGCGCTACCAGGACGCGTTCGGGGAGGCGCCGGAGTCGCTGCCGAGCGAGTGTTCGTTCCAGCGGGGAACGCACCTGTTCTTCGGGCCCAGCTGCCGTGGGGACGAGGCGGCGGTCGCGCGGGAGTGGATCGACTACGCGGTGCAGGCGCACTACCTGAGCGCTCGCTGGGTGGGGGTGGCGACATCGGAGTACTACTGGACGCTGTACCAGACGGGGGAGCCTCCGACGGTGCGGGACGATCGCTACCGTTCGGCCATCTTCCACCAGCCGGCCACGGACTTCCGGGAGGGGCGGGCGCACGAAGACATGATGGCGGCGGCGGCGCTGTTCGCGATCGAGTCGTACGGAACGTTCGAGGACTGGCTGGTGTTCTACGAGGCCGTGCGGGAAGGGGGGGAGGTGCACACGGCGTTCGAGGGGGCGTTCGGGGTCTCGCTGCTGCAGCTCTACCAGGACTTCGAGGCGTGGGCGCCACGGCAGCGGGCGAACATGCTGGCGCTGGCGTACGGGTCGTGCCGGGAGGCGGCGCGGTACCTGCCGGCGCGGTCGTTCCAGGAGGGGGGCGGGTTCCCGGACTACCGGGTTCCACTGGAGTTCGATGCGGACGGGGACGGGTACGTCTGCGAGGGGTACGGGGGGTTCAGCGAGGAAGAGCTGTCGTGCCTGGTAGTCGGTGAGGTGGCGGGGGAGGACGGTAGTGAGCAGTGACTGGTGGTCGGTGGTCGGTGGTCGGTCCCCACGCCGCCGCACTAACCACTAACCACCAGCCACCGGTAGACTTGCGCGCATGTGGAAGACGATCGGGTTGCTCAGCGTCGTGTGCCTCGCGTTCATCGGGCTCCTGGTGGGGCTCACGCTCGGCGGGATGGGGTAGGGGGCGCTGCGCGCCCGGTGGTCGGTGATCGGTGATCGGTGATCGGTCCCCAACCCCACCGACCACCGACCACCAGCCACCGACCACCTGATGGATGGAATCGTATCGCGTCACCTGAACCGGCGGCTGAGCCGTCCGGTGGCGGGGGCGCTGGCGGGGGCGGGGGTCACGCCGAACGGGACGACGGGGTTCACGCTGCTGTTCTCGCTGGGGGTGGGGGCGCTGGTGGGGTTGGGGTGGCAGGTGGCGGGGGGAATCGGGATCCAGCTGGCAAGCATCATCGACGGGGTGGATGGGGACCTGGCGCGGCTGACGGGTCGGAGCTCGCGCTTCGGGGCGGCGCTGGACGCGATCGCGGATCGGTACGCGGATGCGGCCATCCTGGGGGGGATGACGGTCTACGCGGCGCGCTTCGAGGAGTGGTCGCGGCCGGAGGTGGTGGGGGCGCTGGCGCTGGCGGGGGCGCTCACGGTGAGCTACAGCCGGGCGCGGGCGGAGG